>Ga0181352_1000887_pt1 | contig 12131 bp, 8 predicted proteins | sample Fa13VDMLBSN_FD_130103 | JGI IMG/M metagenome (GOLD analysis project Ga0181352, IMG submission 130103) | Freshwater viral communities from Lake Michigan, USA - Fa13.VD.MLB.S.N | ecosystem: Environmental > Aquatic > Freshwater > Lake | place: USA: Michigan | collected 2013-09-23 | reverse complement strand
TTGGGTTTACGGCATATTCAATTAGTTCACCGCGAATTTCAGTGCGTTGTGCGGGGTCATTAAAATCTTTACCACGTAGTCTGGCCCGGATCGGCGCGTTCTTTAGTATACCAAAACTTGTTAACCAGTCATCATTAACGAACTGTGAGAGGTTAGGTGTCGTTTCTGTTTCTGCAGCTGTCGCTTCTTTTTCCGCATTTCGTGCGGTGCGTTTTTCTTCCGTTGTCGGAGCTAATACTCCGGGTAACTTAGCTTGTTCAGGCTGACGTTGTGTTTCTACTTTCTCAGGCACCAAAGATTCTACATCCATCTCATTAGGGGTGGATACTTCTTCCTCAACTATAGGGGTAGATTCTTCGGCTAAACGCACATCATATGCGCTATTAATTAAACGACGCTCTCTGTCAGTCAGTTTCGGCTCTGTTATGCCTAAGTCTTTTAATGAACGAATAAATACTTTTGGTATATTACGAATGTCAGGATTTTCAATTATAGGCAGTAGTAACTCTAGACGTTCGTCCTGAGCCGATTTCTCTTTGGTGCTTTGTAGACGTGAATCTAGTTCAGTTAGGTCAGACTCAAATTTAAGCTTTGTAGTTTCTGCATCTTTACCTAAAGCCGTTAACTCCATAGTACGCTTTTCTTGTTCTTGCTTAGCGTTATTGTCGTCAATTTCTTGTTGCTGTTTGGTAATTAAATCTTGAATTTGTTCTTCTATAGTCATACCACCAGTAAGCGGAAGCTCTTGCTGAGCCTGTTGAGCCTGTTGAGCCTGTTGAGCCTGTTCAGTAGCTTGCTGTGATATTACATCTGCAGGAGATGGAGTTGGTTGTGCCGCAGGTTGGGCTTGCTGTTGTGCAAAAAGATCTCCCTGTACTGGTGCTGGTTGTTGCCCTTCTTGGGATAAAGACTGGGCAACTTTATTTTTTGCTTCTTGCTCAAGTTCTTGAGTACGTTGTTCTAAGTCATAGCCAAACAAATCGCCTTGTGGTCTAGCATCAGACGGAGTACGTATACCCTCACCTTGAGCGGCTGTTTTTGCTGCAGCTAAATCGGCACCGAATAAATCACCTTGTGGAGCTTCTTTTGTAGGGGCGGTAATACCTTTTTCTGAGTCAGGTATACCCGCTTTTGGTGCCCTATGTTTACCTGTAGCCAAATCTACTAACGCACTAGCTAGCGCACCGACACCTGCACCGTATTTAAAGTTCTCACCTGCACCTGCTAATATTTCTTGGTTAGGGTCGTATACACCTTTGGCAACTAAGTTCTGTGCTATTTGTTGGGCTGCTTCTTGTAAACCCTCAGTACCACCTCTAGCGGCGGTGCGTAATAAGAAACTCTTAATACCATGCCCAATTTCAGGGGCGATAATATCAGATAGACCAATAGGAATACCTAGTAAAGTAGCCCCTGCTCTTTCCCCACCAGTAGCGCCAGCTTGTTCCGCCCTAACACGAGCTTCACCTGCACCTGCTGCACCACCTAGTGCCCCTGCACCTATACGACCTGCTACACCAAACGGACCCGCTGCAAAAAAGGGTAGCGTTGAGCCCAAACCTTCCCCTAGTTTTCGCCCTGTACTTTCTTCATACCCAACATCTGCTTCAAATGGTTTTTTAGCTGCCTCAGCTATACTTGCAAGACCCGCACGTGCTGATTTTTCACCTTCTTCAGGTAATGCCGCAGCTAATCCGGTACCAGCGCTTTCAAGTAAGTTAATTGCACCGGGGATAATACCTTTACCAAACTCTTTAATATTACCTAGAGTTGTAGTTTCAGGTTCTTCAGGTGCGTATAGTGCAGCTCTAGCTTTGGTAGCCCTGTCCGTAGCAGCGGATAAATTTTGTTGTCGGAGTTGTCGTTGTACTACATTAATTACTTCTTGTTGAGATGCACCCTCTGGGCCCTCAACTTGATACAGTTGACCGTCGGGCCCTTGAACTTTATACAACGCCATAACAACTCCTTATTATTTTTTAACTGGGGTTACTTTCCAACCACCGGTTGATAAACTCCCGATTCCAGCGTTGCTATTACCGCTCATAACCATAGCACGTGTATCTTGGAATTTATATCTAATTGCCATTTCTATTTTATCTATATCTGCTTCGGCGGCTTGTTTTTGAGCTATCTGCGTTTTGTCTAGTTTAACACCCATAGATTCTATAGCCCCTATATTTTTAATTATAGCATATGCAGGGGCTGACTTTTTAGCTGTTGAAACCGCGGTTTCTTCAGCTTTATCAATATTGGCTAGCAAGGTTTGCTGTTTAAGTGCAAGGGTACCTTCTTGAGTAGCTGCATTAGTTTCACGACGTACTTGAGCTTCAAGAGCAGCAATTTTTTCACGAGATTCACGATCAAGACCAGCAATTTCCATTTGTTTATCTGCATTAGTCATAGCTGAACCAGATGCAAGACCTTGGTTAACACCTGATTGAGCAGATTCCCCAGCTTTTTCACCAATTTCAAACCCTTTTTCACGAGTTGCACGACCTTTTTCGAGGAAGTCTTCACCACGTTTAGCAAGCTCACCCATGCGCCCATATTTAAGAGCATCTTGTTGACGTTCTCTTGATACAGCTGCTTTACCTGCAGAACCTAATGTCATACCCATAGTACTACGCCCTGCACCACCTAGTAAGAAATCTTCTAGTTGTTGTTGACGTAATTTTTCAGGGTCCATTTGTGCTTTATTAAGCGCTTCTAGACCTTCTTGGTTAGCTTTAAACTTCGCTTGTTCTTCTGGTGTATAACCTATAGAGGCTTGAGCTTCTGCACGTTTAGCCTTGGCTTCTGCTACTGGGTCACGATTCATTTCTCTTATAGCTGCAGTTTCTGCACTACTTTGTAACGCACTTGGTAACCCCCCAGCCGGTGCCGCACCCGGAACTTGAGGTGGCTGTAAAGTAAGTTTGTTTTTGTCTATTACTTTTTGTACTGGGTTTACTGTATCCGCAGGGGGCACTTGCGTTGCCGGAACCTGTGTTGCTGGTACTGGGGCTTTTGGGGCTACTTGAGTTGCTGGTTTTTCACCTACTGTAGGTACTAAAGGTTTTCCTGTAGGGTCATATTTACCCCCAGCTAAGTTTTTAATGATAGCTTCTTTAGCTTCATATGCCATACGTTCTGCTTTAGTTGTAGGCGTATTTAGCCCCGGTGCAGTACGTTGGTGTTCTTTATATAGTTCGTTAGCAGCACGACGTTTAGACTGGTCGTAAGATTGTTGTTTTCTATCTACTATATTACGCTCTACCCAAGATGTAGAACGATTAGGGTCCTCTAATTCAGCTTGGCGACGTTTCCATTCTTCTTCCCAGTCCGCTACATCACCGCCCCCATCAAACGCAACAATACCACCCGCTGCCATAGCTTTAGGTGGCATTAAACCCGGTGCTTGTAATGATGCTAAACCCGGTGGAGGTCCGCCTTGAGGGGCGCCTTGTTGTGGTATTCCGCCTTGGGGTACCCCCGGAGCGCCTTGTTGTGGTGGTTGGGGTGCGCCGTTTTGCATACCTTTAAGAACTTGTTGTAAGTTCTGTTGCTGTTCTTGTTGCTTATGACCTAGGTTACCAGTTTGTTGCTGTACCATTTCTTGCTTTGTCATATCCAAAACTTGCTGTTCCCGTTGCTGTGCAATGGTTTGGGGTTGCCCACTTTGTTGCGCCATTTGTAATTGCATGTCACGAGCAGCAGCTTCTTTCTCAGACTTAATTTTTTGTAATGCTAGTAAGTCAATGAGTTGTTGTTTTTGCTGATACATTTGCTGCAACGCCTGAGGATTCCCCATGTATTGTTGCGCTTTTTGGTCAACTTGAGCTAATGTAGATTGATCGAACATAATTAAATCCTTTATTAAGGCACAGCAGGGGTAGTAGGTCCAGCACTTGGGAATAAGATGCTATATAGTTTTTGTAGCCCACCAGCAGACCCTAAAATCTCAGATAACGTACTTGGTTGTGCATATGAATATGTCTGTGCCGCAAGTGGTAGACCCTGTAGCAATGATTGTTGATACTGTACTTGTTTGTATGGGTAGTCACGTTGTTCTTCAAACTGTGCTTTATCCGCTGCAACACCTTCTGATTCAATCCCACGTTGTACACCACCTAATTCTGCTTGTCTTTGTAATGTATTTAACCCGTACTGATTAGTAGATTCTTGAGCCGATTGTTGGCGACCTTGCTCTGTATTGAATTGATTTGCCGCTAAATCATACGCTGTTTTGTAACCTTGACCTGTAATATTAGCTAAGTTAGTACCTAAATTGCGGTTACCTTCAGATTCCATAATAGCTTGACGGCTACCACCAAATGCACCAGCCTTAGTTAAACGACCTGCATCTGCAATACGACTAATCTCAGCTTGACGACGTGCCTCATCTATTTGCGGATTTAACGACTGCTGTATATACGGGTTCATATATTGTTGAGCTACCCCAGTATCAGTAAATGATTTCGGAGTATATGCACCCATTTTGTCAGTAGGTATGGTCAATCCGGCTAAGCCACTAAACGCTTGGTTTTGTAAATTTGAAGACCCCGCAGTAAGAGGTCCGGTGTAGGTTTGATATGGTGCATTAGATAGCGCCTCACCTTTACCCAACATATTTGTTACATATGGACCCGCCCAATTAGATAGGGATGACTCAGTACCCGTTTGTTGCCCTACCAAAGGATCAGTTGTAGTTGTTGTACCTGTTCCAGTGCCTGTATTTTCCGCAGCCATATATGTTACCTCACGCCATTAAATATTTATTAGGGTTAATCTGTTTGCCTTGTTTTTTAGTGCCTGTACGTGCTTTACGTACTCGGTCCATCATGGCATAAAGTCTATCTGCACCGGCATCAGAGTTACCATTACCTAAGTGACTTACAACGTCTGCAGGAACAACAAATTCCCCATGACTTAATCTTGCTTCTTGTTTTCCATCAATATTAGCAGGTATTTTATCAGCCATACCATCACTAGCACCAGATAAATATGTACCTTGTTTAGCAGTAGAAATGCCCGCAATCCCACCTTTTGCTAAGTTTTCTGTAGATTGAGTTGATGCTACATTCTCCCTTGCTGGGTTTGCTTTGTTTAGTGCTTGAATACCTGCTGCTTGTTCCCGTGCAGTAGCTGTAGCAGATGCGGTTTCAGTAGGTTTAACAAATTTAGTATCTGTAAAGTACTTTTGACCTCCACTACCTGCACGTCTAGTAGGGTCATATGTTTCAGGCACTTGCTCACGCACTGCAGCTAGTTCAGGAATACCGCCTTGATACCCAGTTTTTTGTGGGGTAGAATTACCTAATAATCCTGTTCCACCTAGTATAGCCCCTGCAGCTCCAGCTACATTACCCCAGTTTACATTGCCGTTTTTATCGGTAAACATTGCTTTAACCGCATTCGCTGCGCTGGTACCTAAAGTATTAAGTAAAGACCCAAAAGTACCACTACTAGCATTAGTAGGGTCATATATTAAAGACGTTTTACCTGTGCTTGAATCTGTAGTGTAATACTGATTAGTAGGGGATATTACAGTGCCATCAGAGAAATACTTCCAGCCCCATCCGGGATCGCTTTCAGTTGCAGCGTTATTAGGTATTTCATATACAGATGTATCATAAGTGGTATAGTCAGGGTAGTATGTATTTCCTGCAGAAGTACCATATGGGTCTATTTCAGGTGCATAATCTACCCCCGGATCTGGAGTCCAAGTTGCGTTACCCTCACTATCGTATTCATATGGCATATGTTACCCCTTCATAATCTTCATTAAATCTTCTACTGAACCACCTTTAGCATATGGTGATACAAACATTTTTTGTTGTTGTGGCGTACCAAAAATACTACTCCAGTCGTACACATTATTAATTTGCGTTAGTGGTGACTGATTTACAGTTACTTTTTGCCCACCTGCATCTTCTGCTTGCCCTAACCAATTTAATAGTTGCCCTGTATTAGTTGTCTGTTGGTTCCGTGTTGCCTGTGCAGCTAAAGCCGATGCCGAAGCCGAATTAGCTAACCTTGTTTTTTCCGCTTCTTTTGCCGCTGCCGCTTGTGTAGCCGCTGCTTCTTCTGCTATTGTTCCGTAAATACCGGTTGGTGCATCCCATATAGTTCCTGCACCGGGTTTAAATCCAGCCCCAGTCCCAGTCCCAGTCCCAGTCCCAGTCCCCGTTCCAGTCCCCGTTCCAGTCCCCGTTCCAGTCCCAGTCCCCGTTCCACCTAAATAACCTTGTATAGCAGATAAATCGGTATTGTCAACCTTTCCATCACCATTATAGTCGTATTTTAAGTCTTGCGCACCTGTTCCACCGGTTCCTGAGGCAATAATATTGCTAATTGCTGTAGCGTCTGCTGCTGTTGGACCCGTGTATCTAACACCGATTGCTGAAGATAATTCTGCTTTAGTTGTACCCAAGTCGGCAGACACTGATTCTACAGCTTTGCTTAGGGCTTCATCTCTAGACATACCAGCTTTTTCATTAGCTGTCATTTGTTCTTTGATTCGCTGCTCTAATTCTGAAACTGCGGCGGTTATTTTAGTAGTTAGTTTTGATTCCGAAGTGTTTAACGCGGATAATAAATCATTTTTAGAAGTGCCTAAATCAGCGGCTACTTTACTTACTGCTTCAGATAAGGCTTGGTCCCGTGCCATACCTGTAGCTTCGTTAGCTGTCATTTGGTCTTTAATTCGTTGCTCTGTTTCATTTAATGCAGGTGCAGTGCCACCAGTCATAATTTGGTCTAGCTGGTACTGTAAGGACCGGAACTGAATGTCTTGTTTATTAGGGTCTATCTTACTTTGCATTAAAGATTCATTGTATGTACCTACAAACTTAAGTACATCTTGGGGGTCTGGGTATTTAATACCCATTGCTTTAAATGCTTCTTTAACTTCAGTAGAGTCCACCATTAATGGGTCAGTGTACGTACCAACATCTGTTTTAGATTTGGTTTCTGCAATCTTACCTACAAACTTTGCTACTTCTGCATCTGTTGGGTTATATCCTAGTTCTTTAAAAAAGTCTTTAACTTCTTTGTCAGATGATACTTGTGGGTTAGCCCATGACTCTGCTTTAGCTTTTGCGTCAGCTTCTGAGGTTCTAAAAGTAACAAACTGGTCAGCTTCCGCATCAGTAGGGTCTGTAAATCCCGCAGCTGATAACGTGGCTTTGGCTTCTTCCCTAGTCATAGACCCAGCATTAATTTGGTCGTTAATTATTTGAGTAGCTTCTGCTATTGGTTTACCTGTAGCTTTTGATAACCCAGTAGCTAATTTAGCAGCGTCAGACCCACTTAATGCAGTATCTAAATTACCTGCTGTAGCCCCTGCAGTGTTGGCCTTTATTACTTTGGCCTGTTCTGGAGTTAGTGTAACTTCAACATTGGTTTCGGCATCTCGGAGTACAGTAGAATTACCTACATTAAGAATAGAATACACACGGTCGTTAGTTAAATCTTTTAAATAGAATGTGCCCCCAATACTTACAGCCCCATATTTAAATGCTGTAGCTGGGGCTGCCCCCGCTCCTGTAGTACCCCCGAATAAAGCAGTGTTTGGTCCATCAACATTAATTCCACTAGACGACATAAAATCAACAATAGAAGTTATATCTTTTTTAACCACTTCTGCTTTAGTTGCGGCATTTAACGTATCATTTGTAATGTTGTTATAGTTGCCGGTTTCTTTAGCCTTATTAACTAAACTTTTAGCCGCCCCGATAGCTGCCTTATCTGTTACATTGTTAATAGCTGCTTCATCAAAAGAAGATAATGTTAGGGCTCTATCTACTGCAGGTGTTTCGGACAACGCAATTGAACTAGGTGGTAAAGTGTCTTTCCAATTTACAGATAGGGATAAATAGTCCCCCGATGCGTTATTCCATTGTTTAACGTCACTCTTAGGGTCGGCAGTAAGCCATACAGTATTTCCATTATTATCTAATGCTGTGTATGCTTTATCTTGTATAATTTCGGATTGCGTAGCAAGCTGCATTCCTTCTGGTGGAGTATAAGTACTATTACTAGGTTTATTCCATTCCCCATATGCGGGCCCGGAAGCATTTCTAGCATACCCATTTTTAGCCGATTCAGATAATATAATATTTATTGGTGTGTTACCTACTACATCTGCGCCAGTGGCATTTTTAATTGATGAAATGTTATTACCATATCGCTGTGTAATTGAGTCAGACAAAGATTTAATATCTTTTTTTGATATCTGGTCCATGGTAAGGCTGTTAGTTTTTGCTATTTCATTAATTATCCTTACTTTTTGTGCGTCTAATTCGGCCGATGCAGCTGTGAAATTAGTATACGCCCCTTCATTCTTGCCTTTGGTTAACCAGTGATTGTAAGCATCAACAGTGCTATCTAACCCATTTAGCTGTCTATATTCATCAGCATTGAAATTAGGGTCCATGGTTTCAGCAACGGTTTTGTTTACTACTGTAGTGGTTTTGTCTACCGCTAGTTCTAGGTTATTAGAAGCATCTGCAAACTTAGTATTTAAGTCGTCGAATGTCGTAGTTAAATCTACATGGGTTTTACCCAGTGCGTCTAGTTGGGCACCGTAAGTATCAAATTGCGGTTTGTATATATTAGTGTAGTCAGTATTAATTTTTGCGGCAGCATCGTCATATTTTTTTATAGCTGCATTAGCTGCATCGTAGTTTGCTTTATTTGTTAAGTCTTTATTGGCATTATTAATTTTAGTTGTAGCATCTGCTTTTAATGTATCTAGTTTTGCTAGTTCACCATCTAATGTAGTTTTAACCCCATTATATTTATCTAGTATTGCTTTTTGATTTGCTTCGTTTGTACTAATTAATTCAATTTGACCAGTCATCTGGTTATAAACTTCTGTAACTCTACCGGTAACTGTGTTAAATTTGTTGTCTACCATTGTACCAAGTGCTTTGGACCCTGCTCGCATTAAAGCCTTGTTAACTACATTAGACGCAGTAGTACCAGTCATTGCAGCGGCAGCGGTGTTGTATAGTACGTCAGCCAATATAGCTTGGTTTGCAGCTGACAAACTAGAGTCTGCCCCCGAAATTCCTAGGTCATTTAATGCCTTTGTCACATATTCACTAGTCCGCAAGACAGTATTAATTACTGATGCCGTTACGTTACCCCCTGCTAATTGGGCATCTACCGCACTTTTAATTACTGCTTGACTTGAAGGGGGTAGTTTATTAAACCCTCCTTCAGTATTTTCTTGTACCTTGTTTAAGACTTCTCCTACCCCTGCACTTATACCCCCCATAAGAAATGCGTCTAATGGGTCTCGTCCAGTGATTACGGCAATTGATGCGCTTGTAGCCCCCCTAGCTATAATATTAGCAGTTGTTTTACCTAGAGATTCTCCTAATGCGTTATTTACCCCTTCATTTACCGCGGGTGCTACTTTTCCTGCAACATAAGATACTGCTACGGCTTTAAATACATCCCCTATACTGCCCCCATGAGCAGCTGTAGTAGCCCCTGCAATAAGCGGAAGGGCCCAGTATTGTTGTGTAGCAATAGCGGCTATTTGCGCGAGAGTACCTAGGGGGTCTTTAAGAGCCCCTTTAATAGTATCCCCTACAGTGTCCACTACTTTTCCAACAGTTTTTCCTACCCATTTAACAGCACCTTTAACAGCCTTAACTACAGGTTTATGGTGATGATGCTGTGTAGCCCAACTTGCTTTACTGCCATGTATAAGCGGATTATATTGGTTCATTTTGTAGGTCCTCTACGCCACTTAGTAATGGTTTAACAGGCTCAGGGTTTTTTGAGGGGTCTATTATTACTTCCACAGCATTAGTATCTTCGTCTATTTTAAAGTAGTTAAATACCATGTCTTTAGTGCCCGGACGTTTAGAGAACAGTTTAAATACATGCAACAGCTGAGACCCATTAAATTCGGTGTACATTTTATCTACCTTTTGATCTAGCAAATATTTAACGTATTGTTCCCCGTTGTCTACAAAGTTTTTAGCCGTGTCCATATTAAGAGCCCGCATATATACACCTGATTTATCATCAGTGTAGTGCCCAATAAATACAGTATTCCCAAATTGTTTAGGCTCTACACTGTCCATAGTTAGTTCTTTTGCAAGCCCAATAAGTGCAACTTGTGGCGTAATACCTCCAAGTTCATCTTCACTCATATCGTGCACAACCCTAGCAATAATTTCTGGGCCCGGTATAATTTTCTTTTTGCTATCTACAAGTTTCATACCTACTCCACTGAAAATACTGCGGCTGAATATACATTACCCATGCCCGCTGCTAAACTTAAAAACCTATTATTCATAGGCGGTGCAGGTTCAGATAGAAATACACCATCACTTTCGGTTCTATTTTTAATTGCTGGAATTAACCCAGTACTACGTAAATCATCTATAAGCAATGTAGACTCTAATAACCCACTGGCACCCATTGTATGCCCTATGGTTGGCTTATACGATGTAGCAATAAACCCGTCTGGTAACAACTTATGCAATGCATTACATTCTGCCATATTATTCGATATAGTCCCAGTCCCATGTGTCTTAACTGTTGATACTTGATGGTTTCTAAGCCCCGCCATCTCAATAGCACCTTGCCCTGCTTTAACATATCCTTCGCCTGATTCCAATTGCCCTAGTGCATTAGCACATGGTTCGCTAGCTGTATACGCACCGAGAAGTCTAGCTATGGGGGTAAACCCAGACGTTTTAAGTCCTTCCTCAGATTCAAATACAGCAAATACAGCACCTTGCCCTACATGAAACTTACCATTCTTTTTGTCAAACGCAGATGGTAATATACCTTCTTCATCTTCTTTAGCCGAAAGTACTGCTTTAGATTCCCCAAAAAACTCTACTACGAGCGATGACACTGCATCTTCTACACCTAAAACAACTACTCTAGTAAACCCATAGAACTTAATTAGTGTCTGCACATCCATCATTGCTTTTAGGCTAGACGTACACGCAGATGAATCAGTTACAATATGATCTGTCGCACCACACATCTGAGCTACTCGCCCTGCAAATACTTGTGTAAGAGTCATAGGTAATATTTTATATTTATATTTAAGCCTTGATTCTGCTGTCTCTCTTGCTAGCCCTGCAAAGTGTGCGTTACCTGCGGCTAAAATAAACGCCGTCTTTTTTGACGGAGTATTACGTAACAATTCTAATAATTGCTGGTCTAACACCTTGTTAGCTAATATATGTGGTGGGTACATAACCCCACTTTTTGTTTTAGCATACGTTTCTGGAAACCAGTTAACCCGTTGGGGGAACGATATGTCGTCTAGTAACTCAGCCGTTTCGGTACTTGCAGTTTTATAGTGAGTTAGGGCAATCATATAACCGCCTTTATTGCTTCATCTATTGACTCTGGTTCTACTGTCTTATGGGTTTCAATTAACTCCATAAGTTCTTTCGGTGTAGCAAACGTAAACTGCTTACTTACTTCTTCATTAACATGATAAATTTCAGATAGATATACACTCATCATAATGGCATCCATACTATCTAAATTTGTTTCCGCCCATGGCATTTCTAATGTTGCAATATGTGTATACTTAATAACACTATTTTCTTTAACTACATCCGCTATCTTATTAAATAATTCAAGCTTGTCCATGATATGCACCTAGTATTAAGGGACTTATAGTATACCAAGTTAGACCTTGACTTTCAAAACATTTCCTGCTGATGTATCTTGGTACACAGTGCCTACTCTAAGGTTAGGCTCGTCTGCTTCTGTGGGTAACCGGTCTATACTTAATAAAATCCCAGCCATTGCAGATAAGCTCGGGCTATCTAATTGTGAAAAGTATAGACGTAACACGTTGTTAAGCTGGTCCTGATACTGTCGGTTATACTCCAATGGAGCCGCTGGTAAGTTAGGTGCTTTAGTTGTTCCCGTAGCCATAAATATCCTTTAAAATCAACAACTTACCTATCTACGACCATCTTGCCTGATATCGATTCGGGGCGCTCCAAGTTGCCACGTTGTACCTAACCCAGTAGACGCCATTTTTAATATCATCTGACGACCACGAACACGAACATATATCTGACCAGTAAACTGTTCTATAGGCACCACTGCTGTACGAGTAATAGTCGCTTGGTCTGCCCCACCAACTGATA
>Ga0181352_1000886_pt1 | contig 12135 bp, 18 predicted proteins | sample Fa13VDMLBSN_FD_130103 | JGI IMG/M metagenome (GOLD analysis project Ga0181352, IMG submission 130103) | Freshwater viral communities from Lake Michigan, USA - Fa13.VD.MLB.S.N | ecosystem: Environmental > Aquatic > Freshwater > Lake | place: USA: Michigan | collected 2013-09-23 | reverse complement strand
GTGTGAATGAACTCCACGTCACGCCACTCCTGCTCGCCAGTCTGCATGTTTTTCCAGAGTTGCTGGAGGTCTGCCTTGCTTCTTCGTTTCCCGGCAAACCTGATCTCCACGGTTGGAACCCATGTAATCTGCTGGCCGGAGATGTTTTCCGCAATGATAGCCATTGTTCCTCCTACACTGTTCCGCTGGTGAAATACATGACGGGTGGACGCAGGAACGCAGAACTGTTCTGCCTGACATCTGTCATGGCAATACTGTTGGGAAGTGGTCCTGAGGTTGTTGATGTCCACACCCCAAGCCCGCCGTGGTAAAGGCCCCTGTTGGTCACAGAGGCTGACCCGATATACCCCGACATGGTCGAGTTTATCTGCGAAGCCACGAGATTTGACAGTGACGCATTCACGCCAGCCGTGGAGGAGCGCCACATGAACCCAATAACGTAGTTTCCTACAGGCAGGCCGGTTGTATCACCAAACGACACAATTCTGATGCCGCTGTTGGCGGATGAGCTTGCCGTGCCGGAACCGTTGATGCTGAAAGAACCAGAGTTCGATCTCAGCAGAGAGAGCGTGTCCCCGTTGCGGGTGTAGAACCCCCAGTGAATGGAGTTTGACACCGTCATGGTGGAGTTGGTCGCCTGAGAGAACTGGAATGGCATGACCATCCGGTCCCACGATGCAGGCCACTGCAGAACCTTTGGCGCAAGAAGTACCGATTGGTTTGACTGCGCCGCAACGACATGAATAGCGTTGTCATAAGGAAGAAAGGCACTGGCCGCTGGTGGGGCAATGATGTTGATGAGGGTTGCGTTGGCACCACTCAGGGTGATGTTGTTCGAACCAGCATACACCACATTGGTGCCGGAGAATGTGGACTGTCCGGTGGTGTTTCCAGACACCGTGACAAACTGGTTGTGGGCACTGTTCCAGTCGGAGGGCTTTACAAGGGCGGATGCGGCAACCGTGGATGTGGTCGCGCCATTCCAGATCGTGAGGGTGCCAGTGGCGTCAGCATTGGTGTTGGAGTAGACGTGGCTAACGGCCATGCTGGATCACCGGGATACCTTGCTTGAGGGCTTCAATGTCTGGCCCTCCTTGAAGGCGAGGGCGCTCGTACTTGCCCACTGCGGCGTGAGGGTATTTCTCCCTCGCCGCCTTCAGTGACTTCTCCTCTACAAGGCGAACACGCTGGCCCATCGGATCAGACATGTCCCCCTCGTAGATGAGAACCAGCATTAGACCTGCTCGGCGATGATCGTGGTGGTGGCGCTGGATGTACCAGATGCCGACCGGATACCGACACGTTCACCAGTGGTCGCCGCACGGAACTCGATGCCCATGCCCGGAGCCGCAACCCAACGGAAGATGGCGCCGTTGCCGTTCACAGCCACGCGATACAGTGTCGTGGTGACTGTCGTGGCCTGCGCCAGACCGAAGGTGATGGCCGATGTACCAGCGCCCGGGTTGAGCGGGTTCATCGCTGTGGCGATGGTGCCGCCTGTGCAGCGAGAGAAGATGACTTCGTTCGCGGCAGAGGCTGTTGCCATGCCAGCCACAGTCCATTCTCGAACAATGCCGTTGCCGGGCGTGCCTGACGACGGGGCGGCAAGCGACACGCTGTCAGCCGAAGTCGAGAGAGCTGTCGAGGTCTGAGTGGCAGAATAAAGAATGCCCATTTTAGTCTCCTATGTCCTGATGAGGGAGGCGGCTTGCGAGTGCCCTGCGGCCTCCAGAACCATCCCGATTCGTTGCTGTTCGATCCGCTGTCCTTCGCTCACGTAGTGAACGAGGATCGTGCGGACTTCGTCTTGAAATGCGAGAACTTTGTCTCGTAGGTCGCCCGGGGCCAACGCTGAAGTGTCAAAGAGCTGCAGCATGGCCGCGTTCGCAAGCTGGTGGGCGATTGCCTGCGGATCGTGAATAGAAGCTTGGAAGCTCCTGACGGTGCCGAGAGGGGACAGCCCGATCTTCGTGGCTGCTTCCGCATATTCCTGAAATGACCTGTGAATCTTTCTTTCCGGGTCGATCTTGGGCCTAAGCTCGTGCACTGTCTTCATTACGAAATCCTGATGATCGCGTTGGTTGCATCCGCTGACGGGAAGGTGATGGTGAAGGATGAGGCCGACGAACTCTGGTCTGAACCGAAGTCCAGAATGATAATCGACCTGTTCGCCTTCGAAGAATTGTAGATCATGGCGCCACGGGCTGTGATGGTGCTACCGGCCCATGTGGTGTCTGAGAAGTCGACGTAGGCTGTCGTGCCAGAGGTATTCACGACCTGACCAGACAGGGTGTTCCCGCCTGCTACATAGCCGACACCTGAAACCTCGTTGGTTGCAGTATAGGCAGTCGTGGTGGCGTCAAGTGTTGCTGACGACGTGTACAGGGCGATCTTGATCGTGTCCCCCGCCGCTGCCAGATTGTGAATCGCCTGCACCATCTCGCTCTTGAACGAGGTTGTTGCGCACTGCGTGATCGCCATTTTTCTCTTCCGTCTTCTTTACATCAGGGGTGATGACCACCCGCACAGTCCCAACTTCAATCTTGTTCATCTTGTTACCGGAACCCTGAACTGTCCTGACCTGTATGTGTCGCTGCGAGACTTGCCTTGCGAGAACATGATCACGTCCTGAAGGGCGTCGTCATAGGCAGCCTTGTAGACATTCAACATGTCGGCATCGCCTTTCATGTTGATGTACCCCTGCAGGATGCTTCCAAACAAAAGGGCGTTCTCAAACCTGTCCCCCAGCCACGTGGTGCTCGCGCTCACGATGCTCGTGGGGTAGGCGAAATAATGCATCTCCATCGAGTACGCTGCATCCGGCGTCGGACCCATCAGGATGTTCCTGTTGTCCATGAGCGCGTAATACAGAGGCAGGCCCTGCGTGGTGGATGCCGGGTACATCTCCCTGATGAAGGAAACATCCTTGTTGATCAGGAAGGTTTGGTTCCCGGACGAGGTAACCGCCAACTCGTAAATTGAGTTGAAGTCGTCTGGGACGCCGAGATTCGGGGACCCCAGTGTTGCCGTCGCGGTGACATTTTTTCTTGTAACAGGCAGTTGCGCCGCATCATAGATTTTACGCTCTGCCAACTGAACGAAGGTCGGGATTTGCGCGACAAAGGTGCTCTCGTCGTTTTGGAGATATTGCTGTATCTGCGAAACAAGGGTTGCGTAATTCATGGGTTCGAATACCCCGGGTCTATTTTGTAGAAGAAGAACGGTGACCCGTCACCTATGTAGACAACAGACCCAACAGACGAGCGCCTTGCGAGGAGCCTGAGTCTTGCAGGGTTTGTGCCGCCACCAAGATTTACCGTGATGGATGCAAGCATGCTTCCATCGCTTTGCGGCGTGATCGAACTCGCTACAAGGCTGGCAGCGCCGGATGTGAACCCAGTGCCGACGATCACCCCTGTAAAGTTGAAGATCACCGTCCAGACGTTCGCGTCTGACGTGTCGTTGATTCTCAGGCCAAACTCGTTGTTCCCCGATGTCCCTGCGCCATACACATAAGCGCTGAACGTGATGTCGTTCGTCAGCGTCATGGTGGCTTCAGAGTACACACCGTGCGTTGAGTTCGCCGTGTCGTCCTTGAAGAGCGCCCACGTCCCTGTCGTCTGCACGCCGGGCGGCTGCATCAGGGAGATGGAGCCATTCTCGGGTGTGAACTGAGAGGCTATGGACGTCGCCGTGGAAGCCCCCACGCCAACGCCGAACGGCCTTACGTTCGCCGGGATGGAGTTGACAGCGCTGAGGTCGATGTCCGGTACAGGCCTTTGCAGGGCCTGAGGATCGTCTATCTTGAACGTACCCACGAAGAGCTGCGGGTGATCTTCATCCCAGCAATCCGGGCAGACCCGGTTTCTCTTGTCGGCACCCTTGTATTGCTCTGCCTTCAGATCGCCCAATGGCCATCTCTGGGCACACCTCTCACAGAAGCCATAGGCATGTTTGCCTGTGGCGAAGCTCATGAGCTGACACTCTGGTACGGGATGATGCGAAGCGGAATGCGCTCCCTGTCCTCTTCATACGCAAGGCGGAACTGCTCTTCATATTCCGCCTTTAGGAAGGGTAGGCGGTCCATGAGATCAGGCTTCTTCATGGCAATGTAGTAGGCCAGCCCGGCGACCATGGCGGGGATGAACCTGCTCGGCACGTCCATGGTGTTTGACGCCTGCCCTGTGTCCTGAATCCTTCGCATGCGCCAGTACACGAATGTATAGGTGCCGTTCTGTGGGACTGGCCAGAAGGTGACTGTCGGTGTCGTGGTTGCCCGGTCGATATAAAGCTGGAGCGGGAGACCAGTCTGCGTCTTTGTCGGAATCGAGGCGTACTGGTTTACCCCAATGCGCGTGAGTGTCTGGTCAACCTGACTGGCCCCAGAACCCGTGCGAACCACAAACTCGATGAGGTCTATGGTGTCGTTCGGGAGGTCGTAAGTCGGGTCATTGGCGACAAGGGAGATCGTGCCCTGCTCGACTGTCCAGAGGTTGTACCCCCTGTTTGACCACTCAGCAGACATGATGTCCAAGCTCCTCCGGGCAGACTTGAGGTCATACCCGGACCTGAGCTCGGACCCGGCGCGTTCAAACGCTTCCTCGATGATAACGTCGATGGAAGGGTTGAATGTGGCGGTTCCGCTGGTTGGCATCTTAGGTCGTGTAGAACAGCGTTACCGCTGTCGTCCCGATGGTTGAGCACCAGATTGAGCTCCTGAAGACAATCCCGCTCTCTTCCCCGATGTAGATTGGGGTGGAGGATGCCCCGGATCCTGCCGGAATGTCGATGTCGAATCTGACTGTGCCGCCATCCCCGTCAGTGAGTGTGATGCGGCCTGCTGAGGCCGCACCAACAAAGTACACCGAGTGAAGGCGCGCACGGCCAGTTGTCACCGCACCAGTTGCAGTGATGCGTGTAGAGGTTTGGTCAAACTGGCTCATGGGTCACCTTATACCTGAGTGGCGGTAGGAGCCTGAGCACCGTTATCAGCGCGCTGGATGTACAGCACGGTAACGATGGCACGGCCAGCGGTCAGTGTGCCTGTGCCGGTGGCGCTGCGGACCCACAGGGCCGTGTCTGCCGTGGTAGATGTCTGCCATGCCAACTGTGTGGCCGCAGTTGCGGTTCCACGGAAGCGACCGCCAGCGGTTGTCGCGACAGCCGCCATGAGCTGTGCGCCGCCAGAAGCATTGCCGACAGAGATGGTGGTTGTGCCTGTGGCAGCAGCAACAACCTGATCCACCACGATGTCGATGATCTGCGAGCCAGCCGGGACAGTTCCGAAACGAACATCTTCGTTGCCGACGATGTCTCCTGTCATGTCGCCGAAGTCATACGACTGCGACAGAACCACAAGGCCTGTATTACGCCCAGCAGCGATGGTGCCGTCCTTGACGGTTCCAGTGCGAATTGGACCTGAGAAGGTAGAGAAGGTCATGATTTATTCCTTTGCAGTTAATACCCGCGTCGTCTCTGCATCGTCAGCCGGACCTGTCGGCGCGGGATTTTCTTCCGGTCTTTTCCAGCCACACTGGGCGAATCCCCATTCTTGGAGCTCGATGAGCGTGACGTCTTTGAGGTTTGCCTCTCGAATATCCAGCACTCTTTGCGCTGCGAAATCCTTTGGCGATGTGATTTTGATTATGTCAGGGGACAGCTGCTGCGGCTTCTCGAGGAGTTCCGGGAGCGGCTGGGGACATGCGTTTGGCGTCGTTGAGCACCCTGATAACGTCAGCGCTGAAGCTGCAATCAGGATCATTCTTGACGTACTTGGTGACTGTCTTGACGACATCGTTCGTTTTCACGATGACTTCGGTCTTCTTTTCTCTGAGCTGGCGACTCGCCTGAACAAGGTCGGCCTGATACTGCACCATTTCGGCCAGAGCTTTCCTGTGTGCCGCTTCGGCGATGTCAGCGTCCTTGGAGCGCTTGTGCCAGTGGGATACCTGCAGGGCGAAGATCACCAACCCCGCAGTTATCAATCCCCATAATCCGTAGCGCCAGTACGCCACGATGAAGGTCAGCATATCAGCTGGCCTTGTTGTTCCCGATGAGGTTGGCTGCGCCTGCAGCAACCAGAACGTCGGCTGTCGCCTTCACTGTCAGGATGACTTCATTTGGGATGGCGTAGAGGTCAAACCCGGCAATGGCCATCATGATGGTCACGATAACCTGCAGGACTGCCCCGACTTTCGTCTTCCAGCCCGGGAAGAAGTTCATCAGCTTGATCAGGAGATCCAAGCCGGTCTTTACATAAACAATCATGGTTCACTCCTTGTTGAAGGGAGGGCTGGGGACCCTAAGGCCCCCAGCCTTTTTCTTACGTGCTGCCCGGCGAACCGTAGACGCCCAGCGGGTCAGACACGCCGAAGCTGTAACGCTCGCGAGCCTTGTACCGGACGTTGCCAGTGTTGAAGTCGCCGTCCATGCTCGTCTTCATTCCGACGCGGTTGAACATCTTCATACCGTTCGGAACGTCCGTGAGCAGGAACCACGCGTTGGGGTCCGTCAAGAAATGGTTCACCATTTCGCCTTCAGGGATGGCGTTCATCCGCTTGATGGCGTTGATGTCATTGTCTGACGTCCCAACGCGCTGAGCCGTCTGAAGGAGACGGGTCGCGACGAACTGGTAGGCGGGCGGAATCAGCAGCTTGCGAGGCTTCGCCGCAATCAGCAATCCGCGTTCGTCTACCCACGCTGCAATCGCGATGACCGCCGCTTCAAGCGACGTTTCATTGAGATCCACACCGGTGGTGGGGCGGTTCGCGTTTGTACCACCAGAGACGAGAGGGTGAGCCGTGTTGAACATGGTCACCGCATCGCCCGACTGGTACGATGTGAAGCCGTTGTTGAACGGAACCATTGCCTTCACGTTCTTCGTGTAGGACATGGCACGCGCAAGCGCCTTCGTGTAACGCGAGGACAGGCTATCGTAGAGGTTGTCTTCGATGGCCTCTTCAGTGATGGAGAAACCCATAGCCACGGTCTCGTGGTTGTAACGGGCCTTCCAAGCTTCCTGTCCGACGTCGTAGGAGATCTGTTCTCCTTCGTTCTTGACAGGTGCCGCTCCGAAACCGGAGAGCTTCAGCTCTTCTTCAAACGAACGCTCCGAGGATTCCGTTTCATAAACGCCGGAATACTCGTTTTCGTAGCGCTTGTAAGACAAGCCAAAAAGGGCATTCAGCCCGGGGAGCAGCTCGTTCAGGAGCTGTGCTCTACTCATAGTCGCCATGGATTTTCTCCGTGACTAACGTCTATTAGACGCCAGTCGCTACGTTGTACTTGTGCATGCCGAAGTTCCATTTCACGAGAACGTCGGTGAACGCATCGCCCACAGTTGATGTTGGACCATCCACGAAGCCGATGATGCGCAAGGGCAGCGTGTTGGTGGTGTTGACAGATGATGCTTGCAGGGCGACGCGCGATACACCGTTTGCCGTCGAGCCTGCAGTCTGAACCACGGCGGCGTTTGCGAAGAGTGCGGTTTGCGCGATAGAGCCATCCGCCTGAATCTGGAAAATACCTTCCGGGTCGTCGAAGACATATGCGACGGCGTCGGAGGCTACCGTTGAGGCTGGCCAAAACTGTGAGAACGTCTTCTGGAGGTTCGTCGGGTTCGTGTAGGAACAGCCGAGGAAGATCCCGATGGGGGTCATCGTGGTTGTGCCTGTGTCCTTCGCCACCGTGCCGTCGTTGACGGGCAGGAGAGCGTCTCCATAGAAGACGTTTGTGGCGTAACCAGACGCGATCTTCATGAGACGCGTCTTCTGGTTATAGGCCGCCGAAATGACGTTGCCCTGAGGCTTGAAACCATAGGGTGTTGCGATTGTAGACATGAAAGTTACTCCTGATTGATGTTAAGACGCGGATTCAAACCTCGGGCTTCGAGGGCTTACTACCGCCGCCAAAAGTGATCTGCGTCCTGCGCTCAGGGGAGAGCACAGGCATGCGGGGGTCACTCTCACGCATGAAGTTGTTGTCAACGGCACTCAGCTGCGACTTGGCGAGATTCTCGTAGTGAGCCTGACGTTGCTTCATCATTTCTGACGGGATTCGACAAAGGAGGAGACCTCCGATTTCGACACCGTCCTTCCAGCGACTGTTCTGGTCGCGGGCGTCAGCGAGCTCCGGGTGTTCGGACAGTGGAACTGGCTCCCATCCTTCACGGAACTGCTTGGAGATGTTTGCCGGGTCGGCGGCGCCGAAGATGGACGTGCGAACCCAACGATAGGTCCATCCGTCTTTCGGTTCCGGGTCCGGGAGGAGTGAGGGCGGCTTCCATTGCTTGGGCCGTTCTTTTGCGTCGCGCGTTGCGCTCGTACGGGGGAGTCTGATGTCGTTCATGATCTTTCACGTTCCTGTTTGAGGAGCTCGACCGCGTATTGCTGGGGCGTCAGTCCGAGCCGTTTTGCAAGAGAGACCTGAGAACTGGTCAGAGTCACTTTGCGGCCATCTGGAGACACCGATCCCGATGAGGATCGTGTGGCAGGCGCGACAACCGAGGACGCCTGTCTACGAGGGGCTTGAGGCTGCTCCTGAGGAACAACCCGGTCAGGCCACTCGTACTCTGGAAATCTCTTACGCATGACCTTGTCGATCTCTGCGTAGTAGCGGCTGGGCTCTCTGCGGGGGTCAATCCCGCTCTCAACGAGCCTCTGATGGATTCCAAAGGCTGCGGAGGTCATCTCCGGGTCCTTCTGGAACCACTTGTTCTTTCCTGCCCACTCTTCCGCTTCCGGGTCGACAGCGGGCTTCTGTGGCTGCGCTGGCTGCCTCAGCTCTGGGGCTGGAGGCGGGTCCTGCTGGTACTGGGGCCGGTAAACCTCAACCTGCACCTTCCGGGCCTGAAGGTCCGAAAGCTCGCCCTGAGCCGTTACAAGGGCCTCTGTATCGCCATTTTCATGGGCCTTACGGAGGCGGTCCTTGGCGGCTTCGATCTGGGCCTCTACGCGGCCCTTCGTGGACTCGATGAGAGCCTGTTCGCCAGATTTGAGGCCCTGACGCAACCGTAGGTTGTCCTCATACAACTTCTTGGCGATCTGGGCGGCTTCTGCCACCTGACGCTCGGCTGCTTCCCGCTGGCGGCGCTGCTCGTGGAATTCGTACGTCATGCGCTTCATGCGCTTCTGCACGCTTTCCGAGTAATTCTTCAGCTCATCGTCAGAGGGGATAACCCCCTCAGGAGCGTCCGGAAGAGGCTCTGGGCGGGCTTTCCCACGGTCTTTCTCCGGGGTGTCGTCCTGAATCTCGATCTGGATTTCAGGAGAATCTGCGTTGATTGCAGATGAACCCTTATCTGCTTTGGTGTCAGCAGATACGCTTCCCAACGGCTTCCCCATCGACTCCGGGTTTTCGAGGTCGATGACCGTCTCAATGCTCTGGTAGTTGGTGTTCTGTGTCATGCGCGTTCAATCCCGCGCGGGTCGTCGATGACACCGTCAATGGTGTCGTCATTGACGAACCTGAATTCCTTGCCATGGATCTTGATGCGCGTACCTGAGTACGTCCTGCAAATGACCCAATCGCCTTCCTTGCACCAAGGCCCGTTCGGGAACTTGGCAGGGTCCTTGTAGGCATCCGGCCCCAAAGCGACGACAAACCCCACAACAGAAGCAACCTGCTCCTGTTCCTTGTGTTTCTCGGCGAGGAAGATGCCTCCGTCAGTCTGCTCCTTCATCTCCGGCATGGCCAGAAGGATGCGATAGCCAGACGGGACAGGGAGTTGCTTGGCCTTCTGCCCGATAATCGGGACAGTCTTTTCGTAGAGTTTCATCAGTGCTCCGTGCGTGGGCCAAAAAGAAACCCCCCGGCCTCGTGGGGAACCGGGGGGTTAACTGGTGCTTTTGGCCAGTTTGATGTCGTAGAAAGGAGGAGGAACTACGACGCGGGGCGGGGAGCCCCGACTCTATATACACGCACAGGTTGACAGATGTCAACTTTATACAACTAGAGGTCGTCGAGATCAGACATGACCTGCATTTTTTGCTCTATTTCTGTCATATAAAGCTCAACTCGCTTCAGGCCGTCGATCTTCCCCACGAGCTTCATGTAGGCCGGGTAGTCGACGCACCGGCCATTCTCAAGCTCATGCAGGATTGTCTCCTTCTCGGCCTTCATCAGCCTCTTGAGGGAAACAACGTATGTGATGAGTTCATTCACTTGGCTTTTCCTTCTCCTGCTCAGCACGGAAGCTTTCCGTCTCCATGCTGCGCTCGTGGCCCTGCTGGTCTCTTACGGCGTTCTGGGCGTCCGTGTTTACCTGCTTGGCCATCTCCATGAGGATGTCCGCCGCCTTCACAGCCTTCCGTTCTTGAGCGCCCTGACCTTGCTTGAGCATGTCGGCGGCGATCTTGAGCTTGGTGTTTTCGTCGTCTGACTGAAGCTTTGCAGCCGCAATAGCCGTCTTCGCCATGGCTTCGCGGGCCTTGGTGTCGGCGTTCTTGGCGTCGATCTGGGCGTTCATCATCTCGATCTGGAGCAGTGGGTCCTGAGCCTGCTGCTGGGCGATCTGCTGCTGCTGTTCGGCCTTGTGCTTGCCGAGGAGTTTCTGGCCAGCCTGAGCGATAAGCCCTGAGAGCTTGTACTCGAGGTCCTGATCCATTGCTTCTGTCGGAGGCGGGAGTTCTGCACCAAGCATCTCTTCGACCCCACGGCGGTAGTCCATGGCGATGTGCTCCAGCACGTGTGCCGACATTGCAGCCATGATGGCCTGCGCATTCGGGGCCTGCTGGACCAGCTGGATGAGCATCGGGTCCTGAGCAGCGGACATGTGGGCGGAGATGTGGGCCTTGTGGTCCTGATACATGAACGCCTTCACGGGCTTGCCCGTCAGGATAGCCATGTTCTCCGCCACAGGGTCCATCGGGACCATGTCGTCGGGGAGCTTGACCAGCTTGGCGGCGTCCTTAACCCCAATGTAGTCCAACATGGTGCGGTGAAGCTTCGGCATGTCGTACAGTGTGGGCTGCTGAGCTGCCAGCTGAAGCACCGTCTGGTACTGAATCACCCTCTGGGCCATCGTCGAGGCGTTCGGGTCAGACACGGGCACAATCGTGATGCGGTCGGCGAAGTCAGCTGCCCGGTCGTGCTGACCCTTGATCCCATACTCATAACCGCCGTCCATGGTGGCGATGATCTTCGCTATGAGGCCGAGCTCATGACGCAGCGCTGCATGCATGCGCGCCTGCACGGCACTCATCACCTTGAGGGATCGCTCTAGGACCGCAAGGGTGGTGCCAACAGGAAGTCCTTCCTGAAGGTCGGTGATGTCCATGTCCGGGACAGACCCGATCTTCCGGGCTTCGTCGACAACCCCCTGCAGGAGGCTGAGCAACACTGGCGACGGCTCTTTCACCGGGAGCGGCAGCAGCGAGTCCCGGATGGAGTTTCCTGACACATCCACGTCCCTGAACTCGCCGGGCCTGATGGGGGTGTCATCGTTCTTGATTCTCAGCCCTCTGGCCTTGAACCCGGAAGGCAGATTCGAGATGGTGCCGTTGTCGATCAGCTGCCGCATGATGCTTGTGGCCGTACGGGCGAGTCCCCCAACGATATGGAAGAGACCTGTGCCGTAGAACCCGAGACCCGGGAGGTATTGATAGTGAACGAAGTGTATTTGCTTCAGCTTCTTCGGGTCTGACTCTTCCCAGTTCCGGCGAACCGAGAGCACTTTCCCTGAGGAATGCTCAAGCGTCACAACGTACGGAACAGGGATATCCTCTTCCGTGGCGAACCTGTCAGAGTACCCATACTCTGTAAGATCAAGGTCCACGTGCATCTCAAGGATGTCGTGCTTGTCGTTGATCTCCATCGTCGGGCTTTCGCCCACTATCTTGTCGATTTTCTCGCGGACCTGTGAATACTTGGGCAGCGGGAGCTCGAGCTCTACCTGTTTGTAGAAGCCCCGCTTCATGGCCTTCTTCAATTCATTCTGGGAGCGCTTCATCAAATGCGTGTAGCGATCACATGTGCTGAGCTCGGAGGCCCCGTATGGCGCTATGAAATCCTCTGCTGGGACATACATACTGACGGGGCGGCCCGTATTATGGTCAAAGTACACCTTCTTGAAAGCGCTGCCGACAAGCGCCAGCCTGTAAAGAAGCTGTTCGGTCTCGACACGATATTCCACCATCT
>Ga0181352_1000885_pt1 | contig 12138 bp, 19 predicted proteins | sample Fa13VDMLBSN_FD_130103 | JGI IMG/M metagenome (GOLD analysis project Ga0181352, IMG submission 130103) | Freshwater viral communities from Lake Michigan, USA - Fa13.VD.MLB.S.N | ecosystem: Environmental > Aquatic > Freshwater > Lake | place: USA: Michigan | collected 2013-09-23 | reverse complement strand
GTTTACCTATAAGTGCGGCATCACTCCATAATTTACCACCATACTCATCGGGAAAAGGAGCAGCTTTAAGCCAGTAACTCAATTCATCCCATGTAAAAGAAGAAGTATCAAATTCTTCATCTCCCCAGAAATTTATATAAGATTTATCTTTTAGCCTTCTTAAAGTAGAGTCAGTAGACGGATCTCCATCTGCGGTATTAGCTTCACTGACACACTCCTTCTTTAGATACTTTACCATTCTTTGAGCTAATTGAGAAGTACATAATTCAAAGTAGCTATCAATTACTTCCCGCTGCCTTTCATTTATAGGCTTATCGTTGTAAAATTTACCTTGACCATAATATGTTTGATACCCCGATCCAAACTGAAACCAAAGATTATAGAGAGAGTAGAAATCATAAAAGCTCATTCTCCCACTAAAGGGTAATCTATATTGAGTTTTTGATTCTAGAATGATTTTCATGTAGTTATCTTAAATATTTATATAGATGGAAACCTTTGCTCAATATTTTACAGAAGCATACTCCGATGAAAGTAAATATGCAACTCCAGAACTCGTTGCAGCATTTAATAAGGTTCATGATCATCAGCGCTGGAAGGGTCCTGAGAGTATGTTTGAAGAGCGTTCTAATCCTGGAGTGAGTCATGGTACGGGAAGCTGGACCTATTTCTTAGAGCATGGTGGTGATCTTATTCATCGGAGTTCTTATACAGGAGTGAGGGGAGACTTTGGAGGTGGAGGTATTCATTATGGAAGAGGCGCCACGCTTGAAAAGGCTCAGCGTATCTATGATGCATGTAAGACTAAGCCGGGATGGATGACGATTGAAACAGATATCAAAGAGCAAATTGAGCGCAATTATGCCTATAATGTTCGTGAAGAAGATTATACCGGTACTCTTGAGCAGTGGTGGAAGGAAGTAAAAGAAGCAGGAGAGCGCTACTCTCAGGCATATGAGAAGATTGAACCAGTTACCGAAATACAAAAACTCGGAAGAGACACTGCAATTGCACTAGGGCGGTTTAACTTTAAAGCAGCAGAACAATATACCGGCCGCCTTATCAAGCTTTTAAAATCTAAGAATTGGGAAGAACTTTGGTGGAAGCCTCTTAAATAATAATAATATGGCACACGAAAATAGACATCACATGGAATTGCTTGCAGAAGCATATGATGAAGTAGGTAAGAACTCACAACCAGGTATTGATTCAGATATCGTACCTTCTGATGGTGAAGCTGATAACTTTGCTGTTAAACCTTATACATTTATTAAATTGATGAAGGGTATTGCGCCAGAAATTTATAGTCATGAATGGACTGATATTAATGCAGCAATAGAAAATGTATTAGGTGATGGTGAAGAACTCGGCAATCTTTCTGGATTTAATGTAGTTAAACCTAGTGGAGATGTCAATGACAAAATTACTATTCTTCAGTCAAAAGATTCAACTGTAACTTGGGTAGTTATTAAAGGTATATAATTTGATCTAAATAGATTTTAATCATTCGTATATCAAACTATCATTTTAAAATAAAACCTATTTAGAACCAAAGCTAAATAGGTTTCCTCTTGTATAAATACTCTTATATGCAATCGTTTAAACAATTCCATCTCGTTTGTGAGTCAATGACCTCACAGGTGCGTCAGCAGATGGAATCTATTAAGAATGGAACCTCTGAGTGGGATGGTATTCTGAGAGAGTGGATTCGTGCAGGTGGACAATTTGAATCTGAAGGCCCGCGTCACTTTAAAGTAGTTACCTCTAAACCGGTTCCGAATGAGATCAAACGTAAGTATCCTGATGTAATTTTTGCTCTTCAGGCACTTACAAAGCATCTCGGGGGTAATTCTTACTTCCGTAAATGGAAAGAGCTTGATAAGTATCTTACCTTTAAGACTTCAAAAGAGCCGGTAAGGGTTCAACGGTTTTGGACCTGCTTTACTCAAAAGGATTTAGATTTATTAAAGAGCGGTCAATCATTGAAAGTTAAAGAGGGTGAAGAGTATCAATACTTTACTCGTCATTCGCAACTATTTGGAAGGACAGGAGGGTATCATGTAATGAATATTGGTTCAGAAACTCTCCTTCAAACTCATGGAAGGTCTCTTGTAATAGTAACTTCTCATACAATTCTTCCTATCTTTAATGTAGGACTATTTGCAGTTCATGTAGTTAATGCTGCTCGTCTCGTATTTGGTAATGAAATACATGGGCTTGATACTCTCCGTAATTTTCACAAGGAGAAGGAAATTATTGGAGATGCAATAAAGGAGATTAAGCCTCAAGATGTTGTAGGTTACTACGATAATGCTACATTTAATACCTTACATGGAGATGTTCATGAGATTGAGTTCATACCTAATAGTAATCTCAAAATGAAGTTTTTTCCTGAGCATATTGATATATTAAAGAGCGAATTTAAGAAGTATAATGCAATAGAGAGCTCGTTTAATGGTCATAGATATATTGTAACTAGCCATCCTGAAAATTCTGTATTCACTCGTCAGATAATGGGAAACAAATGGTACCCTAATGAAGAGCTTACTAAGCTAGTAGGAGTAGGAGTTCAATTATATACTGGAGTTTGGAAATAATGGAAACCTTTAAACAATATTTTTCCGAAGCATATCGAATAGGTAATGCTGAATTAAAAGATACGGTAGACATTGATTCAGATACATTTACGGATCGATTTGTATTTGAGAGAGATCATGATCGGTGGCTCGAAGTAGTCTTTAATATTTACAATGACCCTCATACTGTTGAATATTTAAAGCAGGAAATGACTCGAGGTGGGTCACCAACTATACCATCCTTTGATAAATATTCTACCATAGATTGGTATGTTAAGGGGTATGTAAAGTCTGTAGAGACAAATAGAGAGAAATATGGCTCTCGAATGAACAGCATCTTTACAAACATAATTTATAGTTTAAAGTACTTCATTTCTAACAGACAAATAAACACATTTCTTTATGAATGTAATGTAGAAAAGGGTCGGATTTATAAATCTGTATTAGAGCGGAATGCAGATAAAATTGACATTCTATATATTGATAAGAGTAATACTTGGGGAGTATTCCAGGTTAAGTAGGCCAGTAATGATAATCTCTCCGAGCTAACTTTTCCCACTCATGATAATTATCACACTCCCACCACTTAAGAACTGCAAGTTCTTCGGAGGTTAAAATAACAGTTGCATTGTTATCAGTTTCCATATATCTTAAATAATTATAATGATTACCTTCAAACAATATTTAGTCGCAGAGAATTGGAAATCAGTGCTTGCAGGCGCAGCGCTCGGAGTATCTTCTTTAACGTCTCCGGTTGATGCGGCACCCGCAAAGGCGCCTACTATTCAGACTAATAATCTTGCTACCTTAAAGTCTTTATCTGATTCATCAGTTGCAGCATTTAAAGCATTTTATCCCGACACTCCTCAAGCTCGGGAATTATTATATTTGACTGCAGTGGTTGAGTCTGATGGAGGTAAATATAAGAAGCAACTCGGTGGAGGACCTGCATTATCATATTTCCAGATTGAGCCAGCAACTGGAAAGGATGTCTTGAGATATTTAAAAAGTAGACCTAAAACGCTTAATACTCTCTCGCAGTATGCAGGAGTCACTAATAGTATCCCTACCCTCGAAAAGGATTTAAATAAGCTCCTTCTTAATAATGATAAATTTGCTGCAGGTATTGCGCGGATTAAATATGGAATGATACCTGAAGGCATTAAGCAAAATGACTCTAAGTACCTTGCTGAATATTGGAAGAAGTATTATCAAGCAGGTGGAAAAAAGGGCCTCTCTGCTGATCAGGCCCTTAAGAAATATCTTCAGTATAAGAAGTAATTACTCTCCTTGAATAATAGCAAACTTATATAAGATTATCGGCTTAAACTGATTAACTTTATATATTTTGGTTATATTATTCTCTCGTAACATCGAAATGAGTTCATCATAACAATCTAAAATTGTTATACATTTAAAACTTGCATCTACTGTACCTACCGCAGGAAATGAGTATTTTCGACTCTTTGTATTAGGAGTAACTTTCCATATCCTTTCAAAGCCTCCTTGTTTACAGAGTTTATCTATCGAAATATACCATTTATCAGTATCAATTACTATTAGTTCATAATTGGTAAAAGGGGAGGTAGTACATATTTTATCGCTGTCCGATTCTTGTTGTATTACTTTTAACATAAAATTTATTTGTGTTTGTCAATTGCTTTCCAAGTTTTCGTTTTCATTCTCTCGACAACTTGAGACCAATGTAAAGGCTTAAAGTCGTGACAATCTACCCCTACATCGAATGAGAGTGAATGAGGATTATCTTCTAGAGTTCCATGTGAATGTCCATAGAGGTGATATGCACCCCGATGGGAATTCTTCCACATCAACATTGCATAATGACAGAAGGTAACATCTCTCCCTTCAATAATTGTCTCATACATGTTATAAGGACCAGTAAACAATTCAGGAGCTTTCCACGATGTTCGATCGTGGTTACCTTTAATCAATATGATTCTTCCATTGAGACGTGAAAGGTAGCTATGAAAAACTTTAACATCAACAGTATGGCATAAATCACCAATATGGTAAACTGTATCACCCGGCTTAACTACATTGTTATAATTTTCAATTATAGTTTCATCCATTTCTTGTACTGTCTGAAATGGACGAAACTTTAAGATACCTTTTTGTCCAAAGTGAGTATCACCTGTAACAAAAATATCATTCATAATTTAATATAAATGAACTATAAGGAATATCAATTTTTAATTTCGCCCTCTGTAGTGGTCATATCAATTATTCTCTCACTTATTAAGTGAATATCTTTAATAATGTTTATTGCTGGAACTGTGACATTATCTAAAACCGTAAGTTGAAATTCAAAATAACCGCATAATTTAGTTGATAGATCATCCTGGGTCATAAATGTGATAACAGTATCACCATAAACGATTTCTGATTTTTTTACTACTTGGAGAGGGCAACGAATACAACCCATAATCAATTTTTGAAATCGGAGAACAGCGCCTGAATTATGACATATAACTAAAATTCTCTTATACTGCTTTACTCGAATAAACCAAGCTACTAGTAGTCCTAGCACTGTAGTTGTTCCAGTTTGCCGTTCTTCTGTGAATGCATGAAATAATTCCTCATTATTAATATCTAAATCTAGAACGTTATGAGCAATATTTTTTTGTACACTATTTAAATGCACCCCTTGTTCATTACAATAACAAATAAAATTTTGATAATCAACGTCGCTTGGTACTGGTCCACACTTGAGAGGAGCTTTTATCTTAGAGCCGTTAACTGTTACATTAATACTCGTATCTTCTGTAAGCTCTGGTACATTAATATTGATAGTGATATTTTTCATTACTTTTTATTATACTTGCATTCCGAATATATCAATTATAAATAATAGTGAAATCCGCGGTATGAGCGGCTTTCTAATAAACATATGAAAGATAAATTCGCAATAAATGTTGTCGTAAACGGCAACTCATGTAAACAATACTCACACAATGGAAAAACATTCATTGAAGCCAAAGCTGGTACTGAGTATGAAATCCACGTAAAGACCTCCGCATATAAGCGCTATCTCGCAATTATATCCGTAGATGGTGTCAATGTTCTCGATGGTACAGTGGCATCTAATAAAGGCCCTGGATATGTATTCACTGCAGCAACACCTCTAAAGCTTAAAGGATATAGATATTCAGATAGTGAAGTAGGTGCATTTAAATTCTGTATTAAAGAAGAGAGTACTGTAAAGGAACAAACTTCAGTATCTGCAAACTGTGGTGTTATTGGTGTTTGCATCGTGGAAGAGGCTGATAATTATTACATCTTAGCTACACTACAGAGCATAAATGACCTCAATGTAGATAGAAAAAAGAGAACTTATATTCCGCCCAGCCCTTGGCCTCCTCATACACCCTATTTTGGTGACACTCCTGGAGAATTATACTGCGGTACTCTCATAACTGATAATAGTGTGCGATGTATGTATAATAGTTCTGCATTAGGGGCAGGAGATTTAAAGAGCTCAATGCTTAGCATGGATTACTGCTCGACTAGTCTTCAATCAGATGAACCCTTTAGTCTGGGTACTCAATGGGGTAAAGCAATTGAGAGTAAAGTCACATCTGTAGAGTTTGTCAGAGGTGCGGAAGTACTCACAACCGACATTTATTATAACACCCGCGACGGTCTTAAATTCCTTGGGGTCCCTCTTGAAAATCCTCCTGTGGGTGTTTCGTTTCCACAGAGCTTTCCAGGTTATTGTAAACCACCTAAGAATTGGAAAAGATAACTAAATTAAATATTGTACTTCTACATCGCTTTAATATCTTAATGGTATTAAAGCGATTTTCATTTATGGATAGCGAAGTTACTATTACAGAAGTTGATACAACAGAGATAAAAATCTACTGCGGACTAAAGCGGATGTATACAGGTATTATCTACCCAATAGATGCTGTTTATGTTGTCCTTGAAAAATACGTCAATGAAAAGAGTTGGTGTGTCAGTCTAACACCTACTCAATATGTATATAAAGGAGGGACAGAGCCAGGGGTTATCATAGGTCTAATTAACTACCCTCGATTTCCAGCTAGTCCTGATATTATTCTCCAGCATGCCTTTGATATTGCAAAGCTCTTAATGTATGAATTATTCCAGTATCGAGTCACAGTTGTAACCAATACCAAAACTTATATGCTTTCAAATCCTACCCTCTTATGATAAAGAAAAATTACCCTAAACTATATTCACGTGCAACTACCGGAGCTATTCAAGTCTGGTGGATTGAACAAGATGGAGATAAGTACCGCTCTCACTCTGGTCAAGTAGATGGAAAAGTTACTACTTCAAAATGGACAGTTTGTGTTGGTAAGAATGCAGGTAAGTCTAACGAGACGACAGGAGATATTCAAGCACAAAGAGACATTCTCTCAAAATATAAGAAAGCAAAGAAGCAGGGCTGCTTTGAAGATATAAAGTGTGTAGATCAGGATAAAGGTTATATTTCATGTACCCTTGCAAAGAAGTTTAAAGATCGGGTTGATAAAATTAAGTACCCTGTAACGGTGCAGAGAAAATACAATGGAGGACGCTGCATCACTACTAAAGATTTAAAGATGAAGTCTCGTGAGGGTGAGCAGTGGCTAACCTGCCCTCACATTTATCATGCTCTCTGTGAATCTGGATTCTTTAAAAAGTTTCCTGATGCAGTCGTTGATGGTGAGCTCTATAATCATGATTATAGATACAATCTAAACGATCTGATGTCTATTGTTCGGAGAACTGCTAATATTACTAGCTTTGATCTAATTAAAGCGAAAGATGTTGTTAAGTATTATGTTTATGATGGATATAACATCGGAGGTACTACGGATCAATCTGAATACTTAGTTCGCCAGGCAGCAATTAAGGAGCATCTTAAAGGTATTCCTTTCATTGAAATCGTACCTTCATACATTGCAAAGTCAGAGGATGAAGTATGGGCGCTATATGATGCATTTGTCGAAGATGGGTATGAAGGAGCAATGGTTAGAATCAACAATAGTGTTTATGATCATAAGCGGTCTTCTAACCTCTTAAAGATGAAGCCGGAAGATGATGATGAATTTCTTATCCTTGATGTTATCGAAGGTAAGGGCGATCGTTCTGGAATGGCTGGTAAAATTTCTCTACAGATGAAGGATGGTAGAGAGTTTAAAGCATCTATGAAAGGTAAGGTTGAACAGTTTACAGAAGTACTAAATAATAAACAGAAGTATATTGGTAAAACAGTTACTATATTTTATAATGGATTTACAGGATTAGGAATCCCTAACTATGCAAGATTTGACTGCAATAACTGGAATAAAGGTGATAGGTGATAAGTGCTTACATCTCAATACTAGTATATTAGACACACCCAGCGACTTCATCATTCATTGCTGTAATTGCTTCCATACAATGGGTGCTGGGGTTGCTCTTTCGCTCCGGCAGCAATGGCCTCAGATATATGCGGCTGATAAGAAAACTAATTACGGTGATGAGACTAAATTAGGAGACTTCAGTAAAGCATTTGTCAACGGTAGTAATAATAAGACTATTGTTGTTTATAATCTCTATGGTCAATATATGTATGGGCGGACCCGCGCTCATTTAGATTATTATGCAGTGAGAACCGGTCTCAATAATATCCGAAATGATATTGAAGAGCATACAAAAAATTGGGTCGTATTGCCAATGATTGCATTTCCGGAGTATATGGGGTGCCGCAATGCAGGTGGTGATTGGGATAAGGTTTACAAAATAATAACAGAAGTATTTACAACAAATAATTACATTTTAACATTTCATAATTATGACAACTCAACTAGAAAAGCAAAAGATAACATGGGACAATCTGCATCAGCATGTAAGAGAGATTTATCATCGATTATATCAAGCTAACATTTTTTCTAATACAAAGGCAATAATCGCATTGAGTCGCGGGGGTTTAGTACCTGCAACAATCCTCGCAAATAAGGCAGAGATCAAAAATGTCTATTCTATCGGTGTAAAGAGCTATGATAATGAAGAACAAAAAGGAATTGAGTATTACCCGAGAAATATAAAGCAACATCTAGATAATATTACCTCCGATTTAATAAGTCTACCTGGGAACAATATTATTATTGTAGATGAATTAATTGACACAGGAGAAACAATGAATGCTGTTGTTAATTTATTAGAGGAAGAATTTAAACTTCTTAGAAAGATAAACATCTTTATTGTTGCTCCCTATTACAAGGAATTTAAAGGAGCAAAATTTACCGTCCCGTTTTTCTACAATGTCACATATCACAAAGATGTATGGCTTGAATTTCCCTGGGAAGTTTAAGGAATCTGATTCTTTTTTCTCCACTCTTCTACCTTTTCAAAGTAATATTTGTAAAGGATAGTGTTGTTGATATACTCTGTAGTGACTACATAGTTTGTTCCATCTACAGTTACAATTTTATCAACAATAGGAGGCTTTGAAAATATGAACAATTGGGTAGGTGCAGGGGGCATCGGAGTGACATTATCTAAATGTCTCCGTTGACAAGTCTTGCAACCTAGTGTAAAACACATTGAGAGTAAGAGAACTATATTAAAAATACGTTTCATAAATTTATCCTGATACAGGTACTGTCCATGTTCCAGATACAGATAATGTCTTAGTATCATACCCTACTAATTTATTGAGATCTTCGATACTACCTCCAGAAAGGGCACCAGTTATAGAGCGTTCCTTTTCTTGAAGTTCTCTTAACTGTTCTTCTCTAATTCTCCGATGTAGGTAAACCTTAATTTCAATTATGGCTTTTTCTATAATCTCACACACATATATAGCTGCTTTAGCTATGGTAACAATGGACCCTATCATATCTATAATTGTAATTGATTGTTGAATTAAATCAATTATAATTATTTACACAAATTAAATACTATTATGTCAGAAGAAAAAAAGACTCGCACATTGAAGTGTATTGTAACTGGTAGGCTTTTAACAGTAACTAAGGAATACTACACATCAAAGGTTGAGAAGGCAGGATCAGAAGCAGCGTTACATTCAACATATATCTGCAAAGAAGCAAAAACGTTCCTTAAAGGTGGTTATACAGTCTCTCAGATCCGAGAAATGCTTAGTATTGATGACCCGTCTCTCGGTGAGGTTTCTACAGATATCATCCAAGATATCATCCGCAATTCAAAATCTACTAATAATCTTCGAATCAAACCTGATACAATTCAGAACAATATCGCTCTTGAGACTGATATTGAAGTTAAAAAATTTATAAATATACTAAAGAATGTCTAAAATATATACAGTTGTACAACGCAATAAGAACTCATTTCTTATCATAGATGCAGGTACTGGTAATACAGTAGGAAGTATTTACCACACAGGAATTACCATAAGCGGACCTACGGTAAGTGGTAATACTGCATCTATAGTTATACGTAAGAATGAGTTCGATACTAAACAGTATCTCTATACATACAAATTACCTTCAGGAAATTTATTGAGCTCGAGTATTATCTAGTCAGCTTGATTAAATAATTTTGTATGGAACTTTCACTAGACATCGGAGCAGCAATAGCATTGGTAGGTACCGTGTGTGCAATATGCGGAAGTGCTCTGGCTATTGTAAGAATATACAAAAAGGTTGACACAACCTGGCAGCCTGTAGTTGAATCACTCAAAGCAGAGGTAAGTAAAGTAAAGGAAGGATTAATCCGCACTGATGCTAAAATTGAATTATTAGAGTCCTATAAGGCTAATACTGATAATAACATCATCCAAGTTCGAGAAGAAGTTAACAGTATGAATGAGAAGTTAGATAAACTCACTCATCTGATAATTCAACACTTTACTTCTAAAAAGTAAGTATATAATGCTCGTATGAGCATTTTAGAGTATAAAGAGATTCCACCAGAACATTCATACCCCCTTCTTCCTGGAGCCTTTAACTCAGGTATTTTTTTCGGTTTTATCATCAACAATAAATTTGATGAGTATAAAGCCCATATAAATCCTCAGCAAGGGTTAGTTCCGAGTAGATACTCTCACTTCACATATGTTGATGAACAGGCAACTTTAAATTTATTGTATGGTTTTATTCTTCACCCAGATGAAAAATATATACCATTCGTAAAAGGCTTTTCTCAGATAGAAAGTACCTTCTTTAAATACATCTGTACTAAGAAGAAATTCACTACAGCATATAAAAAATATTTGGACGACTGGGGGCTCGAATGTAAAGAATCGTTTGGATATATTGCAGATGGACTCTATCCAATTGATATTACACCAACCGCTTTAGAACTATGTTCTTTCTTGCGAGACTTTGATCTAAACGGGTCTTATTCACGATGCAATGACTTGACACTCCTCTATACATACCCCGTTTGGAAACTGTTTATCATATCCAATCCCCTTCAAGAACTTCTTGATTTCGAATAATTTTTCTTAATTCAACCACTAGTGTTATTGCGGGGTTATCATATAAATAATTTCACAAAAAAGAATATGAATAAAAAGGCGTTTACAGGGGAAGAAATGTTGGATGAATTGTCGGATTTTATCTTTGTTAGCAAGTATGCAAAGTACAATAATAAGTTAAAGCGCAGAGAAACATGGGAAGAGTGTGTTGATAGAGTTAGAGACATGCATCTTAAGAATTATAAGGAACAATTAACTCCCTATGATGTCAAGGAAGTATGTACTGCATTTGAATTAGTAAAGCGGAAATTTATCGTACCCTCAATGAGATCTCTCCAATTTGGAGGTAAGGCAATTGAAGTTAATCCTGCACGCATGTTTAACTGTGCAGTGCGTCACATAGATAGCATTCGATCATTTTCAGAATCATTCTTCATGCTCATGTCAGGGTGTGGTGTTGGGTTTGGATTAACAAAGAGATTCATTAATCGGTTACCCGACTTAGTAGGGCCTAAAGATAAGAGTGGTACTGTTATTACTTATACTGTAGATGACTCTCTTGAAGGATGGTCTGATTCTATTGAAGCATTATTGAACTGCTACTTTAAGAATACAGCATATACCGGACGTAAGGTTATATTTGACTACAGTAAGATTCGTAAAAAGGGTGCACCTTTAAAGACTGCAGGAGGTAAGGCTCCGGGGTACGAAGGACTCAAGAATGCTCATATTAAGATTAAAGCATTACTCGACCACATTATTGAAAACAAGCATCAAAGTAGGATGCACCCCATCAATGCATATGATATCTTAATGCACTGTGCAGATGCAGTCTTATCGGGTGGTATTAGAAGAAGTGCATGTAGTACAGTCTTTGATAAGGATGATTTAGAGATGATGTCTGCTAAATCTAATTTAAAGGTTACCCGTTACTTCCGCTTTGAACAAGAGGGCTCTAATTGGCATGGATTTGTATATGTAGATGGAAAGAAGCATGATGTAGTTCTTTCAGAATACGAATATAGCGCTCTTAGAGAGACTAAGACAATTAGCTGGCACAGAATTGAACCTCAGAGAGCTCGGAGCAATAACAGTGTTCTCTTACTTCGTAATAAGACGACATATGAAGAGTTTAAAGCAGTATTCGAG
>Ga0181352_1000884_pt1 | contig 12139 bp, 12 predicted proteins | sample Fa13VDMLBSN_FD_130103 | JGI IMG/M metagenome (GOLD analysis project Ga0181352, IMG submission 130103) | Freshwater viral communities from Lake Michigan, USA - Fa13.VD.MLB.S.N | ecosystem: Environmental > Aquatic > Freshwater > Lake | place: USA: Michigan | collected 2013-09-23 | reverse complement strand
GCCTCGGACTTCGGCGGAATGAAACCGACATCACGACCAAGGCTGGATGGAAGCGTCATCTGGCGGAGGAAGCGAAAAGGCTTGTCGGAAACAAGTTGGCGAGGCACAGTGCCCCCGTCACTTTAAAAACCGCCGATGCCGCATTGATACTGCTGGCATGGGCAAAAGGAAACCTAACTACCAGTTAAACACAAGCGCACCCTGTGAACAATACCCAAACACCCTCTGTACAATTACTCCCGTTTCAAGTCTCACCAGTTGCCACCGCCTTGGATGCCCTGCGTAAACATCGCGTGGGCATCCTGCCGTGGAAGATGGGGGAAGGTAAGACAATCGGCGCACTCCATGCTGCCAAGCAGTTCCTCCCGGCTGGAAAGGTTCCCCTCGTCCTCTGCCCCAAGGCTACCATTCCCAACTGGGAACGGTGGGCCAAGAAGGTGGGGCAACCCATCCGTGCCATCAACTACGAGAAGGTAAAGTCCAAGTCCTCCACCCTTGGACAACTGAAGTTCCGGCAATGGAAATGGCTGGAACAATTCGACCTCATCATCTTTGATGAGGCCCACTACACCAAAGGCCAGACCACCATCAATTCCAAAATGTTGATCGCGGCCTACCGTCAAAAAATCCCGGTGCTGCTCCTGTCTGGAACACTGGCTGAGACCCCTCTCGAAATGAAAGCCCTCGGGTTCGTCACCGGACTCCATGACTTGGCGGGGTTTTACTATTGGTTGTTCAACAACGGAGTGGTGAAGAACCAGTGGAACCACATGGATTTCATCGGGGGTGCCCGTGCCATGGAGAAGCTTCACTCCCAGATATTTCCCAAGTTCGGCAAGCCCATCCCCGCCGGGGAGATCACCCTCCCGCCCCATGACATCGACCTCCTGCCCGTCCCGGCAGAGGTGAAGGTCATCAACAAACTCGTTGAGGATGCCCGAAAAGAAGACTGGCCCATGGTGGAAGTCCTCCGGATTCGGCAAGGGCTGGAAGCGTTGAAGGTGGACCCCATGGTGGAACTGGCAAGGGATGCCATGGAGGAACGGCAGTCCGTCATCCTATTTTTCAACTACGTCGCCCCGGCCCAAGCCGCCGCGAAGGCGTTGAAATGCCCCCTCATTTCGGGGGATACCCCAGCCGCCCAACGCACCGCCCTCATCGCACGGTTCCAAGACGGCACCCTGCCCTGTCTGGTGCTGACCGTTGGAACGGGTGGGGTCGGCATTGACCTCCATGACCTGCAAGGGGACCGACCCCGTGCCGTGTTCATGTCCCCACCATGGTCGGTGTATCAATTCAAGCAAGCCCTCCACCGGGCGCACCGGGTTGGTTCCAATTCCAAGACCCATTCCAGAATCGTCCTCATCCCCGGCACCGTGGAAGATCGGGTCATCAACGTGCTTGAGAATAAGTTATCAAATCTTGATTCATTAATGGAAGGGGACACCGACCCCCTTTGGAATGCAGGGCACCAGAAATGAAACATAAATATAAGAACCCGAAAGATTTTAAAATCGACCACGTTCGGGCGGGAAACCGTTCTTATGACTTGGAATCCCTTGCCGTTGTGGACGACTCCCCTTCTGCCACCCTGCTACGCATCAACCGGGGGAAGTACTTTGATGACTATTCTTTTATCGGGGTGGAGAACTACATCCTTGCAGCCTCAAAGAAAGGACACTCAAAGGGGATATGCTCCCCGATAATCCACCCCCACCGTGGAGGGCACCATTTCCATGGACCCTCCTCCTTGGATAAGAAGGCAACCTGTCCCGGTTTCTCCTCTAAGAAAGGGGAGACCTCGGAGGCTGCGAAGGAAGGAACCCTGCTCCATGAGGCACGGGAAAACAAGAACTTCACCGGGCTGAACGAAGAACAAGAAACCTGTGTTCTCTATGCACTGGAGGAGATCGACGGACTCCGGACATGGTTGAAATCCCTGACCGCAACGGATGTGCGGAAAGGAATCGAACCCACTTGTTGGAACGAAGTCACCCTTGAGATGCTGCGTTCCAGCTACAAATCGTTGTACAACTTTGGAACGGTGGATTGGTTTGGAATTTCCGGAGATGGGAAAACCGCCGCCGTTGCCGATACAAAATTTGGAAAGTACCCAGTTGCCCCAGCCGAAACAAACCTGCAAGGATGGAACTACGTTCTTTACTTGTTCGATAATTTCCCCATGCTTGAGAACGTGATGGTGCGTTTCATCTCACCCCGCCTTGGAGACAAAGGAATCACTTCCCACGTTTTCAATCGCAAATCAGACTATTACAGACTGAGGGAAAAGATTGAGACCGTCATCCATGTGGCGGCGTTCGTGGCTATCAGTGGATTAGAAGTGGCACAAGCCCATGATCTTTTGAACGCTACGTTCATCTGCCGTTTCTGTGAGCATAAGGGAATCTGTCCTGCAAGGGCACAGTGAACCGGACCCCGCAGACAACAAACAACAAACAACAAACAAGGAAACAACAAATGAAAACAGTGAAAGACGAAAAACCGAAAGCGCAGGATGAAGGCATCCCCGCAGTGACCGAAGACAAGGGCACCGACCCCGTTCTGGTGGACTCCGAGATGGACCCCACCTCCCATGAACTGGCACCGCAAGCCCCCGCAGCCATTCAAACCGCCATGGAATCCGAAGGGCTTGACTCGTCGGACCTCCAACTTCCCCGGCTCTCCATCGTGCAAGCGGTGGGGCCGTTGTCGGAGAAGTTCAAACCGGGGCAGTTGGTGCTGGCTGGGGAACATGTCCTCGCCAACCCGCAGGACAACAAGGGAGAATCCGTTGAACTGGTAGTGCTGGCGAAACCCCGCAAGACCTTCGTGGAAAACCTCCCCTATGGCACGGAGCAACGCCCGCAGGTCTTCAACAACCCGCAGGAAGTCGCCAATGCCGGGGGCACGTTGGAATGGGTGGGCAAAACCGCCCCCTCCTACGTCCCGGTAGCCACCGCCATCTGTCTCGTTCGGACGGATGACGACCGCCTCATCATGAAGAAAGACCCCGAAGGCAAGGGCTGGACCGTTGCCATCTGGTCAATCCGTGGGACGGCATACCCCCGCGCAGCCAAGCCTCTGTTCACCGCCATGGTGTTGAAGCTTGGAGGCCACATGCCCCGTGCCAAGTGGACCCTCTCCGCTGTCCGGGAAAAGGTGGGCACCAACTGGGTGTGGGTTCCAGTCCTCACGGACAAGGGACGCAACACCCCCGAGTTCGTTGCGTTTGCCGAAAGCGCATTGAGCTGAACAACCTTGGAACGGGGAGGCCCGATAAACCCCTCCCCGTTCCAACCATTTTAATTTAAAGGAGATCATTACTATGACCGCAGAAAGCGCACCTTCCCCGGCCCCAGTTTCCACCGCTGAATTCAAACGAGGCGAGATTGTCTTTGACGTTCTCTCCCAACATGAGGTTCGCATCCTCAACAACGGATGGCGCAACGCCGATGGAACCACCACCTACGCCATCCAACCCGTCCGTGAAAAAGACATGCACTGGCAGACCGACTTCTTCCGCCACGGGTTGGCAGCCTCGCCCCGTCTCCGGAGAATCCCGGCGTGATTACCTCCGTTGACTTTGAAACCTACTACGATGACGAGTGTTCGGTGACTGAACTTGGGGTGCGGAACTACGTCAAGCACCCCAAGTTCACTGCCTACATGGTCTCTATTGTGAGGGAGGATGGGTTTAAATGGGTGGGGGATCCCCTCTCATTGGGATGCCCGTGGGAACTCATCAACAACGATGAGTGGGTATCCCATAACAAGTCGTTCGATGAGGAAGTATTCTATGAATGGGTGCGCCCCCGGCTTATGTCGTCGGGACAACTTAAAAAACTGGTCCACCCCTACAAATGGCACTGCACCTCCCAGCTTGCGGGCTACCTTGGGGCTGGAACGTCATTGTCCAAGGCCAGCAACGTCCTCCTTGGATTGCCCATGGACAAGTCGATTCGTGACCGGATGAAGGGCAAGATTCCCACCGACCTGTCGCCCGAGGCGATGAAGGAGTTGGAACAGTATGCGATGGTGGATGCCGAGCGATGCCTCGCCATCTGGGTTCGGTATGCTCCCGAATGGCCCGAGTTGGAACGCCGCCTTGCCGACTACTCCGACTCCATTAATCGGCAGGGGGTCTGCGTGGATTACGAACGGTTGGAACAGGCGAAGATTGCCCTCCGTGCTGCACGGCAGGAGGCCGAAGCTTTGATTCCATGGAGTCCTCCACTGTCGTTGAAGAAACTGGCAGGGGCATGTGCCGAAGCTGGAATCCCCGCGCCCGGTTCCACCCGTGAGAATTCCGAGGAGTTCGACCAGTGGGAGGAGAGGTATGGGGAACGGTTCCCCCACATCGAACAGGTGCGACGGTTCCGGAAGTCCAACCGCCTCCTCCGCATTGCCGAGGCAATGGAACGGAGGAAGATTCACTCCGCAGTGGAGGGGGACAAGATGCCCTTTGAGCTGAAATACTGTGGGGCGCACACCGGACGGTGGGCTGGGGCGGGAGGGGTGAACATGCACAACCAACCCCGTGGAGACTTCGAGGGGATCGACTTCCGTTCAATGGTCATCCCCGATGTCAACTATTCCAAGGCTGCAAGGGAGGAGTTCATCATTGCGGATTACTCGCAGATTGAACCCCGTGTGCTGAACCACCTCTGTGGGAACAAGGCCTTCCTTGACATGGTTCGGGAAGGGTATGGGGTCTATGAAGCCCATGCCCGTGCCACCATGGGTTGGAAGGGTGGGAGTTTAAAGGACGAGGCACCGAAGTTATACGCCCTCGCAAAAGCCCGAGTGTTGGGGCTGGGGTATGGATGCGGTGCCGCCAAGTTCCGAGTGGTCGCCCGTGCCATGGCCGGGTTGGACTTGTCGATGGACGAGGCAACCCGCACCGTCATGGAGTTCCGTGATTCCAACCCCGCCATCACCTCCTACTGGGGGCGCATGTCTGCTGCGTTGGAACAACGGCGCAACACGGGGAAACCCCTGATAGTCAACCTCCCCTCTGGCCGGAAGCTTTATTATCGAGACATAAAGCAGACCTCCCAAGGGGTCCAAGCCCTCATTGGTGGGGAGATGCGGAAGGTCTATGGTGGGTTGATCGTGGAGAACGTCACTCAAGCAGTGGCGCGGGATGTTCTAGGGGAGGCACTGCTGTCCCTGTCCCCTGTCCTGTTCCACATGGGGGCAAGGGTTGTCCTCCATGTCCATGATGAAGTGGTTATCTCCTGCCCGAAGTATCAACTGCCTCACGCATTGGACCGCATCAAACAAGCCATGACCACTCCCCCCGAGTGGCTGCCTTCCGACTTCCCCCTTGGCGTGGAAATTAAAACCGCGCCTCGTTACATGAAATAAAAAAAACATAACAAATAACATGAACTATGAAACCTTGAAAACCCGTTCCGTCCTCCGAGAAGGGGATGAGTTCAACCGGGCCGATGTTGGATGGACCCCGATCACTTCCAAGTTAATTGGAATGACCCTCGCCCGCCAATCTGTCGGCCTCTACCGCCGCCCTGTCAATAATAAACCTTCCAAGAAAGGTGGTTCCAAATGAAAGAACCCTCTGTTGATGTTGACCCCCGCAAGGTGGCAGAGCATGAGCTTGGCCCGGTGGACTGGCAGGAAGGTGGAACGTGGGGATACTGCAAGTGCCCCGGTGCCCACCTCCACAACAAGCCGACCCGCCACCGGGACTGTCGGGTTTACATGGACGGCGCACCCCGTATCTATTGCCTTCACTCCTCCTGTTCCAGAACCCTTATGACTGCCGCCGATGAACTCCGGGGGTCCGTCCGGGCACTCTGCCCGGAGGGTTCCCTTCCGCCCCGGTCGTTGCCCACCCCCGAGGAGTTGGAACGGAGGCGTTCCAAGAACGCCGCCCTCGCCGCCGCTTTGTCGATTACCGAGGATTGGGCCAAGGATTGGAGCCAGTGGAGGTGGCCCTTGGAAGACCTCTACCGTTCCAACCCCCGGCAAGGCGCGACCCAGACCGACTTCTTCCGCGAGATGTGGTCTCCCTCCGATGTGGTTTGGGTGGGTGAAGCCCACCATTCGGGACCGCCCTACTACAAAAGGTGGATGACTGCCGACGATTGGGCGCACATGCCCGACCCCTTGCCGGAACGGTTCGGGCATTTCATCTGCCCTTCCACGTTCCAACCGGGGGCGATGCACCGCCGCAAGGAACACCTCCTCTCCTGCCCCTTCGTTATTGCGGAGGCCGATTCCCTATCGGAAGACCCGGTGGAGAACCTTTCACGGAACCTTGCCGCCATCAGGTTCCTTCGGGACCGGGCTGGTTGGAACCTGCGGGCAGTCATCTTCTCCGGTTCCAAGTCCTACCATGGGTGGTTCGACCTCCCGGCTGGAGGGCATGACCATGCCGTGCCCCTGCTGAAAGCGATTGGGTGCGACCCAGCCGCCGCCCGACCAACCCAACCCGTTCGCCGCCCCGGCGCGATGCGGGACGGGGTGGAACAAAAACTGTGCTGGCTTTCCCATTCCGGAAAGCCTTGAATTATATCTCACCCCAAATTTAAAAGGAACCTCCATGCCCATCACCACTCCCGCCTCCTCCTTCCTTCCGGAAGTCTTCTTCCAAGAGAAACCCGAGGGGTACCACATTAAGAACAACGAAGATTGGATTCAACTCAAGCAAGGCAACCTCAAACTCCACCTACAGGATATGGGCTACCGTTCCAGAAGGTTGGAAGGGGAAGCGATGTCGGAGTTGGATTGTGTTCTCGTTCACCTGCAACGGCGCAACCGCATCCGGTATGCTGGACCCTTGGCAGGGCACCCCCATGGCCCTATCAAAGTGAACGGAGAGAACGTCCTTAACACCTTAAAGATGGACCTCATACCCTACGCCCCCGGCGAGTTCCCCCTCATCCAGCGCATCCTGTCAGGATTATTTAAAGACCAAATCCAGTTGGATGCAGTCATTGGTTGGTTGTCCATTGCCACCCGCGCATTATATAGCGGGAAGATTTTCCCCGGCCAAGTGATGGTTTTGTGTGGGCCTCCCAACTGCGGAAAGTCAGTGTTCCAGAATAACATTGTGACTCCCTGCCTTGGCGGGAGGGCAACGGACCCGTTCATGTATATGTCCGGTGCCACCACGTTCAACGCTGAGTGGTTCGGTGCCACCCATCTAAAGCTGGAAGACAAACACGCCTCTCCCCATTTTGAAAGCCGCGCCACCATTGCCTCCCACTGGAAGCAGATCGCAGCCACTCCGAATGCCCTCTGCCATAAAAAAGGGTGCGACCCCATCCTCCTTTCGGCACACTGGCGCATGACCATGAGCATGAACATGGAGGAACACAACATCAGGGTGCTTCCCCCCATGTCGGATGACTTGTATGAGAAGGTGATGCTGCTCCGTGCCTACCCGTTCGACATGCCTTTTGAAGCTGGAACGCCGGAGCAGCGCATGGCAGCCGATGCGTTGATCGCCGCTGAACTCCCCGCCTTCCTCAACTACCTTATGTTCTACGAGGTGCCGTTGGAACAGCGGTGTGATAGGTATGGAATCAAATCGTTCCACAACGCAGACATTCGCAGCCTGTTGCTGGAACACTCGGACGAGACCCGCCTCCTGCATATCCTGTTGGATACGTTCGCGGGGTTCGATGGTGAGGTGATGGGGAGTTCGGAATGGATATTGGGACAGTGTAAAAAGAATGTCACCATGGGTTCACTGGTTGACTCGGTGGTGCCGGGGGGTGCCCGTGCCATGGGGAGAATGCTGGCAAACCTCTGCCGTTCCAACCCTGACATTGTTTCCCTTGGAACATTCCGGCAAGGGGTGAAGCTTTACAAGGTGGTGGTGCCCGAAGACTCCAAGGTTTAAACCCACCCGGCGCGGGCCGCCTTTGTTCCAACTTTCACGGGAGGTTGGAACGGGCGGCCTTTTTCTGCTCGGTTTTTAGCTCCAGCGAATTGTTAGTAGTCGGGCAAAAAGAAGGGGCACGGACTTCCACACACATGGAACCGTGCCCCTTCCACCCATTTGGTAGGAACCAACCTGCCAAAAATAAAAATGTCCGGAAGTGGGCCCACCCCAAGGATGGAGTGGGTCCGGTTGTCCGGTCAACTTGTTTCGTTTTAGTTGCTGCTGTTCAACGTGGCGAGACGGGTCCGGAGGCCAAGTTCCACCTTCTGGCAGAAGTCCACCGTTTCTTCCACCCAGCCTTTAACGTCTTCAATGGTGTAGGGTTCCTTCCGGCACATTCCAAGAGGGTTGGAACGGAACGCTTTCACCGTGCAAAACGGCGAGGTGTCCAGCAGGAGGGGCAGAACGGTTTCTTCCCCGTCACTGGAATCGGTGAGCTTCACGGCGATGACCACCGGGGCAAACTCAGCGGCAACCATGTTGCCCCCCAGTTCGACGAGTTGATGATGGGCTTTCATCTGGCCGTAGAAGACCTCATCAGCGTCCCCCGGTTCCTTCTGTGCTTCTTCCAACATCTTCCCAGAAAGGCCAAGGAGAAACTTCACTTCGGTCAACTTGTCCATGTTGTAACCATCCAGAAGGCGGCGGCAAAACGCTTCCCAGACCTTCATAGCGGGGTTTTCCCGGCAAAGGGGGGAGTGGACCGGAGCCACGGCACCCGTGTCGCCCAACTGAAGTATCAGGGTGAGCAACGGGGTGCCAAGTTTCTGGAGGATTTCATGAAACGGGCGTTCCGGAATGGGCAGGTAGCGGTGGGGTTCCGTGGCATCCATCAGGCGGAGGCGACCAACGAACACTTGCTGGTTCAACTTTTGTGCCTCGCCGTTGGAATCTTCCAACATCTGAAGGAATCCGGTAGCGGCTGCGCGGAGGTTCGGGATGGAATGCACCGCTTTCGCCAACGCTTTCATGTCAGGAGTTCCCTTCCCCGCCGCCCATTCCTCCATGGTTGCCGGACTCAGCCAACTGGAGTTGGAACGCCCCGCTTCCACCGGGGGGTTGTTCAACTTGGGCACCCGCCCCCCTTCCTTCTTCTTCCCGTTTTCATACACCGAATAGTTGTCTTTAAACTCATTGCCGTTATCGTTAGCACTCATGGTTATTAGGTTCCTTGTTTTTATTTATTAGACTGGAGGCACCGCATCATCCATGGTCTCTGCCAGTGCGTAGGAACGCCAGACATGGAAGGCGTTCAACTCGCCATCTTTCACAAGCTTGATCGCCTCATCAATTCCAAAGAAGCAGAGGCGAAACTTGTCGGAGGTTGCGCCCCAGTCTTCCACGGTGAAGTACGAACGCCCTTTAGGGGTGCATACGCAGTAAACCGGACCCGCTTCGATCTGATATCCTTTCACCGGACCCGTTTTGGAAAAGAACTCCCCGAACGGGTTTGATTCCAGCGTGATGGTGGAAAGGCGGACAAACTTAAAGTTGAACGTACTCCTCCCTTCCCGCTGAAGTTCGATACACTTTGCCATCCAGTTGGAAACGGAGATTCTATCCACGCCGGGATTTCCCACGGTGCCGGGGACGATAAACAAGGCGGACCCGTTCACCTCCCTAGACAGGATGAGCCTTCCCGCATAGGGGGTGCCGTCCGTCCGTATCAAATCGATGGTTCGAACGGGGGTTGACTTTGGTTTCTTAGTCATAGCAATTTATTCCCCTCCTTCCAGTTTATTATTGACAAGGTCTTTCATTTCTTCCCGGCTTGCCTGTTTTTCCCGGTATATTGAAGCGAGGGCATAGAGGCATGTGATGACGCCCCATCCCACTGCTATTCCTGCAATGATTAATTCTTCCATGGGTTTGGTTCCTTTCCCTCACTCAGTATGAAAAATACTAGCAAGGTGTTTTTATGGGTTGGTTTTTAACCTATTTCATCAGTGGGGAGGCGGTCAACCCTCCCCATACCCGTTCCAACTAGGTTGGAACGGGTTTCAATTAACCTCTCTAAAACGGGAGGTCTATTTCTTCTTGTCCATGTTGATCCCAAATTTAACGAGGGATTTTTTCACCCATTCGATGGCGTCAACCTCTGTTTTAAAGGCTTTGTTCACACTGGAGCCGATATAGACATCTCCTTGATCCATCAATCCAGCCGCTTGCGCTTTCTCCTCGTTCCAATGGCCGCATCGGCCATAATTGGAACCAACCCCCAAATCGGACCGCCAGTCCCCTTTCAAGTTCTCTTGTGCCGAAAAGACATGACGGCGGAAGAACGAGGGGTTCCCAATTTGATAGGCAAGACGGTCAATGTTAACGTGTTCGTCAACCTTTTTAACAGGGACAACGTGAGAAATAGACTTCCCCTGACATCCTGCAAAGGATGAGACGGCGAAGATTTCCACGCTATGACCCGCATCAAGCAAAAATGAAGCCACCGCGAGGACAGCAGCCCCCTTCCGCATGATTTCGTCAGCCCCAATGCAGCACGAAACGGAGTTTTCCACGATAAGGCGAACGATTTTCCCTTTGTGGCTGTTGTCGATTTCGTCTTCCCGGTAAGCTTGAAACCACGATTCCGGTCTCCCTTCGACTACGGCCGCAATATCAAAGGCTTCCCCTTCAACCTCATAACGATAACGCTCAATAAGGTCCGCCGTTCCAACACTCACGTTAAGGGACGCCATGATCTTCTTTGCCTTCGCAGTTCCTTCAGGCCACCCCTCTTGGGCGAAACGCTCCCCCTCCTCCCATGAACCGCTTCCAAACCATCCCTTTTCTCCTTGTCCCCGTGAACGGGCTGCCCCCCCTTCCGCTTTCCCTGCAAGGTTCCAGAACTCACCTGCGGAGCGATAATTGACGACCAAACATTCTTTGGGAGCCTCCCCAAAAGTTGTTTCCATGGGGACGTCTTTTCCGGTGTAGAGGGTGCAAGGTGCCCCCTCCAATGCTCCGATACTTTCGGAAGTAGGCACTAATTTTTTATTTTTCATGATGTAGTTGGTTCCTTTATATTTTAGGTTTGCTCTAATCAGTTTATAGACAAGTGATTAGAAGGCTTCCCCCTTCCAACATTGGAAGGGGGAAGGGTTTCTAATAACTTACTAACTTACTTTGAGGCTGCTTCGACACGATTACGTTGCTCCGTGTCCAATCCTTTCCAAATGACGCATTCTTCAATCCAGTGACGCCCAACCCCATTAGCGGAAGCCGCCACCGCTCCAACGGTCGCACGGGGGGAAATGACATGGCGGACACCCGCCTTTTCCGCTCCCTTCCGCAAAGCTTGCACCCTTGCAACCCATGCGGCAGCGTTTGTTTCAATTCCGCCTTGCGCAATGTCAACCGGAACCTGCGGAACGGCAACACCAACGAGTGAAGCTTCCAACGCCTCGTCAACATCCCAAGGGACGAAGACTAGACGGTCAAGCGTAGCCGCATCCAATGCGGAACGTCCAACGTATGAACGGTCCGCTCCCCGTCCAAATGTATTCAAACAGGCAACGAATTGGAACCCTTCATGTCGATCAACTTGACGGTCGGCAAACAGGCAATGGTGATTAGCCAACGAGGAGTTAAGGACAAGGGAAGCATTATCATTTCCAGCGTCAAACTCATCGGCAACGAAAATCATTCCTTTTTCGAAAGATTCGCGGAAGGCCGTTCCAACATAATCCCCGGAAGCAGACATGAAGCCAAGCAAGTCGCTTTTTGTCGTCATGCGACAAAAGGATTGACAGCGGAAATCTTTTCCAAGTCCTTCGGCGGCCTTGACGGCGGCAGAAGTCTTCCCGCTGCCAGCCCCGCCAACCAGCGCAACATTCGCGCCACTGGCAAGGAATGACAAAAACAAGGGGAACATACGATGCTGGACGCCCATTTCCTTATCTTTTTCGCTTCCATCCTTGGAAGCAATCCGGACAACGATAGGAGAGGGTTTGTTACCTTTCGCTTCCGCAATGTCCGCTTTCAATTCCTGCCATTTGCTTTCCATGCGTTGGCGCAACGGGTCAATCTGGCTATCGACAACGGCAACGATGGCTTGTTCAAACATGCCAAGGCCACCAGCAGCAGGGGGAGTGGATTTGACGGCAGGAACCGTTTCCACTTTCACGGGGGGAATGCTTTTCCCTTCCGGTTCCAACACTTCCGCTTTGGTTTCAACTTCCAAAGCTTCTCCCCGCTCCTTGACGCTGCCAACGATGCAGTCGATGAGTGCTG
>Ga0181352_1000883_pt1 | contig 12142 bp, 20 predicted proteins | sample Fa13VDMLBSN_FD_130103 | JGI IMG/M metagenome (GOLD analysis project Ga0181352, IMG submission 130103) | Freshwater viral communities from Lake Michigan, USA - Fa13.VD.MLB.S.N | ecosystem: Environmental > Aquatic > Freshwater > Lake | place: USA: Michigan | collected 2013-09-23 | reverse complement strand
CTGTGCAGCGTGAAGCAGGCGAAGATCCTCGGCAAGTACGGCTACAGCACCGACGCAACGTTTGCGGAGGCGAAAAAGACAATCGACGCATTGGCGGCGAACAACTGGCGACCAATCACCAAGTTAGGAGAAGCATCGTAATGGCAACTTACAACCAATGGATCGGACTCGGCAACCTCACGCGCGAGCCGGAAACGAAGTACACGCAAGGCGGCTTGTGCCTTTGCAGTTTTGGGCTGGCAGTCAACGAGAAGCGAACCGGCAAGCCCGATGTCGTGCTGTTCGTCGATGTGACTCTGTTCGACAAAAAGGCGGAAGTCGCCAGTCAGTATTTGCACAAAGGGTCGCAAGTCATCATCACCGGAAAACTGGTGCTAGATCAGTGGGAGCAAGACGGGCAGAAGCGATCCAAGCACAAGATCAACGGAACCGATTTTCAGATGATCGGCGGAAAGCGTGGCGACGAAACCAGCCAGGTTCCCGCTGAAGATGGCGATGAGTATTCACAGGCCCCACCGCGACGTACTGCGATGCAGCCAGTTGGTGCGCCATCGTCGCCACCATCAGACGACATTCCCTTTTAATTTTCACTTCACAGGAAAGGATTGAACGATGCAGATCAACGCGAAACCGAATGGCTCCGAAATCAAGCTCACAAAACGCGAGAGCGGCTTGCTGGACAACGCCAAGCAACTGATTGAGTTGTTGGGCAAGCACGGCTCGCCATCGCTGCAGAAAGAAGCTGGCACGGCCTGCGGCGCGATTATGAAGTTGCAGTACGAGCTGGAACCGGAAACGGTTGACGCTCCGTACTAGATCGATTCGCCGCCACTGCTGAGAGCGGCCACACGCCTTGATGCGAGACAGTCAGCAGACGCAGGTGTTCGCTAGTCGAGAGGCAGCGAGGAATACCCCTAGCCCGGTGATTGATAAACAACTGGGCTTGATATGGCACTTGCGCGAGTCGGTAGGTGTTTCGCCGGAAGTCGTAAAGACTTGGCGAGGGATAAACTTGTTTGTGCGCGCATGGATAGTGGGAAGCAGGGAGCGGGTTACGAAGGGAGTCAGTTGGATGGAACCAGCAGTTGCAAGGCGGCGGGATTCGAAAAGTGTGTTTGCGTCGATCTGCCCTCGGCTGTTGATTGCATGGCTTGATTCGCCTTGTGGTCAACCTTTGAGGGAAGCCATTGAGGAAGCGTTGTTGCCGAATCTGGCGGCGCGGTTGTTCGATGGGAGCGAAGAATCGAAAGCACTGCAAGCGGAAGTGCTCGAACGAGCCGACAAGACGACGCGGTGCATTGTGGTGGCGAGTGGAATGGAAAACGGCAACGTGTTTCTGGAGTGCTACGGCCCGCGAGAACTGCAAGTCAAGATCGTGACACTCCCAAAGATTCCCCTGACGCCTGAATGCCTAGCGATGTCCGAGAAACTAGTAGAGGTCGAACTACCGAAAGCGTATCGCCCCTACTTCTATCCAGGCATGTTACGGCAGAGAGAGGTAGTCGAAGTGGTTGACGTAGAGGAATGGTCGGCGCGAGAGAAGCGAAAAATGGCAGACGTACAATTCAGCAAAGCACTGGAGACGAAATGAGCCTCAGTCAAAAGATTCTGAACATCAAGCGCAAGCGGCACGACGGCAACTATGCCTGGGGTCACGCCGATGCACTTAGCGAAGCGGCAGCACTGGCAAAGACAGCCGACGAAACGATTGCCGTTCTCAAAGCAATCATCACCGCATGGGAAGCAGACGAGATTGGACAGATCGACGGTTCGCTGATCGATCAGGCTGCGGAAGCGGTTGCTAAGGTGGAGGGCGTGGTATGAGCTGGATAAAAGCCAAGTCCGCCAAGCTACGTGCCCGCGAAGCCGAAGCACTGCCGGTTCGTCTCGCACTGATCGAGCGCATCGGTCGCTGTGAATGTTGCGGCAAACGGTTTCCGCCGAACATGCTCGCATGCCATGAAATCGCCTGCGGAACAGCACTGCGACGAAAGGCACTTGACCAGCCATATGCGTTGCTGGTGGTGTGCAACGGCTGCCATCGCGTGATTCAGTCGGAGCCGAAACAGCGGTCACTGGCGCGGCAATATCTCAGCGATGCCGGGCGCTACGACTTGCAGGCGTTCTGGCGATTGCGGTGCCGGAATGAAGTGCCGACGCAAGCGGAAGTCGATGCCGAAGTAGATTCGATTCTGTGTCAACGATAAGGGGACTGGCTAACACCCCAACCAAATGTCAATCACGGTTTATCTATCGAGTCCGAACAACCAGCAGCAGGCCGAGCATTGCGCCGGTATGCCTGTCTTGCTTTCGTTTGCTGTTTGCAAGAATTCCGACTGGCTCAATAAGGGCTACCAGCAGGCGTTTAAACGAATACTGATTGACTCTGGCGCATACAGCGAACTGAACAGCGGGAAGAAGGTTGATGTTGTTGCTTATGCCGATTGGGTTCCTCGTTGGTTTGGCCATTGCGATGCCTGGGCAGGGCTTGATGACATCAACGGCGATTGGCGGCGATCGCTGGCAAACTACAAACATGGTGGCTTCCCGACGTTTCACGACACTGACCCGCCAGAGTTGCTAGACGAACTTATTCCGATGGCTCGTGAGCGTGGAAAATGGATTGGCGTAAGCGTGAAGCCAGTCAACGGCAGCAGGTCAGGCAAGGAAAAATGGGTTCGCGCGACATGCGATAGGATTCCCGATGACCTGCATGTACATGGATGGGCATTTCGCGAATACACGCACGTTCGGCGAATCGACAGCACTGACTCAACAAACTGGTTTCGCGATGCAATGAACCTGCGAGCGACCAACGGTCTGCAGCATTTGAACTACGGCGAGTGCTTGGAGATTGTCATCAAACGATACCAGCGATGGCAGCGGACGATTCGAGAGTCGGTTGCTAGTCAGCAGGGTACGTTTTCGGAATTTACGGAGGAAGTTGCATGATTCGCATTGCAGAAACGTTTACCAGCATTCAAGGCGAGGGGTCCGAAGTCGGTGTGCCAATGCACTTTATTCGGCTTGCTGGATGTTCTGTGGCAGTCTGTCCATTGCATCCGGCGAACAGCGGGCACTGCGATACCGATTGGTCGCACAAACTCACAAAAACAGCAGACGAGTTGATTGCGGAAATACCGCGCGGCATTCACTGGCTGAGCATCACTGGGGGAGAACCTACCGACCAGATGTCGGCGGTGGAGGAACTGGCGCGACTCGCTCACCGTCGAAAGATGCGAGTCAATCTGCAAACTAGCGGCATTCGCGAAGTGCGAACCGCTCGCATTTTTGATTGGCTAACAGTTTCCCCAAAGTGCAGCGACGCCGGTGATCTGCAACAGAAAATCGGGCATGAAATGAAGTTGGTTTACTCTGGTCAGTCGCTTGAAGAACTGCGGGACTGGCAACTAGAGACGAAGTTTCATCACTATTACATGATGCCGCTATGGACTGGTGATTCGTGCAACGCGAACGAAACGGCAGAGGCGGTGCTGCGAGCTGCTCAACATGGTCAGTCGTGGCGATTGTCGCTGCAGTGCCACAAGTACGCATCGGTTCGGTAAACCCATTCGCGTGAGCCGGTGTGACCTTTAGGGGGAGGGGAAACAAAATGATTCTGACATTGAACAAATCGAGCATTGCCGACTATCGAAAGTTCCTTGCGGTGAAGTCGCTTCCGGTCTATCGCATCACAGGCAGCCAGGCGTGGTTTCCTGACGAGTACGCCACACGGTTGGGCATTGTGCCCGATGCACCGATTGCTGTGGACTATCAGCCAGCGCCATTCCTGTTTGATTACCAACGGGACATTACGCGGGTTGCACTTGCCAAACGTAAGTTTGCTGCCTTTTGGGATTGTGGACTTGGCAAAACGCTGCTGATCTTGGAATACGCGAAAGCGGTGCTGCCGACGTTCGCCGGCGAGAAAGGAATCTTGATCGTCGCCCCGCCGATGGTTTGCGACCAGACGATTGACGAAGCACAGAAGTTCTACGGAGACTCGCTGCCGATTGAGCGGGTTGACTCTGGCAAACTCGGCGAATGGTTGGCGACCTGCGGCGGCAAGATCGGCATCACGAACTACGAAGCATTCCGCAACGAACTGCCACAAGGTCAGCTTGGCGCGTTGATTCTGGATGAGTCATCGTCGCTTAAATCGATGTACGGCAAATACGCTCAGGGCTGCATTGCTCTGGGCAAGGGATTGGAATGGAAGCTGGCCTGCACTGGAACGCCGGCACCGAACGACCGGATAGAGTACGCGAACCACGCCGTCTTTCTCGATCAGTTCCCGACGATCAATGCTTTCCTTGCTCGCTACTTCATTAATCGCGGGCAGACGCAAGAGCGATGGGTGCTCAAGCCGCACGCATTGGAACCGTTCTATTGTGCTCTGTCGCACTGGTGCATCTTCCTGACGAACCCGGCGATTTACGGGTGGAAGGATAACTGCGAGAGCATCCCGCCGATCATCACCCACATTCACGACGTGGAAATGACCGACGATCAGCAAGTTGCGATGCGGAAGGAAACAGGCTCGCTATTCGCAACCAATCCTGGCGGCATCACCGGCCGCAAGAACCTATCGAAGATTGCCAAGGGGCTGGATGGTTCGACGACCGAGAAATACACATTCATCCGAGAACTGGTGAATAGCTGGCCGGATGAATCGACGATCATCTGGTGTTGGTTCAATGAAGAACAGGACCGGATCGAAAAAGAGTTCCCAGGCTGTGCGAGCATTCAAGGCAGCACAAAGCCATCCGCACGCCGTGAAATACTCGCCGACTTCAAAGCCGGCAAACGTCGCGTGCTGGTTTCCAAGCCTGACGTGCTTGGCTTCGGGCTAAATCTTCAGATAGCTACGCGGCAAGTGTTCTCGTCGCTGATCGACAGCTACGAGCAGTATTACCAAGCGGTCAAACGCTCGAATCGCTACGGCAGCACCAAGCCGCTAAACGTGCATATCCCGTTGCTCGATATTGAGCGACCGATGGCCGAGAACGTGTTGCGCAAGGCTGGACTTGTGCAACGTGACACTGAACAGCAGGAACGGATTTTCCGCGCCGCTAAAGATGGAACTGTATTCAACTGGAAGGAAGCACAAGATGCTCTTGAACGCTAAGAAGCAATGGAAGATTCACCACGGCGATTGCATTGAGCACATGGCAACGATGCCGGATGCTTCGGTTGATATGTCGGTGTTCTCGCCTCCGTTTCCCTCTTTGTACGCTTATTCGAGCGAAATGGGAGACATTGGCAACAGTGAAGATTTGCACGGCGAAGCAAAACTGCACCTGTCGTTCTTCTATTCGCAACTGCTGCGGATCGTGAAGCCCGGCCGCGTGATCGTGGTTCACGTCGCGCAGATTCCACGCATGAAGCGGGCTGGTGGTGTGGGGCTGCATGACTTCCGCGGCATGAATATTCGGCTGGCTGAACGTGCTGGGCTGGTGTGGGAGTACGATTGGGTTGTTCGCAAGAACCCGCAGTCTCAAGCCATCCGCACCCGTAGCCGTGAGTTGCAATTTGCTGGGCTTGAGTCGGATCGTGCGAAGCAGCGTGGCTGCTTGCCTGATTACTTGCTCAAGTTCCGAGTGCCTGGCGAGAACGAAGTCAAGATAGATGCTGAGGGCGAAGTCAGCCGCAACGACTGGATCAAATGGGCGGAAGCGTGCTGGGACGACATTCAGGAAACCGACACGCTGAACGTCGCTGAGGGCCGCGGCGAGAACGACACCAAGCATATTTGCCCGTTGCAGCTTGAAGTCATTCGCCGCTTGATCTTGCTCTACACGAACCCCGGCGAGATTGTTTTTTCGCCGTTCACTGGCATCGGTTCCGAAGGTTTCATGGCTCTCGGCGGTCGATCACCAAAAACGAAACTGCGGATTGCGAATCCGCGGCGGTTCTATGGATGCGAACTGAAAGCCGAGTATTTCGCGGCTGCTAAAAAGAACTGCGAACGGGCTGTGGTCGATGCGTCGAAGGCGGAGCGAGTGGAACGTCCTTTGATGTTTGCAGGTGACGCATGAAGCTTGGAACGAGAGCAACAATCCATCAAACGCAATATGAGGTGGTTTCGATCTTGCGCAACGGTGGCTTACGTCTCCGTCGCGTAAAGGGCGGCAAGAGTTCCAACGGCGTCGGCTGGGACTTAGGCGAGCGAGTGCGCATCGTCGGAGTAGACCAGGATGAGGTTTTAGAGGGCGTGATAAGTTTGGTGGGACCGATACGGGCGACGGTTACAACGCTGGGCGTGTTCTGTGGCTGTGAGGTTCCGGTGGGGAAGATTCGGAAGGCGAAGGAGAGAACATGAAAATCGTGGACACCGGAATACCAGATCAAGTGATGACGGCAACTTGCCGCGGCTGCCGAAAGGTTGTTGCCGCCGTGATGGTGTCGAAGTTCTTCATCCCCTGCCTGCCAGTTGCCCAGCCACGCGCGAGAGCAACGACAGTCAACGGCAGGGCACGAATGTACGAAGCTGCCAGCGGTCACAAGGTCCACGACTTCAAGGCCGCGTTGCGATTGGGTTGGCACCAGGCAGGAGCAGTGAAGCTGCAAGGTGAGATTCAAGCGCGGGTTGAGTTCGTGTTCGCTCGTCCCCCGAAGGTGCCAAAGAAACTCGGCACTGGCAGGCTGAGCAAGCCGACCAAGCCGGACTTAGACAACTTGCAGAAGTCGTGTTTTGACGCATTGAACGGGCTGGCATACGACGACGACAGCCAGATCGTCAGCGTGATTGCGACCAAGCATCGCGCGGCTGAAGGCGAAGTTCCAGGGGTAACGGTTGAGTTGTTCCCCCTCCCGCCGAATGAAGGTTGAGGCGGGTGGGGGAAATATCGACAATCTGATAATTTTGTGCATTGACACGAAATAGGACGACGATACAATTGGGGAAGACGAGAACGAAACGCCAAACGGACCAAGACAATGAACGTCTACCGAATCCAGCCGAAAAACAGCCAGCTTCACGCTCAGCAAAGCACCACCAGCAACGACGAACAGTTGCCCGGTGTGTTTGTTTTCGAAAGCCTGCCGGAAGTCTGGGCTTGCCGCGAGTGGCTCAACGAGAAGAACGTCGAACTGGTCACAATCGAGTGCGAACAAAAAGACCTGAAGCACGCTGGCGATTACGAAGGTGCGTTGCTGAAGGAAGGCTGCGGAGTAATCGTCAGCCGCAAATCGTTCAAGGATGTTAAAGCTGTTGCCAAGTGGGTCAAATCGCAAATTTAAACTACCATCGCTGTTTTGCATTCCATCACAGCGAGCAAACGAAATGGCAAAGAAGCGACCAGTGGGACGACCAACCAAGCCAAAGCGAGAGAAGTACAAGACGCCGCAGCGACAACTGGGGCGAGTCGATGACGATACGTGGGAAGTCCTGCGAAGTGTTACCGAGCAAACCGGCGTCCCGTTTATTCAGTGGGCGCTGCCGGTGCTGGTGAAGGAAGCCAAGCGACTTTTAAAGAAGTAACCCCCGCAGTATCGACAGCAGCCAAGCGAGTAACCCCCGAAAGGACCGAGCCATGAGCGTGAGTGAGAAGCCGAACGAACCTGGACTGTGGACGCGCGAGGGGAAGTTCTATCGCGTGTTTGATTACGATGGCAAACTTCAGCCAGTTGAAATTCATGTCGATGGTGTTGAAGGTGACTGGCCAGAATTGAGCGACCTTCCAACCGGCAACTGGCGCAAGCTCACCGCCCCAGCAGCCCCTTCGCCCGAAGTGATCGAGGGGATTCACCCCGAGTTGGTATTGTCAGCCACAGAGTGGAAAAGCTGCCGCTACATGATCGAGAGGATCGAAGCGTATGCGGATAAAAACACGATGCCACAGCGAGAGAAGGATGCGATTCAGGTGCTGAAGAATTTATTGTCGGCCCCAGCGGAAGGAGTGACGGATGACTAATCCAGCCAGCGAAGCAGTGAGAGTGCGGGAGGAGATTCTGGCGCTGCCTGGATCGATGTGCCCTGGTGACAGCCGCTGGAAAGTCAACCGCGAATCCGCCGCCACCCTTGCTTATCAGGCTGTTCGCGAAATCGAGAAGTCCTGCCAAGAGGCAATTGACGTTGTGGTTCGTGGCATTGAGCAACGTGAACAGCAGCTGAAAGACGCCGAAGCCACCGTAGCGAAGGTGGAAGCGGAGCGGGATTTTCTCCGCACCATACAAACTCAATCCGACAATGTTGCTCCTTGGAAAGCAAGGGTGGCAACCCTTGCCGCCACCATCGCCGCGAAGGATGGGGAGATAGCGGAGTTGCGGCGCGACGCTGCCCGCTATCGGCTACTGCGCGACGTGCGAGGGGAGAAACTAAAGCACATCGATAAAGATGGAAGCCATCGCCACATCTACGTTGCGAGCGCTGAGTTTTACGACGAGCGAGAGATTTGGGGCGACGAACTTGACGCAGCCATTGACGCCGCGAAGGACGAGTAGAATACAGGGCACACGATTCGGCGATGTGGACGGCGACACATAAGGCACTGACCTGGCGTCACAACCAGCGAGCCTGGGCTAAAGGGTCAAGCGTGGTTCAATTCCCGCCCGAATCATTGGCGACTGTCACGACCGGATAGAGCCGGGGGCGACTTTGAGGGAGGTGAGAAGGGCGATGAGCAAGTACGAAGTCAACGAAGAAGAGTGCTGCCACTGCTGCGGAATTGAGGATATTCCGGTGTCGAAATTCACGTACAGCAATTTCCATCCGCAAAATGGCGAGGATTACTGGCTGTGCGAGATTTGCTCTCAGACACATTTCAGCAATGTAATCAACTGGCCAGAGCAATGCAGCGACCCGGCGCTGTATCGATCGATCGCGGCGGGGCTGAGTATCATTCTGCGGGAGATTCGCAAGGGAAAGTAAGATCACGAAACGAACACGGAAGGATGCCGAGCAATGGTCGATGGACCGAAAGAGCCAAAGCGTAGCGTTATCAGCCTGCACAAAAGAGAGTTCCACTACACGCTGCCGAGCGGTGAAGTCGTGATCGTCGCGCCGCACAAAAACTGGCGAGGGATGGTCACGCTGCCAGCCGGCACGAAAGTGAAGATGGTCAAGCTGACCGATGACAGATTCCGTCAGTCTTGATTGTTGGTATCGACTCTGCAATACTAATTAAGGCAATTGCCCCCGGTGCAGCTTCATGGCGGCCGGGAATAGCTTGTTAAGCATTCTGCTGCAGCTTCATGGCGGGCACGAATGAAATCCGATAAGGGGTTTCTCGTGCTCAATTCTTTCCAGATTCTTCGCTGGGCACTCGCCAATCTCGACACGTTCGAAATCGTCGCCGACGCTGGCTACGGTGTCGCACATTCTGAATCGTGCGTCGAAGGCTGGGACCACATCAAGCCAGCCGGTGACGCTCTCGCCCCCAAGGCCGACGAACTGATTGCCTTGGTTTCTACCCGCGACGCTGGCGATGAAGATGCCGTTCGCGCCCAGTTGATCGAAGCCTTTGCCGAGCGAACCACGCCGCGCGGTAATCGCCCCCCGCGTGACGGGAAGTGGCTGGCTGCTGGCGTGGAACTGATGAAGATCGTTCTGCCGTTGCTGCTGTCGCGACTTGGCTCCTAGTTTCCGTTCTGGGGGCGAAGCGATGTTCATTCCGTTCACTGAAATCGAAGGGCTTTTGTTCATGGCAGCGCTAGCCGTTTTGGCGATTGCTGCTTGTTCAACTGGCTGCGCAATCGGGGTGATCTGTGGCTAACCACATGCTGGCGATCGGCTTGAACTACACGGGCACGCAGAACGCTTTGCGTGGCTGCCTGAACGATGCCAACGATTGGGCCAATCAGTTTCGCCCGGTGCTCACCTCGGCCCCGATGCTGCTCTTGGAGCAACTGGCAACGAAGGCGAACATTATCGCCGAACTGTCGAAGGTGCTGGGCAAACTTACGGCTGGCGACACGGCGATTGTCACGTATTCGGGGCACGGCACGTACATCCCTGACCAATCGGGCGACGAAACCGACCGCCGCGACGAGGCGCTCTGCCCGTGGGATATGCAGCGGAACTTGCTGCTGGACGACGAACTAAAAGACATTGTCAGCCAGCGGGTTGACGGATCGCGCGTGCTGCTCATTACCGACTGCTGCCACAGCGGGACGATGACGCGGAACAGCGAGTTCCAACCGGATCGCGGCGAACCGCGCTACATCCCATTTAGCGACCTGACCTGCTGCATGTGTTCGGAAGCGGTTGACAGAATCACGTCACAAGCCCGCGCAGCACGCTCTTTCGCTCGCAGCACCGACAGCGGATTGGTTCACCTCTCTGGCTGCCAAGACGATCAAGTTTCCTACGACGCGACGATTGCCGGTAAAGCGTGCGGTGCTTTCACGTATTACGCGCTGGCAGCGCTGAAAGCCCGCAAAACGCCCGGCATGACATACAGCGAGTGGAAAGAGGCGGTGCGACCGTATCTGCCGAGCAATCGCTATCCGCAGTCCCCTGGTTTTGCTGGTGATTTGTCAGCGGTAGTGCCTGGGTTTGAAGTCGCGCCAGTGGTTGCCCCATCGGTGCAAACACTTTCCGGCACGCTGGACGACGGCCGCAAGATCAAGGTGCAAATCGGATGAGACTCCCCGCCGACACTGCCGAGTGGTTCATCGCCGCTTTGCTGTTCGGCTTTGGATTGGCGTTTGTCAGCGGTTTGAGGTGGGTTATCGGATCGTTCGGAGCCTTTCAATGGGCTGGGTTTTAATCATGGTCTGCTTCGCACAAATCGACGCTCCGCAAGCTGCGGGGAAGGTGCGCCGCGACCTGAAGCCGGGAACGATCGTTGCGACTGACAATGACGCGGTTGCACTTGCAAACCTCGATGCAAAACCTGGCTGCTTCACTCGCTACGTGTTCATCCCGCCCAATATCACGCCGCAATCTGGCTTTCAGCAAGTCGCCCAAGTGGCAAACTCGGTTCTCACTCGCACAGCAACGCGACCACAGCCACGGCTCTTGCTGGACGAGAAAAAAGGCACGGCGGTAGTTGCCATCGATCTGGAAAAGTATGCCAGCAACGAACGGCAGATTGTCGAAATCGTCGAACTGTACGAACGGCTGGCCCCTCGCGATTCGTGGTTCAATACCGAAGTGATTGCGATCGGCGGCGAGGTTATCGAAGTCCGGCAAGACTTCGCTGCGGGCCAATCGGTCGAAATCAAGCTCGCATCTGGCCAGTGGGTGGCGGCGACATTCAAAAGCAAGCAGGGATCGGCGTTCATCTGCGAGCACCAGGGACGGCCGCTGACCTGCCAATCGCAATTTGTGCGGGCCATCGCCAAGCCATCGCCGACGATCAAGCGAACGTTCGCAGCTGAACCCTATCTGGGCGATGAAGGCGTGCGGCTGTTTGCAACAACCGGCTCCGCGGTGCCAATGATGCGGCTTGACGAGTTCGTTGCGTTCACAACCGACAGCGTGAACGGCGGGCTGTATTACGAACTGGTTGGCGTGCAAAAGACTCTCGGCGATACGGTGGCGAAGTTCGCCGGTGCGGACGCCGCGAAAAAGGTGCTGCGACAAACCGAAGTCATGCGGCTGGCTGAACAAGTTCACCGCGACGAACGAAACCGACTCGGCGACAAGGCCCGTGGCATCTATCAGATTGCCGGTGAGTTCGATCAAGAGTTGGCCAAGTCGAAAGCGGTGATGAACGAATCAGCCGTCACGATGCGGCAACGCGCGTTTCTGTTTGCTGCCGGTGCCAACATCGCCCCCGCTGAAGGCCCGCAGCTTGTCGCTATCACGTTCGACTTGGCCGAAGACAACACCAGCCCGGAAGCCGATCCGCAGCGGAATCTATCGACCTACGAAACGTACAACGGCGGCGAGGGCATTATCGCCATGCCGAACGGGATGCTGGTTTATTTCGTGTTTGACAACCAGGATCGGATTATCGCCAGCGTTCCCGATACCGTCGCCTGGAATCGGGTGGCAACCAAGGCTCGAACGAATGCCGGTACGGTGCGCGTCTCAACAGCAACGTGTGCATGGTGCCACGATCAAGCCGAGAAAAACTGGGGCTGGCAACCAGTCAGAAACGACATCTCACGCGACTTTGAACGGATCACACGCATCCTCGGCGACCTGCCTGAACTTGGCAAACACGCTGACAAGTTCCGCGAGATTCAACGG
>Ga0181352_1000882_pt1 | contig 12148 bp, 21 predicted proteins | sample Fa13VDMLBSN_FD_130103 | JGI IMG/M metagenome (GOLD analysis project Ga0181352, IMG submission 130103) | Freshwater viral communities from Lake Michigan, USA - Fa13.VD.MLB.S.N | ecosystem: Environmental > Aquatic > Freshwater > Lake | place: USA: Michigan | collected 2013-09-23 | reverse complement strand
TTAATCTCTCCGTAAAGTTTATTGGCTTTGCCATAGATGATACCATCCTCGCACGCCCATATTAATACGGGTGCTAATCTCTTGTCAATTAACTTAACTAATTTTCTTGCAGCAATAGGTAATGGATAAGCATTTCGCATTGTCCTGATACGACCCTTAACCTCAGCATAAGCTATTAGGTTCTTGTCTTTGTCAAATATTTTGTAGTCAATATCGTGTGGGTCTAACTTTGTATATGAGCCTCCGAATATGCTAACGAATAATTCAATTGCTTTTTTCTCCCTGATTAAGTCCACCTCTGTTTCAAAAGTCATCGTCTTCTAATGATTTTAATATTAATCGTAAGTCTACAATTAGATTGCGAATATCACGCTCTGCGGGTGTAAAGTCCCTGTCCACAAGATTCTCGTAGATATTTGCTATAAGCAGGTGCTGCTCATTTAGTCTAAATGCGATACGCTCTGCTCGAGCGTTCTCTGAGTTGTTGTCCATACTTGGATAAACATAAGGATTTTACCAAAATTAGTTTTTTTAATCAACATATTTGTTATCATCGTGCCTGATGATTAATTCGTACCGGCATATTCCATTAGGCTTTACCTCAGAGTTCCATATCTTAAGCATCTTTCTTCTTGCATAAATGTTATTGAACCGGTATTGCCTAATGACTCTATCGTCTTTAATCAGTTCCATGTCCCCGCTTTGGTTGTACCACTCCTTTGGTCTTTTCATTTGATTTGATTTTAGTCTCCTTATATACTTCCACCTTCACTCCGTGGTTTTGTAGTTCTTTTAGTCTGTACTCCTGCAGTTTAGACAGCTTACCGTTTGTGGCTTTGACCTCAATGAATACCACGTCACTGTCCCTTGGTATGGCAAGCAAGTCAGGTATGCCGTTCTTGTTTGTCATTGTTAGTTTAATAACGTAGTATCCCTGAGCCTCCAACTCTTTAATTTTCTTGGCTTGTACTTGCTGTTCTTTCATTCGTTTGTTTTAATAAGTCCTTGATAGAAAGACTAACTTGATTACATTCCTCAATAAATGCAATTAACTTTTCCAATTCCTCCTTCGTAAAGGCGAACCTGTTGGCTAAAAAGAACTCATAGGGATTGCAACTTTCATCAAGGTCAATCTCTTCCAACTGCACGGCTAAAGTTTTCTGTGGGAGAACTATTAACGTGAAGATGATGGTGTACTCTTCACCTTCCTTAAGCCATTTCTCCTGTGGTATTTTGCTCGGACGATTCTTGTCGTTGATGCAGATACATTTTACCATTTTCAATTAGTGTTTGTTTGTTTGCTAATAACCAATCAATAAAGTCATTTTGATTGAGTGATTCTAATGCTTTAAATATTTCTTCTATCGGTGTCATTTTCTTTTGGCTTTTCATCAAAGTAATAAAGGTCTAAATCATTTTGGCAATCAAATAAATAGTTAGCGTGAAACTCATCTGCTATGTATAATCCAAACTCAAAAACATCTGAGCAAACCATACAATTACAAGTGCTTTTAGTTCTATATACTTTTTTCCCAACCCTATCTTTAAACCATTGTAAGTTATTCTTCTCCATAAAAATCCTTTTTAAAATGATTAATAGTATAATCTTTCTTCTTTGTGACAGCCTTGTAGATGTCGTATTCAATCCCACCCTTCGAGAAAATCCAATATACTTGATTCTCGAGGCGTTCCTTTGTCGTCATCCGGTCTTTGCTCTGCCAATAACTCGTAGCACTGAAGTCAATGTTATAGTAAACTAAGTACTCAGCCTGCTTTAAACTGATTCCCTCACGTCCACTTACAATCTGCAATGCTATATTCTTATGGGTGTCTTCAAAGACACTTAACTCTGAGGTTAAGTCATCACCGAATACCTGCTTGAGTGCGTTGTACTCTTCTTTAAACTTGTAGAAGATTCCAATCTTGCATCCTTCAAACTGTTCTTTGATAAACTCAGCCTTACTTAAATCAAGTATCATACTATTGCCGCTCTCAAATTTAATCGTGCCGCTACTCAACTGATGCACCTTCATCATCAACTTAACCGGAGTGTCTGCCAAAATTATTTCTTCTTTCCCTTCTATCACCAATTCCTTCTTTAATTTTTTTATCATCGCATAAGTCGATGGCTTCATCTCTACCTCTAATATCTCTTCCTTGGTCTCAGCCATAAAGCCTGCCTCCTGCTGCGTGTAGTTAATGGTGTACGGCTCCATCTCTTTGAGGATGGTGTCAAGTCCACCACTATAATCATTAACGAATAGTCCGTTAATCTTACGCTGTTTTATTTTAACATACTTGTCGCAGAACCTATAAAAGTTTTTAAACTCTTTGAACGGGTTGTTAGGTATCGCATACACCTGATGGTACATCTGTGAGTACGACTCAGGTGTTGGTGTACCACTAAGTAGTATTACCATTGGTCTGCATTTCTTAATCACCTCAGCAACTAACTCTGCTCGTCCACTTGGCTTAGGGAACGCACCCATTCCGTGTGCCTCGTCACAAATAATCAAGTCCCACCTCTGCTCATCCATCACGGTGTGGAGGCTTTCGTAGTTGATGACCTGCATATAATACGAAGGGCTAAGCATTGAATAGTCGTCCGATATGGTGCTAAGTGCTTTCTTCTTGGTAACAAACAAAACATTCTTTGCGTGTACACGCTCAGCTATGCCAAGACTTGTTAGTGTTTTGCCGGTACGAACCTCCATTGCCAAATAAAGAAAGCGATGCTTTGAAAGTATCTGCTGACCTTTCTCAATAATGTCAACCTGATAGTCCCTGTAATTAAATACTTGCTTGTCCTCCATCTCGTATAAGTTTTTATAGTACTCACAGCTGCTGACAATCTTTTCTACAACGTGCTTCTCAGTACTGTATTTAGGAACCTTGATTATCTCTACCTGTTTGCCTCTGCCTACCTTTACATCTTTAGACTGAGTGATTACACGTTTTAGAATTTCGCAGTACTCCCACATTGCCTTGTTGCTGTATGCCGGTAGTCTTTCAATCATTTTCTTAATCGTTTACTACAAGTGCCACAGAACATTGTCCGACTGTACTCTGTTATCACAGGCTGAGGACATTCGCATCCGTCAATAATACGTGTACCGTCATCATTAAAGTTTAAGGCAATGTATTCCATCAGGTCTACACAGTACTCAAACATCTCAAATGATTTGAAGTAGTCCATCATAAGTTGAATCAACTCAAGTGGCACTTCCCCCTCAGGATAATGAGCAAATAAACTCACCTCTGACATTGCAATCTCCTCATACGTATTTTTCTCCGTAATTACATTGAATGAATTAATCATTCCAACGTGTATCATTTGTTCTTGTGTCATTGTTATTTATTTAACTCATTAATTAAAACATCTGCATATTTTACGGATTGTTCTGCTATATATTTTTCGCCTATGCTCCCTCTAATAATAAGTGCAGACATTGCCATTGATGCAAAATGTTCTCTTTTTAATAATCTAAAATGTTTTTCTTTTAATAAATTATTAAATCCGTCTGTGTCAATTTCTAATTGTTCTATTATTTGTTGTGGTGTCATATTGATTTGATTTTAAAAAGGTGCTTCTTCAAGCCCCTCAGGTTTGCTTTTAATGATTATCCATCTACCTTGTTGGTCTCTATCCTCCTGTGGCATCACTCCTTCCTTGTAAATACCGTAGGCGATTAGCCATTTGTAGAACTTGGTTCTACTAACGCTCATCCTACCTCTTGGTCCATAGTCAGGATACTCATCCACGAAGTTGGAATACAACTCGTTCTTATAAAGTCTCGTGTCAGGTTGCAGCATCACCTCTCTGTTATGATGCGTATCAACAAGCCCACACCACTCAATAAACTCGTGGCAAGTTTCTGCTGATAGCTGACGAATTTTAAGGTTGACAAATTTACTCTTCACAAGTCCGGTTCTCAAATAGTTAGTTAAACAACTAATCATATAGTTGTCAAACTCACACCAATCGTCATCGTTCCAATCGCCAAACATCAACTTACCAAACTCATCAAGCGGAGTGAACTCTTTGGTATAGTACTGATGCAACTCTAACTCCCACTTTCTTCTTGCAAACGAATTGCCGGCTCCCTTAATTGCGTAGTTCGTAGTGATGGCAATCTTCGGTGACCTGCTGAATGGTATCTTGATGGCGTCCTTGTTTTTCTTTTCAAGCGTTAACCCTTCGGTTACCACTGAGAACAAACGCTCGAAGTCAAAATGCTTTCTCACATCATCGAAGCAAAGTATCTGCGTGTCTGCTGATACCAACTGATAAGCGAAGCTGCGCTCGAAAGCAAACGACTTACCATCAATCACAACTAACTTTTTCATCTTACTAAGTGCACTCATCAAAAGTCCTTTACCTGTTCCTCCCTCCGGGTTGTCGCTGATAACCTCATCGTTCAAAATCACAGCCGGGCAGAATGATAGGTTCTTGTATCCGTGTAATAAGAATCCAATCGTACTCTCCATCGCTCTAACACGGTGCATATCTCCACCATTGATATTGCTCACAAATTTTTTGAAGTCACAGCGTTCTGTTACGTTACACAAATTAAAGTTCCTGTCTATCACGTGGTCTTTCCACACGTATCCTCCCAAGTCCAAGTAGTCAAGCGTGGTCACACCTTCTTTGCTAATCTTAATCGCACAGTTCTTGTAGTACAAGTAAGACGAGTCTTTGCTGTCAGCAATAAAGTAAATCTCAATCGTTGACAGAAGTGACAAGAACTCTTCCTTGAAGAATCGTGTGTTATCAGCGAAGTAATTGTACACCCCGATGTCGTCTAACTCCAACAGGTGCGTAAGCACGAAGTCCTTAATCTCTTTCTCACTCGTATGGTCAATCAAGTTATTAGTAACCTTTACAAAGATGTAGTTCTTTCCACCCTCAGGGCAGTACTTGTAAAATCCATTGTCTTCCAAGAACTGTTTGAACTGTACGTGAACTACTTTTATAACTCCTCTATCGTTTCTGTCCCAAAAGGTTTGCATTGCATTCTCTTCCTCAACCTTGTTAAGCACCGAGTCGATAGTCTCGCTGTCCAAATTGGAGTCTTGCAGTTGGATGCGAATCTCTTTTTTTGATACACCACGTCTTAACTTTGCTTTGATGGTATTGATACGCTCCTCATCCTCGTAGTACTTAGTCCCGAAGTTCGCAGTGTGTCTGTAAGCAGAGTCGATGGTCGTTCCAATCTCCCTAAGACTAAAGTCTTCTGATGCGAATTGGTTTAGTACGTAAGACGCAAGGCTCTTGTTAATGCCAAAGTCATTGAACGCCATCGCAAGAACGTATGCGTTCTGATTACGTTGACCCTCGTGCATAGGATACTTTTTTTCCCACCACTTTACAAGTATCTCCACAATCTTATTCTCATCCGTGATAGGAATGGTTGCCTTATCTCTTGTCTTACTCACCTCTGTGTACTCAGGCTCCTCAATCACATCCCAAATGCTACTATTCTCATTAATCGCAATTAGAGGGTCATAGGACTCGTAACACACTCGGCTGAGGTTCTTGCTCGTCTTGTCGAAATAAGGCGAAGCAAAGTACTTTTCTAACGAATTAAAGTACATTGTATGGTTCTCTGCATCTGCCGGTATCTTGACCAATACTTTTAACCCATTTCCCGAAGGGCTGATGAACACAGAAAATACGTACTTGTTCTTTGATAAGTTCTCTTTGTCTTGCAATAGTTCTTTCTGCTTTGTGTACCCATCGAAGTCCAAACATATCAAACCTGAATGCTCAATAAGTGATGCATCGGTTCTCTTGTTAAACGTTCCGCTAAAACATATTGCAGGCAATTGCTTTTTTAGTTCCTGTCTCTCAGGCTTACGCTTCTCTAAGCGTATTCTCTTAACCAAATCCTTAGTAGCACCGGCTCCGTCCTTGATTCTATCGAGTATAACGTGTACATCTCGGAAGAATGGCGTGTCAGTATCTCTAATGTTTTGGAATATCGTCACATTGTGTACCATTGTATGTCGTTTTTATGTCGGTTTAATATAGCTAACTATCTGATTATTAGTTTTAATGTCAATAATGTCAATTTTTTATTCAAAACGTAGTCAAAAAAAAATAAGAAGAATAGAAAACACATATAGAGAATATAGTGAAAACACATTGACATTTCCGTCACGCCATAGAGGTAAAAAAAGGGGAAGTTTTCACTCCCCCAATTTTTGTTCTCTAATGGGTGTTAATTCTAAAATGGAAGTTCGCCATCTTCATCTTCTGATACCTCAGGTTCGGGTGCCTTTTGCTTAGGCGTTGCCGGTTTCTCTGATTGTGGTTTCATACCGCTTTGAGCAGTCGGTTCGTAGGTATCTAACTCAACATAATGATTGCCACTTCGTGCAGTCTTAATGTTAAGGTTAACCCATCCACCTTTCTCGTGCTGTCTGATGAAGGCGACTGCCTCATCTACTTTCATTGATAATCTCCCTACTACAAAGTCAGGGGCTTTTTCGTTTCTCTTGAATGAGAATCCGTCTGCAAAGATTTTTTCGTCTTGTGCCATTGTTCTTGAATTTATTTGTTGCCTCAGTCTATTTTTACCAACCATCAACCTCTGAGGCTAAGCCGATGATTGGTTGGAGTCAGAACAGGAGTCGAACCTGTATCATAGTATCCCTATGCTTTACCTGTATGCACTAACTTATGCATCTCTTAAGCGACCTGACTCTTTGTGTCTTTGAAGACACTTGCTTCGGGGGGAGCAAAATATTATAACAGATACTCGTCAATGTAGTAGTTGACAATATCATCTGATGGCATAGAACTAAAGTACTTGTTGTACACTTCAATCGCTCTGCCCACTTTGATTTCGCCACCTTTTACAAAGTCTTCTGTTGGTCTAAAGATACCAAGTACTCCGGTGCCTTTGTCAATCACATAAAACACCAATGGCTTACCAAATAACTCTTGATAGATATAGCACTGACTGTCGTAGTTGTACGACTTTGCAGTATATTTGAACTTATGAATGTCGCTCGTAGTCTTAAGGTCAATCACTGCATTGTCCGTAACAATGTCAGCCTTCCCTTTCCACATCATACCTTTAATCTCTGCTACTGCCGGAGTCTCGTACAGATTACCTGCCTTGTAAATCTCATCATAGAACGCAATGTTCCCGTTGATAATACTCACAAGGTTTTGAATCTCTTCCTGCTCTTTCTTCAACATACAGAACGGTAAGTTATTCGTTTCGCAAAAATTTTTATAAATATCTGTGTTACGAGTACTTGCTTTTACAAATGGCATATTCTTAGCCTTCTCAGGCTCCAAGATTAATTGGTGAAAGTATCTGCCATCCATAAATGCTTTGTTATCCTCACGGGTCTTACCAAAGTCTTGAGGATTGTCAAGCAAAGTTTTTATATCTGAATTAGATAGGTATTTCTTGCCAATACCATTGTAGTATTGATTGTCATCACGCAGGAGCGTGAGCAATTCTGATTTATTCTCGTCCATTATTCTGCTGTTAATAGGTTAGCGATTTCTTTCTTTAATGCAGGGCTCACCTTGTACTTGCGTGTGATTTGTGCGCCAATCTTCTCAATACCCAAAGCCTTGTTAGACGTTACGTACTTCACAACCGCATCCCAATTAGACGTACCCTTCTTTAAGTCAGGTAACGCATCACCAACTGCCGGTGCTGATAACTTAGGTGCCTCAACTTTTGTAGACGCAGTCTCACCCTCAGGTAAATCCTCTCCTGCATAAATATAAATCCCTAATCCAAACATCGCTAAGTTCTTCACCAAGCAACGCATAATGGTTTTGTTAATGTCGAACGTAGTCGCAGCATCAACTGTCTTATCGCCATAGCGTGTACTATAACTGTACGCAGTCTTCTTCATTGATTTGTTCTTGCCATCCATCACCGGTAACCACATCTCAAGCGTTTCGCCTTCGATAGTTACGGTAGTGTGGCACATAAATCCAAGAGCATCGTCATACTCAGTCTCTAAGATTTTGTAAGTGGCGTCAGGACACTCAGTCTTTGTCTTTGACCAAGCCCAAGCCCAAGATAAATAAGTTAGATTGTCTTTCTTTTCAACGTGGTCGTTGACATTGATGGCTGATAGCCTCTCGAAAACTGTTTTTTCCATTTGATTTGATTTGATTGATTACTGATTTAATTGATTCTAAATAAACACTGCACGCTCCACATCCTTCACAATAGACACATAGTCTTTGTCCTCTGCCATCTTCTTGTCTACCTCAGAGATTCCGTGAATGATTGATGAGTGCCTGATTTCGTAGCCTGCTTCTTTCATATACTTTTGAATGTATGTGATTTGCATTGGTCTCTTAGCACATAAGTAATACACCAAGTGACGTGCGTCTACGAACTCTCTCTTCTTTGATTTGGAGAATATATCCTCCTTGCTCAAGCCGAATAGGTCTGATACCCTTTCTACATATTGATTAAATACATCGTGCTTCATAACTCTCTTTTGATTTGACAACAAATATAAACAAAATGTTTATACATCGTTCATTTATTTGCTAATTTTTTTTATGTACAACCATCCTTCGGCTTCGTCCAATGAGATACTTTTGAATCCCTCGTCCACCATAAACTGACCTGATTTCAATACTTGAATGATATGACTTCCAATGTATTGAACCACGTCAGTGCAGTCTTCGTGCAGTTCTACGTCAGGATTCTTTTCAAGATATGCATCTCTGCCTGTGAACCTTCCTGTGTTGCTGAAATTTTCTAATGTAATACTTCCTGTCATTTGATTAAAGTTTAGGTAGGCATAAAGCCTACATTAATTTGATTAAATTTCGTACAAATATAGTACAATTTATTTATAAAACAATAGGTCTGTATACTTTACATAAACAAAACCATCGTGGATGATTTTGTCTGCATTGTCCCAAGACTCTTTTGTAATTATGTGCCCCTCAGGAAAGTTTGGATTAGCCTCCAACTCCTGAATCAGCACTGAGGTTTGCTCTTGCAATTTCCTCAGCCTTTCTATTAGTGTTTCTTCATTATCCATAAACCACCTCCCCCATAGTTAGATATTGGAATATAACATCCGCAGAACCGGCATCACCCTGCTCACGCATATGTCTTTCCAACGCCCATCTTTCATTGCTGTCTGATAATAACTGTAATCGTGCTTGCAACGTTCCACGTGTAATAACGCCAATTACTTCGTCCTCATCCTCTGCGTCATTGATAGCCACCTTTACATCGTGGTCTAAAATTGCTTTCAAAATTGCCGTACTCAAGAACGGGTCTTCGCTCTCAGGTATAGCCTTTCTGATTGCTGTTACTGAATCGTCAGGCAGGTAGTACCAATAGTTACTACCACCTTCCAACGCTGTTACAAATACGTCTTCTAAAATTTGTCTACTGATTGTTGTTGTAATTCTGATTTCCATATGATTAGTCTTTAATTTTTCTAAATTGTAAATGGTCGCAAGCATCGTCAATGGCGTACCATATCTGCTCGATGGTTGCTGTGTTTGTTAATGCCATCTCAAGAACCTGCTGTGCCTCTTCCTGTGTGCATTCGTAGTTCTCTGTAACATCATCTGTTGTCCAAAGATTGTCTGTGAAATATCCTTTGCTTCTGAGCAACGCTCGTGCTTCAAGGACATCCTTTAATTTTTTCTTTGCCTCAATTAACTGACCTCGTAGGTAGTCGATTTCAAGATTGGCGGAGGCAACCGCACTCATCTCATAATGGTTCTTTGACATTTGATTATAATTGATTTAATTAATGATAAGATTTCAACGGTTAATAGTAAAACGAACGCCAATGGTAGTGATACAATGAAGAACCACACCAAGTGGAATAGCAAATAAGCAATAGCTTTAAAAAGTGATTTCTTCTGTGTCGCCATTGTCTGCAAGTATTACTGATTTAGGATAAGCATCTCTGAGTGCCTGCACATAGTCGTCATTACTAAATATAAAATCGCCTTCTCTCTCCTCGTCAACCATTGGCTGAATGATAGAGCGGATTTGTTTCTCACTTAATTGTGTGGCAAGGATAAAAGTCTCCTCTTCCCAAGCCGATGTTTTGATTTTGAAAATGTTCATCTCATTTGTGGTTTTGATTTTTTAAAATGTGTGCGACTTTGCGTCTCACAATTACTTTTAATAAACGGTAAGTGCAATAAGAACCTAATACCATACCTGCCATCGCACTAAAGAAACAGGATACGAATAACACAATTTGATTCATAGCTTTATTAAATTTAATAAATTTTCCGTTTCAACCTTTCGGTCTCATCAGCACAGATACACATCTGTGTACGGAGGAGGTGAAGCGTGTCCGCATTCGCAGTGCGTACACCCAACACCCCCATCTACCGAGGTTAAGGTCTGAATCTCAGAACCTCATCCTCAGCAAACCATCCATCGCAACCACTACAATGGTAGTTCGCAAACCCATCGTGCTCCAAGTCGTGAAAACAATCCACACAGATAGGCTTCTCATTTACTATATCAAAACCACAATCATCACAGTCATCCTCCAATATGTCAAGCAAGTAGACACTCTTCGGTTCTTCATATCCCATCTGAGAAAACACACTCACCTGTTTTGCACTCTCTATCTCGTCCTGCTCCTCATACCACTTCACCCTGTTAGGTGCTTGCGTGTATGTTTTATGCAACTCCTGACCCTTATCGTTCTCTCTGATGTTGAAATATATCCAACAAGTCAAGGTCTTGTCTTTCATTTTTATCTCAATCTGTTTTCTCCTGTACCAAGTCGGATGTCCTTCCAACCTATCCAAATGGTCTAATACTCCACTGCTCACCTTGAACACGTCCACCTCCACATTGTGACCCTTCCCCTTATTCTCAATCAGATATGGTAACCCGCTAATCACAAGCGGATATTTATCTTTGGTCTCACCTTTACCCACATACTTTGAACTCGTGAGGTAGTGATTGTAATTACTATAACCTTTCTTGAGCGTGCCATATACCGCAACCAAATTGTCCTCAAGCACATTGTCCTTGCTGTACCACACGCCATCACGCTGCGTCCACAACTCTTTGTTGTATACCTGATACGTTCTGCTGTGCGTGTTGATGGTCACGAACCTGCACTCATACTGCTCCAACTCTTTCTTCCACTTATGACGTGGAACACGACCCAAGTTCTCTGCTAATACTCTTGAGTCACTCTTCTTGAAATTGCCAAGATTTCTGATTGTGCCGTTCATCATAAGCCACTCTTGTTTGTTGCTGCCACATCTGAATGGATGCGTGTTTTCTTTGTTGATTGCACCCACCGTAGCATATCTAAAATGGGCAATGAATGGTCTTTTGGTGTCCAATACTTTGTACTCTGATGACTTGTGATAGGCAACTTCGAACGTGTCGAGCCATATAACCCCGAGTCCGTGCGGATTGATTCGTGCCGAGGTCTTTGCAACCTCCTGAGGAACGTGCTTCCCTGTCTGCTTGATAATGATTACACACATACTGATTTTGTTTGTGGGCAGTGCTTATGTGGGTTGTCTGCTTGTGTCTTTGAAGACACTCGCATCCGCCCGAAGACACAGAACCCGATGATTGAACTAATATTGAACGAAGATAAGACATAAATTAGACATAACCAAATTTATTTTCTAATAAATTTTCTTTGCCTTAAATTTTGTACGCTCTAAATGGGGGAAATCCCCAATGAATTTATAGTACGCCTTGTCGATAGCCTCCCACTTTGAGTGGGCGACTATTGACAGGACGCATACTTTGTCATAGAAAATTTTAAAGTAATACTGATTTTCCATAGCTGATTGATTTTAGAATGGTCTATTCCCTACGATGCACGTTTGTTTGCGTGGTCTCTTGTAGTGACTGATTTTATATTCAACACTGCAAGAAGTAAGGAACGATACGATTAAGATTACTGATAAGATTTTCATTTTACTTTCTTTTTGATACGTGATAGATTCTGATTCCGTCCTCGATTTTCATATCAATGGGATACACATCCACTAATACATTGAGGTAGTGTTTGTACTCTTTCAACTTGTCCTCAGGCAAGTAAAGGAGCCGGTCAATAACGTCCTGAATGGTTTCATTACGCTGTCTTTCGATGGTCATTTGTTCTGCTGTCATCTTGATTTGATTTAAGTGGT
>Ga0181352_1000881_pt1 | contig 12173 bp, 25 predicted proteins | sample Fa13VDMLBSN_FD_130103 | JGI IMG/M metagenome (GOLD analysis project Ga0181352, IMG submission 130103) | Freshwater viral communities from Lake Michigan, USA - Fa13.VD.MLB.S.N | ecosystem: Environmental > Aquatic > Freshwater > Lake | place: USA: Michigan | collected 2013-09-23 | reverse complement strand
AGTTGGAGTGTGGAAATTGATGGTACTTATTCTGGTGGAAAATGTAGAAAAGGTGGAGAAGCAAGTGGTGATTCAATTGAAGAATTAGAAGAATTAATAAAAGAATAATTTTTGTTTTATTACCTATAACTCGTATATATACATAATCACATTCTATCACCAATAAAATCAACGGTTTTAATATGAAAATTCTTAAAATTTTCCAAGAAAAGTTAAGATATAAAAATTATTCTGAGAGGAGTATAAACTTATATTCATCGTATTTAAAGAATTTTATTGAATATGAAAGAATAAAAGACCCATATCAAGTTAGAACTCAACAGATAATTTCATTTCTTGAAAAATATCCCTACACTTCTTGCAGTCAACAAAATCAATATATAGGGGCTTTAAAACTCTTTGCTAAATATATTTTAAATAAAAAAGATGTACATTTAACAAAAATAGAAAGACCAAAATCTGAAAAGAAATTACCTAGAGTTATTGATGGTGAGTTCATCAAAGAAAAACTATCTAAAATTGAAAATCTGAAACATAAAGCAATACTCACACTAACTTTTTCAGTTGGGTTAAGGGTATCAGAAATAGTCAATCTTAAAATTGAGGATATTGATTCTAAGAGAATGTTAATCCATATTAAGAATGCAAAAGGAAGAAAAGATAGGATAGTTCCACTATCACCAAATGTTCTTAATTTGTTAAGAGATTATTTTATTCAATACAAACCCAAAGAATATCTGTTTAATGGGCAGAACTCAAAGCAATACTCAATAGGTAGTTGTCAAGCAATCTACAAAAAGTACATAGACACTACAGGACATATTCACACTCTACGACACTCATGTTTTACTAACTTATTAGAGAATGGAACAGACTTGAGAGTGATACAAAAAATAGCAGGTCACTCTAATGTAAAAACTACTGAAATATATACGCATGTATCTACTCAGGTTTTAAGTAAAGTGAGTTTACCCATTTAATTTGGATCTTAATCATATTATTAGTATATTTATTTATATATTAATATGAAAAATTATCACATTTACACAGAAGAGGAGATTAAAGCATCTAGACCATCAATATATAATTATATTATTAAATAATTTAACATGAAAAAAAAATCAAAATACACTAAACTACTAAAATTAAGTATAGTTTTATTTCTCCTTCAAATTATTTTATTGATGTTAAGTTTATCTACTTATAGTCAAGTTGGAGATTGCCCTACTCAATATATTTGTGCAAGTGGTAATTTTACTCTTGCTGTAGATGTTACTGATGAATTAGATGTAACAAATAATGGGTGTTTAGCAGTAAACGAAGGAAATACTTCATATTGGTTTAGAATATGTACTTCAACTGCTGGTACTATTCAATTCACTATAAACCCAAGTGGAAATGTTGATTATGATTGGGCGTGTTGGTTAGGTTCAAATTGTCCTCCAACTACAATACCTATTAGATGTTCATTTGCTGTGCCTTTTGTAGGTGTAAATGGAGATCAAACAGGATGTAATTCAGTTAATAACGCACCATTTACAGATAATAGTGAAGGAGCTTTTGGAAATAATTGGACTCAAGATATAAATGCACCAGTAGGTCAATGTTACATAATTTGTGTAAATAGATATTCAACTACAGGAAGTGATAATTTTTCTTTTACATTAGGTGGAACAGCAACATATAATTGTTTACCACTACCTATATCTCTAATTACATTTGAGGGATTTTATGAAAATCAAGTGGTTACTTTAGATTGGTCTACTGCTTCAGAAATTAATAATAGTCATTTCATAATTGAAAAAATGGGTGATGATTTTGGTATTAAAGAAATTGGTAGAGTAGAAGGTTCAGGTAATTCAAATACTATGAAACAATATGGTTTTATTGATTTACATCCATCTGAGGGAATAAATTATTATAGAATAATACAATATGACTATAATGGTGATTTTGAAACATATAATTGGATTAGTGTTTTAGTTTCAGAAGATGGAGATAAGTGTTGTAAAGAATATTATAATTTATTAGGTGAACCAGTTGAGTTTGAAGCAGTACCAAATGGATTATATATTGGAATAACAAGTAATAATAATGTAATTAAAGTAAGAAAATGATAAACGTAAGACATAGAAAAAAGAGATTGACTTTAGAAGTGAGCTCTATCAACAAATACAAAACCTTTAACAAGGCGAAGAGTATCTTAACCTTTGTTTTAATTCCTACAATAGTTTTTGATATCGATCAAACATACAAAGAATCTCTTTTTATAGATGATACACAGTATGGTAAATTTATTACATATGGTGTAAGTATTGAATGGTTGTGTTGGAATATAATATTAAAGTATTTAAAAGTAAATAAGTAAAATATGAAGAAGTTATTAATATTATTAAGCTTAGCAACCTTAAAAGTGTATTCTCAAGGATTGTGTCCACACATTGGACCTGATCTCCAACTACCTTGCGGTATAACTAGTACTATATAAAATATATTTCAAAAATCAATTAGGTAAAGAGTTTACCTATTACGGACAAATAAACTTAATTCGATAAAACCGGCCTGTTCGTCTATCGGTTAGGACTCAAGATTTTCATTCTTGCAAGAGGGGTTCGACTCCCCTACGGGCTACAAAAACAAACAGTTATGAGTAAAAACCAAAAAATACAATACGATTTTTCTACAGAAAAAAACTTGGAAGTTATGATGAAAAGTGGTACTTGGGTACGTGTTACTTGTGATACTTTCAGATGTTATTATGGTCCAAGACGTATAAACCATGAAAAATATGATGGTATCTACTATTATAGAGATACAAATCAACCATATGATAATAATGAAGAACATACCCATCGAGAATTATATAGATCTGATTATAAACCTAAAGTTGGCAAAAACCACAATCCTTGGAAACGTGGTTTCTAAATTTATTATATTTATAATAAAATAACAAATGGCAACATTTAATAAAAGCAACGTAGTTAATGGTAATGTAATACAAGCAAATGATGTATTACAATTATTTAATGCCTTTGATGGAACTAATTCTTATAACGTAAACATAAAATCAGGTAGTTTTAGTGGATCATTTTCTGGCTCATTTAAAGGTAATGGTTCTCAACTAACAGGTATTACTGCTGAATGGGATGGTTCACATAATGGAAATGCTTCAATAACAGGATCATTAGCACAGGGTGATAATGTATTAGCATCTGGTTCATATTCACATGCTGAAGGTGCTAGTACTGCAGCAATTGGAAACTATTCACACGCTGAAGGAGAAAGTAATCAAGCAATCGGAGCAGGATCTCATGCTGAAGGAAATGGTACTCTAACTGGTACACAAGTAGCCTATTCCGCTTCAGTATCAGGTGGTGTAGTTACCTTAGATGTTTCTTATGGAGATGTGAGTACTAAATTTGAGCAGGATAACAGATTATTATTATATGATGCTCCTTTTGATGGTGTTTATGGTAATGCTATATTTATTATAAGTCAATCATATTTCACCACAAGAACAATAGTTAAATTATATGATAATTCTGTTACTACAACAAAAGCATATGTCGGTGATTTAATATATGGAATCTCAAATTGGAGTGGTAATCAAATAATACCTGGATACTATTCCCATACTGAAGGTAATGGTACACAAGCAATTGGAAACCATTCACACGCTGAAGGTGAAGCAGTACAGGCAATAGGAGAGACTTCACACGCAGAAGGTGTCACTACTCAAGCAATCGGAGCAGGATCTCATGCTGAAGGACGAGGCACAATAACAATTGGAAATTATTCTCATGCAGAAGGTAATAGTACTCAAGCAATTGGAAATTATTCTCATGCAGAAGGTAATAGTACTCAAGCAATTGGAGATTTTTCACATGCAGAAGGTTTAGGCACAGTAGCATCTGGCTCATATCAAACTGTAGTTGGTAAATATAATAAAAAAAATGATAATACTTCATTATTTATAGTAGGAACAGGAAATGATCCAGGAGGAGTTGATGGATTTAAAGTAACTCATTCTAGTTCTATTGTAATCCCAACTACTCAATCAAATGCACCAACATGGTCTGGTTCAGATGGAGAAATAGTACCTGTAACAAAAAGTGGATTTCATTTATATATGTGGATGTCTAATAAGTGGAGAAGTGCTTCATTTGTTTAAAAATTGAAATATTTATAACAAAAGTATAAAATGAAAAAATCAGAACTACAAAAGTTAATACGTGAAGAGGTCCAAACAACCATTAAGGAAATGGACGCAGATAAAAGCTATATAGCTAATATAACACACATAAAGCCATTCAAAGGAAAAGTCGATCAAATAACCAAACTATTAACGGCTCTTAATCAGGAAATTGAGCAAACAGGGCCGTTGAGTGAGGAAATCCAGGATGCAATTGATTCATTAATGGAACTTCAAGCTAAATTAACTTTAGCACATTAGAGAAATGAAAAAATCAGAACTATATCAAATTATAAAAGAAGAAATTCTAACTGAAGCTAAAAAAGACAAATCGGGTTTACCATTTGCTTTAGCAGCAAATATTGTTAAGTATGGTCAACCTCAAACTCCTAAAGGAGCTAAAAAAACAGACCTTACTAAAAAACAAGAAAAAACAGTTAAAAAAACAGCTGAAAAATTAAAAAAGTCTATTAAAGAAGATAATACTCCAAAACATAAAATTGTAGCACAATGGATGGGGCCTGATTTTTTCTTGGCTAAAAAGAAAGAAGAAACTTGGGATGATAAAGATTATGATTTGTTTTATAGATTAGAGAAAATGGTGACTACCACTGGTGAAGTGCCTAAACTCAATGAAAACAAAGACAATTACATGTTTTTTCAAAACCTTAAAACTATTAAACAAGCTGTAGATGAAATGTTAGCTATGGATCCTGAAATGGTTGATATGATTTTATCTAATGGACACGATTGGGCTAATGATCATATAGCAACTTCAAAAGACGATGTTGAGGAAGTTTATAATTTTTTATCAAATAAAAAAGTACAACTCGAGTTAAAAGAAAAAAAACTTTCACCTAAACAAAAGAAAATAGCTAAAATGGCTCCACCTGAAGATAAAATAACAGGAGCAGATTTTGCTGCTTTAAGAGCAGATAAAAAATCAAAATAATTTTTTAATATTCTTTTAATATAAAATTTTTGGAAATTCTAATTTCCTATTATAATTTTATACTATTAATTAAAAAATAAAGGTTATGAATGTTACAGATTTAAATATTGAAATAGGTACTAAAATTAACTTATACATTCAACAATATAAAGATGGCAGTGGTTCATGTATGGGTCCTGGTGTTGAAGGTAAACCTGAATATCTTACAGAAGTAATTTGGCATGGACCAATATATAGTGGTGTTATGGGACAAGTAAGTTATATAAATGGTAAAAATGTAGGATTACCTATTTCAGCAGAAAGTATAATAATTGCCAATCCAAATTTAAGTATTTTTTAATATAAAATTTTTGGCTAATAAATTAACTTATATTATCTTTATATAAGAAAATTTTAAAAATGGTCTCTTAGCTCAGCTGGTTAGAGCACCTGACTCATAATCAGGGGGTCGTTGGTTCAAACCCAACAGGGACCACTAATTATTAATATAAAACAATAGCTATGCAATCAACAAATTTAGTAAAAAAAGGAAGACCTAAAAAATTAGTAATTCCTATAGTATTTGATCCGTTAAAAGTAGAAACATTTCGTGGTGTTGATTTAAATTTTAACGATTCACTTTTTATTCCAATGAAAACAGAATCAAATTTAGATGAAATTTTATCTACTGAAGGTGGTTTAATGCCTGCTACAAACATGATGATATGTGGAGGTCCAGGTTCAGGTAAAACTACTGTTACTTTAGATTTAGCTTCCAAATTAACAGATAAAGGATATAAATGTTTATTTGTAAGTGGAGAAATGGATGAAATTGGTTACTACAAATATTGTAAACGAATGCCACACATTCAAAATGTTGAAACATTATTCTTAAAAAATTATTCTCAAAATATTAAAGAAACATTAGAATTTGTATTTAATAAAGGTTACGATGTTATTGTAATTGATTCAATTGCTGAAGTAGTAGGTATGTATAAAGATGCTTACGGTGGAACAGAAACCGGTGCTGAATATTGGTTACTATCTATACAAGATAAACATAAAAAAGGTGAAAATCAATTAAATAAAAATACAACTTTTATTAATATCCAACAAGTTACTAAAGGAGGAGACTTTGTAGGTAGTAATAGATTAAAACACATGATGGATGCTCAGGCTGTTATTGAACGTAGTAAAGACGGATTAGAAAGAAATATCCATTTCCCTAAAAACCGTGATTGTGATAAAGATTTTAAAATGTTTTTTAATATTACAAGTTATGGTGTGGAATATTCATATGAATTTGAATAATTTTTTACCAAAAAATATTTGGCTAACATATTGATTTATATTATCTTTATATCAAGAAATTAAAACAAATAAAAATTATGGAAACTCAAAACGAACAAATTCAAGACCCAAATCAATTAAATTTATTTGAAATTTTAACTGATGAACAACAAACTAAAGTCAATGAATTTATAGAAAAACAAAACAAAGCTATTATATATCAACAAAAAGAAAATGATATAATTGAACAATTATTAATTGAAGCAGGTTTTGTTAAAGATAAAGATTACATAAATAATTTTACAATAAAAACCAAAACCAATAAAATAACACTAGGATATAGTTGGGATAAAACTAATTTCACTACTGAAATTACATATGAACAATGTATTGGTAATGTAAAATTAATAATTACTTATTTTGATGGTAAAGAATTAAAACCTAACTATGCATCGGTATGTAGAGATAAAACCAAACTGCAATGTAGTAGTATTCAAAAACAAAATCGTTACATAAAACCCACCACCCTACTTGAACAATTAAAAGAATACAATCAAAACCAAATATACAAATATAATCTCTCCATAACAAAAACAGACACAAATACTTACACCCTTGAAAAATATAAAACCAAATATCCAAAAGCTATTGTAACTATAGGAGAAGAATATAATTATGGTAATAGATATAGTAAAGAAGTAAGAAAACAAACAATACTAACCATAAAATTTCCATCAGGTAGTTATGTTAAATTTGAAGTATTTAATACAAAGGATAGTGAAAGACTTATTAACAAATTCGATGCACAACTAACCCTATTAACCACAGAAGAATTATTAGATATATTTAACAATCAAATTTAATATCCTTTTACTAAAAAATATTTGGCAAGTATAAAAATTTATATTATCTTTATATCAAGAAATTAAAAAATAAAAGTTATGAACAACGAACTCACACCCCACATTGAATACTACTCCAACGGAAATGTAAAGGTAAAAGGACAAAAGAATTCCAAAGGACAACGAGAAGGTATTTGGGAGGTGTTCTATGAAAACGGAAACATCCAAATTAGAATCCCATTCAAAGATGGTAAGGTGGATGGAATTGAGGAGATATTCGATGAACAAGGAAACATCAACGAAACCCGTGTATGGAAAAATGGTGAAGTAATTGAAGCAACTGAACACTAAAAAATAAAAGTTATGAATAGAATTACATTAAAGCAGCAACTCGAAGCCTTTGACAAAGGAATTATCTTGGATAGCGAAGGTAATGAGAATGAATGTCACAATTTCTACGATTGGTTTTGTAAAGACTCCTCACTCAAAAACAAATCAATCAAATTATTCAAGCAAGTAAAACGTTGGGCTAAATTTCGCAATACCGATACTGAAAAAGTATATGTGTTTTTTAAGAACAATTGTCCTGTAGGTGGTCCATTATACGATGATTTCAGAATTTGTGATGTTGAAACCGGTGATGTTATTTGGACAGTTGTACCAAAATGCGGACATAGCGGTAAGGCAGAGGTGTGGGGGAGAGCAAACGAATTTAAAGAAGCAATTGCTGTGGCAGACAGTATGAATGGAATTTATAAACAATCATTTTAATATCCTTTTACTAAAAAATATTTGGCAAGTATAAAAATTTATATTATCTTTATATCAAGAAATTAAAAAATAAAAGTTATGAAATTAATTAAATTGACATTATTTAGCACCAAATTGCCTATCTACATAAATGTTGAAATGATAGGATCCTTAAATGAGGTAGAAGAAAAAGAATATACCCGTGTTACAAAAAAATACACCAGTGTAGGACACCTAACACACAACAATGGTGGATTTAGAGTAATTGAAAGTGTAGATAAAATACTTGAATTGATTAAATGTAGTAGAGGAATATAAATTGTAAAATAAAATTCGTATATTAAAGTATAAATAAGAAAATAAAAGTTATGACAACACCTGAAATTCACGGCTACTACCAATGGTCAAACGCCTGTGGTTATGGAGTTCATCTATCTGATGATGGAGAACAAGCAAAACTAATTATGAATGATGAAGATTGTTCAGTCACAGACTGGCTAAATATAGAATGGGTTATGTCAGATGATGACGATGGAGAATTTGAGCCGATTATTGATCCAAGTGGATACAATGTGCCATTAAATTTAGTTTTAAGAGCTAATTAGGACTACATAGTTTACTAACGTATATTTAACCAAATCAAAAAATAAAAAACATGAAAATTACTTCCAAAACACTAATGCTCTCTTTTGAGCACAATGTACAAGTAGGACACAATGGAGCAATTGAAGCAACATTAGTACACCAAGCATTCATTTATCGAAATTCAAAAACAGGAGAAATTGAATGCGAACTTAATTTTGCTGATATTACTAATGTGAAATTTATGGGTATGCCTATTGAAGATGGATATACTGGGTTGAAGAAATTCAAAACACACATGCTTGAAATGGGTATTGATGTAGATAAGATTTTTGATGAGAAAGCATCTGAACTGATCACAGATGAAGATATTGAAGCGTTGAAAATCATGTATACCTTTATTAACTAGGACTACAAAATCTTCAAACATATATTTAATTAAATTAAAAAATAAAAGTTATGGACAGATCAGAAGCATTAAAACAAGACAGAATTTTTTGGGAACAAAGACCAAACAGCAACGTGTATAATGACGGTGAGTACAAGTTGCGTTTGTTGAATGGTAAAACAGCTGGTGTTGGTGACACAGTTATTGTTAGATTCAGTAATGGTAATTTTCGAGGCAGAGTAAAACAAGTAGCCGGATTTGGCCGTTATGAAGATAGAGCAGTTATTTCTGTTTTGTTTCCTGGTAAGAAAAACGGAATAAAGGTACCCATTGATAATGTATTAGATAAATTGTAAAAAACAAACAATTATGAAAAAAATAATTATAATTATAGCAATATCATTGGGGTTGATATCTTGTAATCAACTTAGTCAAACTACTAGCTTTGATGGAACAACTTATACGGTGTGTACTTATACCACAGGTGTTAGTTACATTCCTAAAGATGCATTTCATATGGAGACACAAACAACGAATCCAAATAAAGTAGATAGCATTAAAAAATTACAATTGACGATTGCACAAACTTTTGTTAAAAACTATTAAACGATAAACATGAAAAACAAACCAAAATACTCCGAAATAGAAATGATTATATCGGATTATAAAGATATAGAAGGTGCATTTAAACAATTTGCCAAATCCCTAAAAAAAATGGGATTACATATCTACACGGTTCCATCATGTGAAGGTAGTGATGATTATTCATTAATAATCTCCAAAACCAAATTCAAATCAAATAAAGAAGCAGAAGCAACAGCAATGGGATTCACTAAAAAAGAATACAAAAGATACCTAAACGGTGAAGAACCCTAAAACCAAAATAAAAATGAAACCAAAATCCGAAATAATAACCCAGCTAATCGAAACCAAAAAGGAACTAGAAGAAGCACAACAATGGGCAAACAATGCTTATGAAAAATATTGCAACGATAAGAAAAATTGGGGTGAGGGTGATTATGGAGAAACTGATGCGGCTCATAGTGTAGTAAACACATTAACAAGTAAAATAAACACATTAAGATGGGTATTAGAATTACACCCATAAAACACATAATAAGAAAATTAGATAAATATTAAACGTGATTCATTAAATAAAATGAAAATGTGACAAACCATGTATGTGGTAAGAATGGAGTAAGAATAATGTAAAATTGAAAAATATGATATGTGACAAAATGGGAGATGATGTGGAGTGGTGGATGTGTGGAGATATAAGCCCTTTTCCCCACTCCCCAACCCATCTTACCCTATTTTTGCGTATATACTCGCACTATAAGCGTTATAGTTCATTTTAATAACAATTTCACCACCTCCTATGCCTTAAATTTGGAAATTGACTATAAGGTTTATATTTTTATAGCATAAATTTAAAACAAATAAAAGTTATGGAACAAATGTTAATTAAAAAAATCAAAGGTGGTATTTTTGGAATTAAAACAGGAACAAAAACACCAGATCAAATTGCTTTTTTATTAAACAAATTAAAGCAAATCAATCCAGGAATGTATGAGGAATTATTTTTAGATTATAAAAAAGTTATAAAACCATAAAAAGTTATGTTATTAGAAATTGTTTTAGCAATAGTATTTTCAGCCATCATGTGTGGTGGAGCAGCATTATTCTTAATTTACTCAGAAATAAAACACAGAAAATAATTGAAGCATAGTCAGGTGGAGGAATTGGTAGACGCTTCCAAGTAAACTCAAAAGACAGCCTTGCTACTGCAATAGGTGTAGGGGATATGAGTTGAATAGTATGATGTGCAGAATGATTACTAACGATTTACAGGTTCGAGTCCTGTCCTGACTACCAAAGTGTTGGCTTCAAGGGCGCATTAGGGAAGTACACTAAATAAAACAAGAATGGGGAAAACATCGAATCTGCAGATAACGACGAAGTACCAACGAAGCGTGTGATACCAAGTAGATGCCTCCACGTGGCGGTGTTGGATAATCAACCAAATCTACAAATAAACAAATTAAATGTTATGAAGAATTTAGTAGGTAAAAAAGTTAGTGCTGTGGCAGATTGGGGTACTTATAAGGGTAGAACGGTAAAAGGAATTTTATCCGTTAACGAAATTACAGGACAGTATTTGGTAACCATAAAGAAAGCGACAGTATCTGTAATGGAAGATACAATAGAAGCCTGTAATTAAAAAAATATACATTACAATATCAAAAAATAAAAACTATGGCAAAAAAACAAGCAATCGTTCAAATTGAAGCAATCATTGAATATGATGATACTTTATTTGATATAGATGACATTGATAGTGCAGTTGTAATTTGTTTCCGTAAGGAAGATAAATATACTGATGAGGAGTTCTTTCTCCCTAAAATGGATGGTATGGAAGTTATAAACTATATTAGTGTTGGTACTGGGGAATTAGAAGAATAATGTAACCTTTTTTTTCTTATCGGTATTAATTAAAAAAACAAAATATGAAAAATTGGTTAAAACAATTATTTTGTAAACACGAAAATCACATTGGATGGTTTGTTGGAATGACCCATTTTAAATGTCATAAATGTGATAAAAGAGTTAAAATAAAATAGTCAGGTGGCGGAATGGTAACGCAATAAGGCACATTAAAAACATAGGTACTATGAGTGGAAGGTGAGGTATCATTATTTTACAGGTTCGAATCCTGTCCTGACTACTAAGGTTAAACATTGAATACCTTTGTAAATTATAAATCTTAAATAGGTAATTATATGGTTACCGATAGTTAAGTTTCATTGTCTAACTCATATAGTAGTTATATTTGAAATAGTAATTTACATAAAATTTAAATTAATTGAAATTGTTAAAAGAAAAAAATAATGGAAAAAGAGTTTGTTCCTTATGAAATCGCATTAGCTTTAAAAGAACTTGGATTTGATGAACCTTGTTTTGGATTTTATAACCACCAAGGTCAGCTTATCTTAATGACTCAAGAAGATGAAAATAGTATACAAGTATACAAAAACTCTTATGTAAAATTAGGTAAACAATATGCAGTACCACTACACCAACAAGCATTTAGATGGTTTAGAGAGAAGTATAAGTTACAAGCTGAGATTCTTTGGAGAGGTGATATGGAGTGCTTTTGTTATAAAACAGGTAAATTCAAATATGGTTCACATGATTTTT
>Ga0181352_1000880_pt1 | contig 12180 bp, 9 predicted proteins | sample Fa13VDMLBSN_FD_130103 | JGI IMG/M metagenome (GOLD analysis project Ga0181352, IMG submission 130103) | Freshwater viral communities from Lake Michigan, USA - Fa13.VD.MLB.S.N | ecosystem: Environmental > Aquatic > Freshwater > Lake | place: USA: Michigan | collected 2013-09-23 | reverse complement strand
TCTCTTGGAAGCGGCTATGAGTCGCCCTGTGGCTCAGGCGCCGATTCCCGTGGTTCTACCAGAACCGCCAACCTCTGGCCGTCGCCCCACCAGTAAGAAGATGCCCACTATTTATCTTCGGGTACTTCGCCCGGTACATCTGGGGGACATCAAGACCAACATCAATCCTGATGAGACGGTGGAATGGGTACCGACCCAGTCGGTAACAATCCGGGGTAAGAAACACGAGCAGCTTGGATCTTTCCTGGCGATCTGGAACTCTCAGTGGACGGGCAGCACCCGTTACGATAGAGGTTTCCAACCAGTCTTTGAAGTTCCCGCAGACCAACTGCGAGACCTGGAAGATGCGATTGGGCCGTCTCGTCGCCATCCTTCAGGCCGCCGCCCGGGCACTTCTTTGGAAGGGGATCGGATTGCCCGTGAAGAGTCAGCGGGGGCTGTTCGTCGTGCTGCTCGTTCCAATGCCCGCGTAGATGGGGTGGAGTTTGCGGACGTCGACGATGACTCTTACGATGACGGCTTGGATGCCGATGGTCTTCCTCCTCGTGGTTCAGAAGAGCGACAACATCTGATCGAGCAGGCTTGTTTGGGAGTCCGTGAGCGTCCTGGGCACGAACAGGATGGGATCGAATCTCCGGCGGATTTCCAGACTATGAATCGCCGTAGTGACTACCAAACGGTAGCACGGATTCCTGGAAAACCAGCTGATGAAGGCCGTCGCCCCCAACGATCCCAACGCCGTATCCGCCGCTAAAGAATAGAGTTCCCGTTTGGTATGATGATTGAACCCTCAATCGGAGATTCAAATGGGAAAGAAAAAGGCGGTTTCTGCGACAGCAGAGCCTAAGATCATGTGCCCTCCCAAAGACGGGGAGGGCCTAGGGCGCCCGATCACAGCTTTGTGTTGTAATTCTGATTGTGAGCATAAGACTCATATCTGGATCTCGAAGGACGCGCCCTGGTTTGGTAAGATTGCAGAATGTCCGAAGTGTGGTTCGGACATGTCCCATGATGGTCAGATTAACATCGTTATCAATGCCCGCGGTGCCGGTGCTCATTCAGGCACAATAGGTGATCGCAAGAAACGACAGATGCGGGAGAGGTCTGACCGTCTGTCAAAGACGCAGTGGGATAATATGGAACCGGTAAAGCTTCCGGAAGGCCGGAAACCCAGGAATCCTACCCCTGGTGGCCCCTTGGACCCGAAGAGTAAGTTTGCAAAGAAGAAAACTCAGAGTACCCGGTTTCTACCGACTGCCTCTAAATCAAAGAAGTAGTTCTTCTTCTTACTTCGTAAGGATTCACTTCCGGTAGGGAACAGTGGCAGGTTTCCTACGGAGGTTTTCTTTTGTCCTTACTCATCCCTAATGTAGGGGAGACCAAACTCTTGGCGGACCTTCTCTCTGGAGGTTCATTAGAGAATTGGTCGCTCCGGTTATTCACGGACGCTGGGACTCCGGCAGAAACGGACACCCATCTCACTCGAACAGAAGCGACCTTTACTGGTTATACGGCCAAGACGCTAGTTCGAGCAGTTGGTGTAGGGAATTGGTCAACTCCAGCCAGTGGTTCCCCCACCGGGAGTTGGTCTGCTGAAACCTTAGTGGCAGAATCTGTTTACGAGAGTCAAGTTTGGTCTCCTGCAAGTTCCCAAACGGTAGAAGGTTATTTTATACTGGGTTCTACTTCGGGAATTCTGATACTGGAAGAGAAATTCAGTTCTAGTAAGCCCCTTACGAATGGAGACACCCTGACATTGATTCCCCGCCTGGGCCTTTCCTAAAGAGAAATAAATGGGCTTCACACCTAGAAAGGGTCAGTGGTGCAAATTCCACTTGACCCCAGATAGAGCGAAGATGATGCGAACCCTGGGGGCCTTCGAAACTCCCGATGGTTTCTTTTTGTCCATCTACGTTCCTCCTCATCACACTGCGGAAGTGAGTGTCACTCGCGGTGGGACATCGGAGGTAACCCCTCGTGAGTTTCGGGAAGGTTATCTCCAGTTGGTGGATGAAAATGGATTAGATGTCAAGGTGATCGTTAAAAAGGAAGACAACAGCAAAGTAATATCTTCTGTTTTCTTCGACCTGGAGAATGTGTTGGAGCTTTGTCCTATGACAAGCAAAGAGCACTTCCCCCCAGGTTACAAAGGTAATACTTCGGTTGATCCCCGCCCTTAGTTACTGGATTCAATAAATGTCCACGATAGAAATTGTTCGTCGTAGCAGCAAACAGCACCGGGCTGGGCAGTTCTCGATTCACATCGATGGTTTTGATACTGAGTATGTGAATGATCCAGCTCAGTATTTCAAATCCAGTTTGGAAGCTTGTATTCAACAAGGGCTGACGATAGATCAGGCCACCGAGCAGGCGTATGTCCTCTCGGACAAGAGAAGCCAGCACGCTCTTCAACGAGTTATTGACCGGATTAACCGGGGTTCTATGTTTCCTGGTGGTATGCCGATCAAGGCCACGGGTCTGGCCCCCGAAATGTTGCCTAAATTTGGCCGTGTGTTGAGCTCTCGTGATGAGAGCATTCAGGCTTACTTCAATCGAGGCAATTTCGATGGTCTCACGGAAGAGGACCGGATGCTCCGTCTTCTACGACGAGACACAAAGACGGATCACGAAGCCGCATGGAGGCAGAACCGCAAGGAGCTCCTGGCGTTTCACCAGCGGGAGTTAGAAAAGGTTCAACGGGATTTAGAAGGTGCCGAGGCTTCACAGAAGTCCAAGATAATCCGAAAGATTCGCCACCTTCAGTCGGAAATTGTACGGTTGTCTCCATCAATCGTGAGTGCCACTCACGGGTTTCAGTATGCTTTCGGGCAGTACCTCCAAGCAGGAGTCGACTTTGTTAACGATGACATCCGTCTGGTCTTGAATATGACCAATACGACGGTGGATACGCAACGTGATGCGATTGACACAGTGAGTGATTTCACTACTCTGGACGAAGCCGATGGCTCGGGATACACATCCGGTGGTGTGTCGTTGATCACCCCAGCCGTGAACATTGATGATGGTAATGATCGTGCAGAGGTTGATTCAAGTGATATCACGATCACTTCCTTTGGCGTATGTACCCGGTCTATTCAGGGCATTCTGGTTATTCTATGGAATACCACTTTGAATGGTAGTATGCCCCTTCACTGGCTGGAGTTTCCTGTAAACAAAACTCCAGATGGCTCTAACTTTGTCCTTCAGTTTAATGCTGAGGGCTTCATTCAGGCTAACTAAGCATGATCTCTATCGTGAGTGGTTTCTATCGGAGTGGAACCAGTGCGATGATGCAGGCGCTCATCGCAGGAGGAATGCAGGCTTCCTGGAGTGAGGATCGTAATCTGATTGCCCAGCGGTATTCGGATGAGAATTACAAGCCTAATCCGGAGGGGTTATTTGAGGTACCTCTCCGAGAATATAGTGGCCTCAACTTCCCTTTACAATATCAGGATAGGTTAATAAAGGTGATGTTGTGGGGCTTGGATTCATTTGTTGTGAATCCCCTGGGATATCGCGTGGTGATCATGAGAAGGGACCCCGAAGAGATAAGACAGAGCTTTGAAGCGTTCTTTCAGGATCGGAAATGTATCCCTTTGGATGGATATTATGAAAGAATCGAAAGAGCTCTGAGTCTCATGAAGAACCGGCGTGATGTGCTTAATGTCCGGATAATTGATTATCCCGAGTTTGTAGCGCATCCTCAATTAGTATTAGAGTCTCTACAAGATGATGGTTGGCCCATCAATGTAGAAAAGGCTGCTTCTGTTATTGATCCTCAGAAGTATAGATTTCGTCTCGAACTCCTCACTCCAGGGATATAATGCCTGTAATAGCAACTCCCGTTGACGCGGTTCGAGAACTAGCTGAATACCGTACGCTTAGGAGCAAGGTGTTTGATCTGGGAGGGAACCAGCGTAAACTGATCCAGAAACTGGGTCGAGTTCACTTCAGAGATGACGATACGCAGTTAAAGGACATTGAGACTGACACCGAGGTTGAAGAGGGAACCGGGGACATCATCGCTCGGCGGTTACCTTACCGTTTTAGGCTACGGAAACAGGGGATTGGCTTTGACTACGAGAGTAGAGAGGGCGGCATCGTAAGAGTAGCCTTGCTCAGGACAGGCACCAACGTCATAGATCAGAATGCTACGTTCGTATTCACTCGCAATGCAAATAGAATCGTTTTCTCCAACGTAGACACCGATTTAGACATTATTTTTCACATCACACGTGGCGGTATAAAGACTTACCGCGTCCTAAAATCCAGTTCCGCTCCAAGGTCATTCAGGTGGGCCGTTGAATACGATGAACAAGGACAAGGAAAGGTAGACACCTCGATCCGAGGTGTGGATAATCTCGATGGCATCGCTCGACCGGGCATCGATCGTCGAGAAGTTAATGTCAGTGTGGTCAATGGCGATCCCGTTCTCCAACAAAGCGGTCGCTGGCGTTATATCGCAAATGAGACTTGGACAGGTGAAACAAAGTTTATTGATCCAGTAACACGAATCGCATCCTGGGTAAATGACGCTCTCTATCCGGTAGCTATTGACCCTGATATTACAGAGAACATTGGTGCGACGGCGGATGATGGTTACGAGCGAAACACCGTAGATTGGAATTCGGGTACTAACTTCTGTGACTTCGGTAAATACAGTATTTATCGACATCCTGGTTGGCGGTTTCAGACTGTCGCAGTCGCAAATGCTGCCACTATCTCCCTTGCGAATCTGATTATTAGGGCTACATCTAGCACCGGTACTGGTGGTCGTGGTGTACTTTACGGCTATGACACAGATAACGCCGCTGCGTTGTCATTTACCGTCAGACCTACGGTGATGACCAAGACCACAGCATCCTTGTCAATCGCTTATGATGCCACTTCAGGTCTCCGCACATACGACGTGACGTCTATCGTGCAGGAGATCGTTAACCGTGCTGGTTGGGCAAGTGGTAACAATATGACGATCTTTGGTATCGGTACCTCAGGTGCCTATAATCGCACACGCTTTGAGGATTATTCTGCTGCTGGTACCGACGAAGCTCAACTGGAAATAACCTTTCCAGCCACAAGTAAGCCCTGGTACAGTTACGCTCAACAGATGTAGGTGATATATGACTGAAATATGGATGGATGTTGACGTAGCACTCTCTGAGTTTCCAGCCAATATTATGCCTTTATTGGATGATACGGATTTTAAGACGAGAGAAATTGCCGTGGCTTACAATGCGGCGGGCATGGATCTCGTCTGGAATTTCGTCACTTGTGCGGGAGCCTTTACACAAACCGCCGTGACCCCGACCACGGCAGGTGTTTATGACTGGAACCATCAAGGTGACGGAATGTATTCAATAGAGATACCAGCCTCCGGTGGTGCTTCTATTAATAATGATACAGAAGGATTTGGCTGGTTTACTGGTGTAGCCACAGGTGTCCTTCCCTGGCGGAGTCCCATTGTAGGTTTCAGGGCTGCAGCTATAAATGACGCCTTGATTGAAAGCACCCTCGCAGCTTTCCTGAATAAGATTGCCGATCACGTGAGAAGAAGAACCCAAGCTAACGTGGAAGCGTCATCTGACGGTGATACTCTCAACGTACAAAGTGAGTATGGTCTGATTCAACAAGCTCAGAATTCAGGTCCAGTAGCCTCAGGTAGTTTACCCGTACGTAAACAAGATGGCACTTCACTGGGATCAATTAACATCATATCAACCGCGGGTGCAGAACCCATCACGAAGACTGGAACTTAACTTATGGCAAGCACTCATAGCAGTAAGCTTGAGCGTTGGCTGGGCAAAGAACAGACCGAACAGCTCTCGCAAAAGATGCGTGGTTGGTATGGACCTCCTATCCCCGTAGCGAACGTACCGGGGGGTGTATTTGCTACGGGAGATGGCGATTTCTGTGGTCCCATCCGTGGGGGTCAGTTTGGTACCCTTTATGAGTATACTTGTGGTAAGATCAAGTCTGCTTTCAGGCGATGGCACAAGAAACAACAAACCACCCTGTATACGGGTTTTTCTTCACTGTCTGATCTGATTAGTGAAGCCACTACTGGTGGAAAACGGCAGGATTTTATTATTGCCAAAGCGGGTGTCACTGGGGTGGCGAACATCGGGAATAATCTCTTCGATGTGGGTGTCCAACCAGTTACGATGACGACTCTGTCTGATGCCACGGGAGAAAACCCCACGAATGCTACTCAAGGAGCTGTACCGTATACCTCTGAGGGTGGCTCTGATACGATGCATTTTATCGGAGCCACCTTTGTTCCGACTGTAGCGAACAACTGTCTTCTGATGTACGACCTGTACTGTAGGTTCTTACACAACATAGCCACGGACCCTCAAACAGTTTCTACTGTTCCTACCCGATATCAGGATACAACCTCAAAGGGTTGTTTTATTACCTGTTTTGTACAAACTGCTCTCGGAGCTACTACCCCTACCTATACCATTACTTATATGGATCAGGATGGTAATACAGCAGAGGCAGCTGCCGCCCAAACGATTGTGGCTTCCGCAATTGCAAGAAGATTTCCATTCGCGGTTACGGTAGGAAATGGTTGGTTTATCCCTCTGAACACGGCGGATACCGGGGTGAGGAAGATCACGAACCTGGATCTCTCTGCAGCTTCAACAGGTAAGATTTATGCCTGTCTCGGAAAACCCTACGTTCTTATACCTCAACCCATTGCAAACCAGGCTCTCATTATAGATGGGATCAACTCAGCTTTTAACCTGGTGAAGATTACTGCTGCAAGTTGCATTCAGTTTATGGAGATTAATAAGGGTGCGACAACGGCCACGACCTACAACGGCCAGATTATCTTAGTATCGGGGTAAGTCATGAAGTGGGGATTTCATGCTTCCAATTCGAATGGTTGGTTTCATTTAGCAGACAACCAAGAGAAATCCTGGTTTGCGGGTGGTGAAGAGCCTGATTACCCCTTACTCCTCACTGATGTCGGTTACGTCTCTCATGTAGGCTGGATGATGGGTGTGACGGCAAATGAACCCGCGGCGGGGGCGACTACGATTTTCCGTAGATCCCTGACAAATCGCATCGGTAGCAGATCGGCGATCTCATGAGCTATGAAATCAAGCAGAGTTCAGCGTCGTATCCTCTAGTCTTCCTCATGGTGGATTCGACGGATCATGTGACGGGGAAAACAGGCCTCACTCCGACGGTGACAATTAGGAAGGTAGGCGGCGCTTTTGCTTCCCCAGCGGGTGCAGTGACGGAAATTGCTCACGGTTGGTATCAGGTGGCAGGCAACGCCACGGATTCGAATACTCTGGGACCTCTGCTTCTTCATGCCACTGGTGCCGCAGCGGACCCGGTGGATATTATGTTTAGTGTAGTGGCCTATGATCCTCAGGATGCAACAAGACTGGGATTAACTGCCCTTCCTAATGCAGCTGCTGCAGCATCCGGTGGTTTGATCATCAATGGTGCAAATACAGGGACAGTGAATCTTGCTGCTTTAACGGTAACCGGTGCCTCGACCTTTACCGGGAATATCGCCGCCCAAGCAGGATTGACCATCACTCAGTCGACGGGCAATGCTTCGGCTTTGGTTGTTACCGGTAACGGCACAGGTCACGGTATCGCCGTCACCTCCGGCTCCGGTGCCACCGGTAATGCCATCAATGTGGCTTCTGCCTCTACAAATGGAAATGGATTGAACATTTTGGGCACGGGCACGGGCAACGGCATGATTACAACTTCTGGCTCCGGTGCCACCGGTGATGGTCTTTTAGCAGTAGCTGCTTCAACGAATGGTAATGGCTTCCGAGGTACCGGCACAGGAAGTGCTGATGGTTTCCATGCGCAAGGTGGAGCTACAGGTCGGGGCTTCCATTTAATGGGTGGTGCAACTTCAGGAGACGCTTTGTATGCAGAAGCGGTGGGTTCAGGTCATGGGTTCAATATTCTTGCTATAGGAACAGCGAAACACGGTATTTTGTCCACAGGCGCCGCAGCAGTGACAACGAATGCAGGTGGTCATGGACTTTCATTGGTAGGCGGTGCAGCCTCAACAGGCGCTGGAGGCACAGCAGGTAATGCATTTTTAGCCACAGGTGGTGCCGGTGCAGCCTCCACAAATGGTGCAGCCTCTGGGGTTGTTTTTGTCGGCGGTGGTACCAACACCGTTGCTTCTACTGCCACAGGTCTACAGATAACTGGTACGAGTACTGGTCATGGCATCCTCGCCACCTCGGGCTCCGGTGCCACGGGGAACGGCATTCAAGCCACTTCGGCGGCTACAAATGGTAGTGGTCTAGGTCTCACTGGTACTGGTACTGGTTCAGGCTTACTTTCTTCTTCCACCTCCCTGGCCGCTTTGACCTGCACAACCCTCACTGCCTCGGGTGCGGTAGCCTTCCAGTCTACCTTCGCCGTCACAACGTCTACATCCCTCGCAGCTCTATCCTGCACAACCCTCACTGCCTCGGGTGCGGTAGCCTTCCAGTCTACCTTCGCCGTAACCACTTCCACATCCCTCGCAGCTCTATCTTGTTCTACCCTCACTGCCTCTGGAGCAGTTGCCTTCCAGTCTACCTTCGCAGTCACAACGTCTACATCCCTGGCAGCCCTATCCTGCACAACCCTTACTGCCTCTGGAGCAGTTGCCTTCCAGTCCACCTTCACCACTACCGGCAATGTCAGCATGGCCGCCGGTCTGAATATTACTCAGTCCTCGTCAAACACTTCAGCCTTAGTGGTTACCGGCAATGGCACCGGCCACGGGGCGATAATCCTATCAGGATCTGGGGCCACAGGAAATGGCATGGTTGTAAATGCGGCCTCAACTAATGGAAATGGTTTCTCTATGCTGGGTACTGGTTCGGGCTCAGGCTTATTACTTACTGGTGGGGCGACGGGTAATGGTATTCGAGCTGCCGGTGGAGGCTCAGCGGGTGCTGGTATAGCCGCAACAGGGACAGGATCAAACGCTGGTTTTATTGCTACGGGTGGAAGTACAGGTCCAGGTGCTTCATTCGTGGGTGGTGCCACTTCAGGTCCAGGTGCTTCGTTTATCGCTACGACTTCGGGAGCAGGTATTTCTACACTTGGTGGTGGTGCTAATGCCGGCTTCTTATCTACGGGGGGTACAGCCGGACCTGGTGTCTTATTCGTTGGCACCACTTCAGGTGCAGGGTTACAGGTCACGGGAGGCACTACAGGTCACGGGGTACTAGTCCAAAGTGGTGGAACATCCGGCGATGGTATGAATATTTCGGCTTCAAGTTCTGGGAATGGTATCTCAGTTGCAGGTGCGGGCACAGGTCATGGACTTTCCTTAGCTTCGGGTTCAGGTGCCACCGGCAATGCTATCCATGCGATCGCAGCCTCCACAAATGGTAATGCCTTGAATTTGGCAGGTGTAGGGACTGGATCAGGTCTCCTATCTACCGGGGGTGCTACCGGCCATGGTGTTTCCTTCGTAGGCGGTGCCACTTCCGGCAACGGCTTCCGAGCCACCGGTACAGCTGGCAACTCAGCAGCGATGAATCTCATCGGTCAGGGCTCAGCCGCAGGCTTGCTGTCTACAGGCGGAGCAACCGGCCATGGTGTTTCCTTCGTAGGTGGTGCCACTTCCGGCAACGGCATTAATGCCAATGGGCCCAATGATGGACATGGAATCTACTGTATCGGGAATGACGTTCCTGATAACGGCGGTATAGCAGGGTTTAGAGCTGTGGGCGGTACCACAGCTACTGCAGGCATTTATGCTAGTTCAGATAGTGTTGGCGTATACTGCACCGGTAACGGTGGAGCTGGTATTAACACACAGGGTGCTACCGGGTTTTCTGCTTACGGATCAGGTAGCTCTGCTGGCATATACGCACAAGGTGGTACTAATGCTAGTGGTATGCAGCTCGTAGGAACTGGTACCGGCAACGGTCTATTAATGACCGCTGGTGCTACAGGTAACGGCCTGAGAGCCACCGGTGGTGCGACTTCCGGTCACGGAATGTTTGTTTCGGGTACGGGCACCGGACACGGGTTTAGTGCTACAGGCGGGGGAACCGCGGGCTCGGGTATTAACGTGGGGGCCGGAACGAGCAGCCCAGGCATACAGATTCTTGGCAACGGTGCCTTCTCCGGATTGTTGGTAACAGGGGGAGCTACGGGTTCCGGTATTTCAGTTGTGGGTGGACCCACAAGCGGCAATGGCATCACTGTTACAACCACTTCTGGTGCTGGTATATCGACTACTGGTGGTGGAGCGAACCCCGGTTTTCTTGCTACCGGAGGTACGGCAGGCCCCGGAGCTTCTTTTGTAGGCACTACTTCAGGTTCAGGTCTCCTTTCAACAGGTGGTGCTACCGGGCATGGTGTTTCCTTCGTGGGTGGTGCCACTTCCGGTAATGGTATCCGTGCCACCGGCACGTCAGGTAACTCCGCTGCGATGAATCTCATCGGACAGGGTTCTGCCGAGGGTCTTCTTTCAACAGGTGGTGCAACGGGTAATGGTGTCTCCTTTGTGGGGGGTGCTACGTCCGGTCATGGTGCTTCATTCTCGACCCCAGCCAACGGTTCCGGATTATTAGTTTGGGGTGCAGGTGGTGGTGAAGGGCTCTTTGCTATAGCCGGAGATACTGGTAATGGTATCCGTGCAGCAGGTGGTGCCACCACTGGTAATGGTATCCATGTTGTAACTGCAGCGGGTAATGCTCTTCATCTGAATACTGTTAGCTCAGGTGATGGTATCCATATGGAAATTGCTGGTACTGGTGATGGTATAAATGTCCTAGCTGCTGATGGGCATGGCATAAGTTTAGCGGCAGGTGGATCAAATAAGCATGGTATATCAGCTACAGGTGCCGGAACTGGTCATGGCCTGCTCGTTACATCTGGCTCCGGTGCCACCGGCGATGGGTTACGAGCTGTTGCAGCCTCAACTGAGGGGAATGGTATTAGTGCCGATGGGACAACTGACGGTAACGGGATGAAGTTGACCGCTGGTGACACCGGGCATGGTTTCCGTGCTCTTGGTGGGTCAACCCTAGGTTATGGTATGTTTGTCTCTTCTACGACTTCTCATGGGGCAGTCCTCATGGGTAGTGCGGGTGGTTCAGGCCTCAATGTTTATGCTTCCACTGCTGATGCAGCGGGCATGTATATTGGAGGTTATGGTACAGGAGCGGGGATTTATGTAATTGGCGGAGACACTGCCTCCGGTGTATCTATAAATGGTGGAGCTACCTCAGGTGATGCTCTGAGAATAAATACAACCAGCGGGCATGGTATAAATGTCACTGCTACCGGCTCCAGTAAGCACGGTGTGTTTGTCACAGGCGGAACGGGTGGTATTTCCGATGGTGTGAATCTGGTCGCTGGCACTGGTGGTGTAGATTTCAGAGCAGACGTTTTTGGTAATGTGCGAGCTTTAACACTCTTGGATGGAGTGATCGGGAGCACCGGAAATTCAACTACTGCTATCCATTTGCCCACCTTCACATATGGGAATGATGAGATAAATAACCACCTCCTAGTTATTTATGATGTCTCTGAAGGGGAGTATCATTCCCGCTGGATTGACGATTGGGATCTTGGTACTGGTCTCGCAACAGTGGCGACTCTTCCGTTTGTCCCCGCTAATGCCACGGACCTTTACTACTTGCTTTCTATCCGTAGCGATATTCAATTGAAAGAGGCAGGTCTGACCCTGGCTGCGGCCAATAAAATGGCCGACATTCAACGCCGGAGGAGTCAGGCGTCAGTTGAAGCGTCGTCTTTTGGCGACACTTTGTCGGTGGGTAGTGAGTATGGTCTGATCCAACAGGCTCAGGAATCGGAAGAGTCAGCAGGAACGCTGACGATCTATCAGACTGATGGTATAACATCTCTGGGGACGAAGACGGTTGTAGGTGATCCTGCTGCTGATCCTATCAAGAGCATAAGTTAGGTATCCCATGGCTGTTGGAGTTTGGTCACACCTGGGATGGATGCGGGGCGTTACGGGTCTTTCCTCCTCTGCGACGAATGTCCCCGTCCCAATTGGCACCGTAACCTTCACCGGCGTTCCCTCGGCTACGATTCACGAAGTAGCCGTCCCAATTGGCACCGTCACTTTCGCTGGTGTGGTATCCACTACCACCCACGAAGTAGCTGTCCCCATTGGCACTATCACCTTCTCTGGTGTGGTATCCACTACCACCC
>Ga0181352_1000878_pt1 | contig 12220 bp, 12 predicted proteins | sample Fa13VDMLBSN_FD_130103 | JGI IMG/M metagenome (GOLD analysis project Ga0181352, IMG submission 130103) | Freshwater viral communities from Lake Michigan, USA - Fa13.VD.MLB.S.N | ecosystem: Environmental > Aquatic > Freshwater > Lake | place: USA: Michigan | collected 2013-09-23 | reverse complement strand
TCGATCGCCTGCAGCTCTAGGATTCGTTCGATCCCTTTCGGAGACCGGGGATCAATGCCTTCGGACTGTACTTGCTGCTGGAAGGCGGTGAGCTTTGGAGTGAGCTTTGATGCCACGTTGAGGCCCAATGCTGCTGCCTCCTTCTCTTCTCGGACTGCAGCGTTTGCCAGTTCAAGGCGCATTTTCGCGAGTTCAGCAGCACGGGACTCCTCCCTAGCCTGGGCCTGTTGGTAGGAGCCTACGGCGGTCCCCAGTGATTCGCCGAAAGAACCGGTTCTCGTGGGTGCCAAGAATCCTTGAGCAAGCGCCAGCATCGTCGGATCAACGCGCCCCTTGCGATTCTCGAGCGCGGCCTTCATCGCCTCGCGTGCCGCCGTAACCTCTTCCATCGCGGCTTTGTAGGCCTCGGTCTCCGAGCCCATCGCTTGCCTTCCGAGCGCGGATAAAGACACGCTCCCGAGTTTATTCGGGTCGAGCTTTAGCATTTGCGCCAGGAGTGGGCTATAGCCGTCCGCGCTTGAATCGTCAGCAGAAGTAGTCATCTTTTACCCCGGTGTTCCGTCTTCACCAATCGCCGCCGCGCCCGTCGATCCGTCCGGTGCCGTATATTGTGACCAATCGACCCCGCCAAGCAGACCACCGGAAGTATTGCCGGAAGAGTCAGTGGTGCCGAACAGTGACTTGAAAGCGTCCGTGATTCCCTGGACCGCTGACGTGCCACCGGCACCCGCCGCGAAAAGCGACCCGAGTCCGGCGATTTGGGACAGGGGCGAGGAGGCGTACGCACCCGGCATTGGACCCTTGAAGTCTTCGGTGACCGTGGTCGGGACCTTAAGATTTGCGAAGATGTTTCCTGCGCCGGTAGCGGTAGCAATCGGAGCCAGTATTTCCGCCTGTCTTTGTGCTTGACTCTTCGCTCCGAGGTCGAATTGCCCGGTGATTGATTTGATCGCGGCATCGAGGTCTGCTTGCCCGAGACCCTTGGTGGTCTCCGCTGCAGAGCGGTACAGTCCGGCTTGGGTTCCCGCTACATCCATAGCCTTGTTATAAGCGTCCGCCAACGCTCGAGTCTGTGCACCGGTGAGGTTCGCCTGAACGTCCGCACCCATTTGCCCCAACGCCCCGAGCATCCGTTGCGATCCAGTCCCGCCCGTACCACCGAAGAACGATTTTAGCGCTGGCATCAGGTTCCGCTGCATGTTCTGCTGCGAGAGCCGCTCCATTTCATCCACAACACCCGGAACGCGCGTACCCGCTTCGGTAGTGAATCCCTGCGTGAAGGGGTTCATGTATTGAGCGATTAGTTCTGGGGTGATCCCTTGTCCGGCCTTCTCAGCAAGGTCCGCAGCATCGGAGAAATAATCTTCGTAACCTTTGAGTTCGGTTTCACCCCGAGCCAACGCCGTAGTCTGCAGCGGATCAAACCCGGCGACTAGCTCCGCGCCGGTTTTAGGAGTAAAGGTACCGTCCGCCGCTGTCGTGCCAAGTGCCCCCATCCCGGCCTTGGCAAGATTCTCCAGGTACGTGTTGTACCAAGCGGGACCTGCGGTAGCTGTGGTCTTTTTGGTCGTTACATCGGGTAACGGGGATCCTTGAGTAAGGCTCATTTGTTCGCTTCCTTAAAGTACGCGAGTGGATTCTTGGCGGGTGGTGGAATCTTCTTCAAGGACCCCGACCGCTTGTGCTTCCTGATCGCTTCTCGCATGGCATCCAATCTCCGTGCCCCTTCTTTGTTCGACCCATCACCCAACGCCGCTACGATCTCTGCATCGAACACGTACTCGCCGTCCGCGAGCCTCGCCGGGATTAAGTCGTCCTGCCCACCGCCCGCGCCCTGCACATAGTGCGAACCTTTGTGCGGTGTACCACCGGCTGCGGCTTGCAGTGCCGAAGGCATTATTATACCACCTTGTGCGTACTTTTGGACAGATCCCCCGTTCAGGTACGGTTCGAGTACGCTCTCGATCGATGGCTCTTTGCCGTATGCGTAATAGTCCATGTCTTCCTTCTTGGGTACTTGAGGTTCAACGCCTGACGCGCGACGAAGCGCGGAGACCGCCGCAGTGTCCTGCTGCTCTTGGGAGGGGAAAAGAAAAGGAAACATCGCCGCGATCGAGGGCAGGTCGGTCCGGAATCTACCACCCAACCACGCCTCTTCGGGCATCTCGGTCTTGGATGTCGCTTGTGGACCTTGTCCGAGTAGCATTCCTCCACCGGAGGGCGCTTTCGCCGCAGGTTTCTTTGTAGTAGGCTTCTTCTCGGTAGTCTTGGCTACCGGTTCAGGTTCGGTAACTACGAGCTTTTCCTTTTCCTCCGGAGTCAGTTCCGCGACGGTCTTCGTCTCCGTCGACACTACCTCACCAGTCGTTGGATTAGTCACTGTGATCACGACTTCGGATTCAGGTCTTTCGGGCATACGACACACAGTTTCGGTGCTGAGCCCGGTGGTTGAGTCCATAGTAACATTAGTTGTTACCTGCGAAGATCCGTCAACCGTGGTAGTGGACGTGCCAGTCGTGGTCGTCGTAGTTTGACTCGTCGTCCCCAATGTCGGATCGGTGGTAACAGTCGTCGTCGCCCCGGTGTTGTTGTTTGTAGTCACCTGGGTCGTGACGTTTGTGTTTGTATCCGTCGAGGTCTTGGTGGTCGTATTGTTGTTCGTGTCCGTAGTCGTATCGGTCGTCACCCCAGATTTGGTATCAGTACCAGTTACTACCCCGGATTTGGTATCAGTACCAGTTACTACCCCAGACTTAGTATCAATACCGGTCCCCGCCGTAACTGCGGGTCCGGTCGCGGTGGTCACCGAGGTGCCGCCACCCTTCACTACACCTGAAAGTTCACCAAGTGTGAGGTTAGAGCCGTCGGCTTTCGTACCCACCACGGTGCTGGTATCCACACCCACCCCGTTCCCGGTGATTGCGGCTCCGAGCGCGTCGCCGAGGGTGATCGTACCGCCCGAATCGGTGTTACCTACTACGGTAGAAAGGTTATTAACATTCAGGCCTTGAGTAGCCATCGTGTCTGCTGCGTTGTTCACGGCGAAGTTAGACACTAGCGTGTTCGCGGTCTTCACCGCCGCGTCATCGCCCATGATACCAGAGAGGTCCTTCGCGATCGATTGCCCCGCAGCATTAAGATCCGTAGCGGAAGTGAGCGATTGCACGATAGTCGACGCTTTGTCGCTCCCGTACAGGCTTTGCAAGTTATTCACCGCGTTGCTCACACCCTGGGAATCCACTGCGGCCTCGCGCAATTCGGTAGCGTCCTGGACCCCGGAGACCGGTGACGTCGTAGCTGTCGTGCTTTTCCCTACTGCAGCACCTGCTACCGCTTGAGTGATTGCCTTGTTCACATCGATATCGCGGCCGAGAGCCACATCTACCGCTGCTGAGGCGAAGCCCTCTTGTCCGCCCTCGGTGACTCCCTCAGCACCGACTCTTCCGACGCCTTTAGAGATCACATTGTCGAGCTTACCGAGCGCGAGATCGCCGAGCTTACCAATCGTTAACTGCACTGCCGCTTCAGTAGCCCCAGCGGCGAACCCCGCTTTGCGAGCATCGGAAAGTGCGTCGTTATGATTTTTACCGGCTCTTACCGCATCGTCGTACGCATCAATGGCTGCGCCACCTGCGGTGTCTTTGGTGTCAATAAGTCCGCTGGCCACGAGCACACCACGCGCCGTGCCACCACCAAGGAAAAGTGCGGGTAGTTCTTGGCGAAGTTCAACCGCCGTTTGTCTCCCGAGTCCGCTCGTTCCATCGATGATTCGACCGGCGATCACTCCGAGCTTTTCGAGGCCTTGCGCTTGGTCTACCAGCTGCAGGGTGTCGTTCCAGTTCTTCGTGTCCTGCGGACCCGTACCGATCGACTGACCCATCTTGATGAGTTCGTTCCCGCCTTTGATGAAAGCGTCGGCTACAGGCTTTTGATCGAGCATGAGCGCGGTACCGCCGATCACATTCTTCTGCAGTTCCCCTGCGGCTTCGAGTGCGGTGCTCACCGACTGAGTAATCGGGGAATTTGGGTTATTCTGCAGGTAAGCGTTCGCGGCGTCACTGCTGAGCTTCATCTGGTTCGAGAGTGCATTCGACAGATTCTGGAAGAACCCAGTGGATTCTACAGGCTTCGCGCTTTGTGCAGCAGCAAGTGCATTTGCGGTGTTGAGAAGCGCGGCTTCCTGCTCGGCGGTCTTACCCGAGGCCACACCCCGACCACTACCCTCAACTGGGGTAAGACCCAGTTTCGGATCTTCTTGGAAGGTCGCAGTGCTGTAAAGCTTTCCTTGGTAATTAAAGGTGGAGTTAGGACCGAATGCTTCTCTCGCTGCAGCGTAGGCAGCGCTGAAATTCGGAGCGTTTGAGATCTTCTCGCTCACCGCCTGAGAAGCACCCGCTCCTGCGAACTCACCGGCTCCTGCCTTGATTTCGCCCGTACCCACGGCTTCCCCCGCACCCATTCGCACCGCTTCTTGCGCATTCGCGATTTGGGTAGCGAGCGCTTGCCCTGCGGTAGCATCCACGAGATCTGGATCGTAGCTGGTGTCGCGCGAAGTTGTAACTGCCGCTGGCGCTACCGCACCGGTGGTTACTGCCTTTGAGGCTTCGAATGCGGTCTGGTCGTCTGCTCCTGCGGCTTTAGCGGCGGCGAAGGCCGAAGCTCCTAAATCCTGCTTGGCGTCAAGACTTTCTTGTCCGGCAGTCGAGAGCGCAGCGACCTGGGAATTCGCGGTCGCTTTATCGATGGTGCGAGTGAGATCTCCAGCTGCCATCACTGCTGCGTTAAAGTTACCGCTCTCCACCGCTTTTATTACCTTAAGTGCGGTCGCGGCGGTTTGTATGTCGGTACTGCCGGTGAGCTTCGAAGCCGAATCCAGTGCTCCTACCAAATCTCCGGACTGAATCTTGGTAATCGTACTCGCGGCGTTCAACGTGTCGCCTAGTGTGATGTTACCGCCTAGGCTCGTTCCTGCCAGTTCCGCCCCCATTGTGGTTCCGGCCAGGGTGGAGAGTGCACCCATGACATTGCCCTTCTGCGCGGCATCTGCAGCTCGAAGCACAGCAGAGGCATCCGCGAATCCACCGGCCCCCAATAGGCTTGCCCCAGCACCAAGCACGTTGCCTTGGCTGGCTGCAATCACTCCATTTAGCACCTGAGCGAAGGGCGCGGTGGCAGGGATGAAAGAAAGAATCGTTAATGCGGGTCCGACTTTATCGAGATCGCTAGTGCTGACTCCAGAGGTGGTTATCCTTGGACCACCCTCACCCAGCATGAGATTGTACATTGTCCCACCGGGTCCGGTGTAGGTAGAACCAAATGTACTGCTGAATTCTTTGCCGGTCGGGTCGATCAGACCTTGCCTTTGCGTAGTGTAATCACCTTGTTCAGTGACCTCGGTGTCTTCGAATGTATGGGCTTTCAACCCACCCAATTGCTCAACGTTCGTGATCCCGGAGTCGATCAATTGTCTCGCCATATCAATCACGACTTGCTCGGCAGAAGAAGGAGCACGCCCCAATACCGCTGCCGTTTGGTCGAAATCGAATCCTATTGACTGGCCCTGAGTGCCATAAACTCCACCTTTAGACTGTTTTAGATCAATTAATGGGGCTAGTGCACTTGCGAGGCTTAGTACTTGCTTTGTGTCGTAGGTGTTCCCCCGGTAATCGGTCATCTTCGTCGGATCACCGACTGAGATCGGAATTCCGGAGTCCTCTTGGTAGGAGTCCTGTTCAGTATAACCATTCGAGCGCTGTAACGCTCCACCCCCAGAGGTTGTAGTCCCGCTGGCTAAGGATCCCAAGGGTCCGACGCCCGGAACACCCCCGGCGGGAGCGCCCATGTTATCGTCAATCGTAGGAAAGTAGTCACTAAAGCTTCTGCCGGTAGCGCGTAAAATGTCTTCATCACGCACTAAAAATTCGGCCATCGCAGCCTTAGTCGCCTCCTCGGTGGGATTGTTGGCGAAGAAGTTACGAATATTTTCGTTCATCGCCTCAAGGCCCATACCACCGGGTTCAATCGCGTAGTCGTAGGCGTATTTGGTCATTATTTCACCGATGTGCTAACAACGTTCACTAACTCAGAAGCCCAATCTTTCCAGTCGTCGAAAACGTAAGGGCTGGGTACCGCATCTTTGACGAATACATCGATCCCGGCGAATCCTGCGGCCCAAGATTTCCAATCGTCTTCGCTCCCTGGAATCTCGAGCTGCTGTGCACCGTAAGCCTCGACCATGAGCGCCGCCCAAGAGTCCCAGGTGTGGTAGCGGGGGTCGTAAACGAGCGCCATCAGGAGTAACCTCGGACATCGCCAAGGTCTGCACTCAGCAGCAGCTTTCCGAGTTGATAGTTACCACCGGCGACGTTCGACACGAACTGCAGCCGAAGCTCTCGACGTTGCTCACGTAGGTCGATTTTGGTGGTAGAGGAATCGAAGATGTACGGTCCCGTGGTGTCGTCTGACCCCTGCGCATAAGATCGACCCTTGACGTACATTTGCATTTCGCCGGAGAGAATAAAATCAGGTTCTACGCGCTCCAGGTGCAACCAATTATTCTGGCCGGTCGGTGCGGGTTCCGAAGGTCCGCCAGATACCCATCCAAGGTCGTTTGTTTCGAAGTAGGATTCGATCGCCAGCACTGTGGTTCCATCCACTGCATCGGTCCCGTATTCGTGCTGCCACAGGGTAATATAGTTCCCGGCCGTAGCCACCGTAAGCACGAGTCCCGCCCCCGCAGGGATCGCAGCGGTGAGGGCATCTCCTACCGTGTAACCCTGACCTGGAGTGTAAATAACAGCGGAGGTGATTACGCCACCAGCGACGATAATGTTGGCGGTCGCGCCCGTTCCCGTGCCGCCCGTCAGCGCTTGATTATTGTAGGTGCCATTCGTGTATCCAGCACCAGGGTTCGTGATCGTCAGGCTCTCGATGCCGTTCGCCGAGGTAATATCGTCCCCAGCCTCGATAGGCCTCGCGAACACCTGCGAAAAATACCCAGCGGATCGCCGCGCCCCGACTGCGGTACCCACATCATACCAGCAATTTTCGCGAATGTTGTAGATTACTGCATCGTTGCACTCGGTGGCCGAGGATCCATTTGGAAAGAACCACCAAACTTCGCCGAACCGTGGTACCTTGGTCACCCATACCTTCTCGCGATAGGTGTAGTTTAAGTTATCGAAGAAGTAATTCTGGTTGAACGGGTTCGGGATCTCCTTCACCACGCCGTTGTACAATAAAAACCGGTCGACGCCACACCAGTAGTAGATACCGTCGTATTCGATGACACACTGCGAAGACATGATCGAGGACTGGGTCGAAATGATATCATAGCGCCAGTATTGGGTAACGGTGGTAGCTCCTGCAGTGATCGAGGTCGGAGCATAGCTAACACGAACCAAAGAGTCCAGCGACCAAAAAAGTCCGGAGGGTGAGTTCGAACCACCTCGAACCGGAAGTCCCTGCACGATTTTGCCGGTAGCGACGTTCACTTCGTTCGCGTCGGCGGTGACCCAATCCTGGAAGTTCCCGCTCGAGCAATTGCGAATAAGACCATTGTTTCCGTAAACAAAGACGTAGGGGTGCAGAACCACCACGCCACCCGAGACACTAACATTATTGTCGAATGTCAGCGTTGCGGATCCAGTGGTGAGCGCATTAGTCGAAAACGTGATGGTTGTACCGACCACACTCACTACCGTAGTACCCGCCGCGAAATTAGTTGTAGGTCCCACGGTTTGACCCGCACCTATCAGTGGGTTCGCTGCAGCAAGAGTACCTGTATTCAGACCGGTGGTGAGACTTACCGAGTCCGTAAATGTACCAATTTTCCCGAGAGTAGAACCGGTAATGTCGCCTGCGAGCACTGGAGTATTGGCTGAACTGTTCAAGTCCGCCAGATTCTGACCTGGGTGCGCGAGCAAATAAGTGAGACCGGACCCGAGTGTGTCCGTGAAGGAGTCGAATTGCCAGAGATTATTCACGCTCGCCGTAAAATCGCTGAGTGTCATGTCGGACACCCCGGAACCCACGCCATTGTTATCGACTGGAGTCTTCTGCAACCCACCCGAATACCCGGTAAATACGTTATTCAGCACCCCCTGTGGGTTTACGAACATTCCACGCACCGGGCCACGGATTGCACTGGTGATTTTTGAATATCCGCCGATCTTCCTCGGTCTACCGCGCTGGAACCTTACCCAACGACCGTCCGTGTAGTAGAGCTTGTCGAAGAGCGTCCCATCTCGTTGGATGCCGGGTTTGGTATCGAGTGCGAAGACTTTAAGGGTCATTAAAATGCACCCCCAGCTAGGCCTTCAGAAGTCAAAAGGAATTTATTTACTCCGGTGACCGCGATCGCGAGTTGGCCCGCCGCCGGTCTCCAAATCCCGGTACCGGTCTCAGAAGCGAAAGAAAGCGAGGGCGCGACTACCGTTCCATCTACTAATGTAACAGTGGCAGATGTCACTGAAGCTGAACTCGCGGTGTAGAAATTTGTGCCGTCGCAGATCACCGTGGCTCTGGTACCTTGGGCCACCGTCGTGGTCGCACCGAGTCCAGTGCTTAGAGTGAGAGTGAAAGACCCGGACGTTTGGTTGTTTACCACGTAGAGATTCACGACCGGCGGGTAGACCACCGTGGCGTTGCTTGTTAGTGCGCCGGTGAAGGTCTGGATATTATTCGAAGCTTCGCTCGAGTTCAGGGTGGTAGTACCGCCCGGGGCTACCGATTTTACTAACGCCGTAAATGCAAAGTTCGCGTTGACTCCATAACCCACTGTAATGTAGGCAGTTCCAGTGCATACGATAAAGGCGGACTCACCAGGATTAAAAACCTTGGCCGATGCCCCATCAATAAGTTCGACACCAGTGGTAGATATCGTGAAAGCTCCGGTACCGTTGTTCTTTACCAACACGAACCAATTATCGCCCAATGCGGCCGCAGCCGGTAATGTGTAACTTCCGGCACCACCGGACCATAGCCGCGTTTGCGCACGATCGGCGGTGGTGAATGTGCTGCCTGAGGACGCAGCCAGGACTGGGTGGCTTTGGTTCAATGTGGTGGTGATCGCTAGGAGTCCCTTTCCGGCGAGTGCTGCTGCATCCGCCCCCGAGGAACCTATACCAAAAGCAATCACGCCCCAGGTGCCTGCAGCGGTCGAGTTGGTCGTGACGTAGACGTATTGCGCTTCTCCTGCGGCGATCGTAACAATCGTATTCCCAGCGTTGTCCGCTACAGTAAAAGAACTCGCTCCCAGGTTACGAATAAGCGAGTCCGTGCCGACCGATGTGGCATTCGCGGCAGGCATCCGCAGCGTAAGCCCCGAAGTCGTCGGTAGCACCTCCATGATCCTGGAAGCGTAAGTCCCGGTGTTACTATTGGCCAGTGGCCACTCGAGCGTCGTGTTCGCGGAAAGAGTAAATGACCGGTAGCTTACATCGGTAGGCTGAACAATATCGCCGGTAAAGGGGGAGACGTAAGTAGGCATATCATGTGTCCACGGCTACGGCTTGACGATCGGCGATGCGGAGTTTATCTTCGGTCTTAAGCTCGGCTACATATTTGTCGTACATCGACTGCCAAGTAGGGATTCGGGGATCATTCTTCAGGAACGGCATCGCTTGCAAAAGCGAACCGTAAAGCATAGCCTGCGGTGCATACTCGGTGAACCAGTTCGTTTGGTTCGTTGAATCCAACGGCACCGGGCGCTCGTAATACAGCACTTCGAAAGAATAGGCTGCAGCCGGTGTGGGTCCGAGGAACCAATGCGTGTAATCGTAATCCGCGTAGTAAAGCGGCACTCCGGTCTCGGTCGGGTCCGGCCAGTAATTACGAATGTATTCGTAGCGGCGCTCAAGCACCGGTCGGCGTTCTCCGGCGACGGTAATATTGATCGAGACCGTCTTGCGCCAGCGAGCGGGTTTAGCCACCACCGGATCGCTAGCGGTGAGAGTCGAGGTGTCGACCGTTAAATTACCAAGAAATTTAATCTCTGCTGCCAGGATCTGCTCGGCAAGCATAATGAACGTAGGGATCTTGTCGATCGTTGCCGTATCGGTGCGCTCCAGATAGGATTGAACGTCTGCAGCAAGGCTCGTGTAAGTCATCGTTACTGCCATGATTTCATCCTATTAGTGCACACTCGGCTTGCCTACGGATCACCAGACCTCGCAACACTTTACCACCCCCTCGAGTCCAAAGCATGAGCTGCTCTTTCGCGCCTTCCCAGTCCTGAGCGTTAATCTTGCGCTTGAGTGTCGATGTTTGCAATCGTCCGACACCCAAATTGTAACAGAAATCGACTATAGCGTTCAATTTACCCCAGTCGCGATCTTTTACGGCTACGGCAAGAAGTACCGGACACTGCCTGACCGCTCCAGGTGCGTAGGTGTGCAAGAGTTCGTGCATCAGTAACTGCTCGGCGTATTCGCGGGTGACTGGAGGGTCGTCCTTGGTAACGCGATCGCCGCTCTGGTAATAAGTGGACCCGTATCCAATGGTCCACACACCTGCAGGGCAGAGATAAGGCTTAGCGGAAAATCCCTCAAATCTGCGACATAATTCGGCTGCGAGATCGAGCTTCACGCGAGACCTCGAGCCTTCAGAGTGCGGTCAAGGAACCAATAATTGAACGTACCGGCTACCAATGCAGCGAAGTCGGGTGACATGATCATCTTGAACACTTCCTGTACTGGCAGGCCCTCACGTGAGGCGATGATCGCGAACCAAATGTGCGAGGCGGACCAAATTGCAAGAATCCAGTAGGTGACCACAGGTCTAACTGAGGCGGATAACGAAGCCACCCAGCCACCGGCAGCTTTAGCCATCTCGGTTTGTGAGTTTATTGCGGCTTCGAATGCGGAGATGACACCGGTATCGATGGCTTTATCGCGCTCAGCGCCAATCTCGGCAAGCTTCATCTCGCCGCGAATCTGCTCGAGTTCGCACTGGCGGTTAAACATTGAGAGTTCGTGCTGGCGCTCGTTTTTACGGTCCAAGAACTTCAGGACTTCCGGAGCCAGTCGGAACAGACCTCCAAAGATCGTACCGAAAAGACCACCACCAATAATGTCCAGCATCACCGCTTCCCCATCTTCTCGCGCTCTTCAAGCAGGCGGACCTTAACTTGAAGCTCATTAATATGCTGCATTAACTGCTCTTTCTGAATGGCCCGTTTCTCAGCGGAGATTGGGCTATCGGTCGGGACGCCCTCCTTGGTAATGAGGGCAGGCATAGCGCCTTCGATCTTCGTTAAGCGTGTTGAAAAGTCCGCGACTTGCCCAAGCAACCACGCCAACGAAGCCACGATGACCGGGATGACTGCCTTGAGGACGTCGCTCCAGTTCATATACCAAGTAAACGCTTAACGAACGTTGCGGCGACACCCGGTCCAAACAGAACAGCGAGGATGGTGGCGTAAAGTAGCCACTCGATATGTTTCATCCGAGCCTTGCCGTTATCGAGTGACTCTTCGATATTTTTGTAGCGTTGCTCGCAGATCGCTTCGTGCACCGATAAGCGCTTGTCCAGGTCGTCGCTCATATTAAGCTACCTCTTGCTCCCGTGGAACCTCATGCAAACCCGTAATCGGCGGCTTTGCGGCTTCTTTCATGCCGTCAATCAGTTGGTACACTTCTTGGTACGGACGGGTGCCCAGGTAGCCAATGATCTGATTGGCAAGGTCGATGGGTAGGTTAAGGGTCATAAAGCCTCCTAGATAATCGTTTCACCAGCGGTAAAGCTGCTTAATACAATCCCTGCTGTAGCAGCGTCAAGCGTGATGGTTTGCAGGGGTTCAGCAGTGGGGTCAATGATAGGTGCTTCGGACTTTACCCACTGTTCGCTGGATTGGGACCAGTTCCACACAAAGCCTTCTTCGTCAGCAGGCCTTACGGGACGCACCACCCATCCCGGCGGGAACCACCAAACGACTTCCTGACCGTCTGCTGCTGTCGGTGGCTCAGGCACTTCAATCCAGCCCTCAGTGCCGTCCGTTTGTGGCTTGGGTATTGATCCGTTTTTGGAGTAAAGCATCATTGATCCTGCCATTGAGATGTTTGTGGCGTGAAGGTGCTGGTGTATCGGGCAATGCCTTTAGTGATGCGGAGGTCGTCGATGTAGCCATTTAATGGGGCGGCGTTATCAAAGCCGGACGCAATAGAAATCCTTCCGGGGCAAGTCATTGTTGTTGAGTAGGTAGCTGTTGCAGACTGAACAC
>Ga0181352_1000877_pt1 | contig 12223 bp, 12 predicted proteins | sample Fa13VDMLBSN_FD_130103 | JGI IMG/M metagenome (GOLD analysis project Ga0181352, IMG submission 130103) | Freshwater viral communities from Lake Michigan, USA - Fa13.VD.MLB.S.N | ecosystem: Environmental > Aquatic > Freshwater > Lake | place: USA: Michigan | collected 2013-09-23 | reverse complement strand
CATTAATAGCATCAAATTCAGCAGTTCCTGAAAATATTACAGGTGGAACAAGTATAGATTTATATTTTAGTGCATTAGCAGTTCCTGCTACTACATTACTTGCTACAGATAGATTAGCAGTTAGATTTTATGTCATTCATAGTGGTAGGACAATAACTATGCATACCGAGAATAGTCATCTATCTCAAATCATAACAACATTTTCAACAGGATTAACTGCATTGAATGGATTAACTTCTCAAGTGCAATATCTTGCAGTAGGAACATCAGGAACAAATTTTAATATATCTTCTGCTACTGATACTCATACATTTAATATACCAACCGCATCTGCTGTAAATAGAGGAGCATTAAGCTCTTCTGATTGGAATACATTTAATAATAAGCAAAATGCTATAACAACTGGTACAACCGCTCAATATTTTAGAGGAGATCTATCATTAGCAACATTTCCTACCATACCAACTGTCACACCTTCTGCTTTAACAAAGGTTGATGATACAAATGTCACTTTGACATTAGGTGGATCACCATCTACTGCGTTATTACAAGCAACTAGTTTAACACTTGGATGGACAGGCACATTGGCTGATAGTCGAATTGCTAGTGCGGCTACATGGAATGCTAAACAGAATGCAATCACGTTAACTACTACAGGAACAAGTGGTGCCGCAACATTGGTAGGTGCAACTTTAAACATTCCTCAATATGGTGGAGGAGGTAGTAGTGTGTCTCCTATAGATACTCAATTATTCATATCAAGTGGTGTATGGACTAAACCAGCAGGAGCTAAACAAGTTGAGATTTATTTAGTTTCTGGAGCTGGAGGAGGTGGATCAGGAAGAAGAGGGGCTACCCTTACTGCTAGATATGGTGGCGGAGGTGGATCATCAGGAAGTGCAACAGTTGTTAAATGTGATGCATCAACATTAGGTGCTACAGAAAATATTTGGATAGGTACAGGAGGAGTAGGAGGTTTAGGTATTGCGGCAAACGATACAAATGGAAATTTTGGAGCTGCAGGTAATGCATCTTATTTTGGTGGAACAGGTACAGCCGCATCTTCAAAAGTAAGTACAAATACAGGGATAGGTGGTCAAGGTGGAACTAATACTTCAAATACATCAAATAGTTTTAATAACTCTTATGTATTTGGACAACAAGTAGGAAATAACTATAGTAGCGCTACGTTTAATGCAAATTTATTTGGTGGTAATATTCTGCAAGTTCAGATGAGGCCTCTAATATATGGTTTATATGGTGGAGGAATAACAACAGCAGATGTGGCTACAAGCGGAACAGGTTATAGATTGGTTGGTGGAAATACAGCTCAAGTAATAACAACATTTACTAACAGTTCTACAAATGGTGCTAATGGATCATTATTAACAAATAATCCAGCTCATTTATTTTTTGCTTTAGGTGGAGGAGGCGGAGCTTCTGGTAATTCAGCAGGCACAATTGCAGGATATACAGGTGGAAATGGTGGCCCAGGTGGTGGCGGTGGCGGAGGCGGAGCTTCTGCAAATGGTGCTAATTCAGGTGCTGGAGGCAGAGGTGGTGATGGATTTTGTATGGTAATAACATATTTCTAATGAATAAAAGATATGCTCTTATTGAAGATGGAATTGTAGCTAACATTATTGCTGCAACGGAAGACCCATCATACATGACTGATTTACTTTGTATTGAAGTAGATGATACGGTTCAAATTGGTTACCTTTACGATGGAATAAATTTTATAGAAAATGAGAACAGCGATTATAATAATTTCGATACTATTAGCTAGTTGCAGCCCAATAAACCGTTTTACTCGTCTAGTTGAGAAGTATCCATACCTACTTACTCAGGATACATTGATCATCCATGATACTATCAATCTATACATACCTGAGGTGCATACAGACACTGTAGTAACATTGAGAGAACTTGTTGATACAATTACTCTAACTAAGGACAGAGTTACTGTTAAAACGTGGTATGTGCCAAAAGAGAAGAAGGTATACATACAAGGCAAATGTGATCCTGTTTACATCACTAAAATAGTGGAGAGAAAAATCCCTGTTAAGTATTATGAGAAGTACCCATGGTGGAAGAAGCTGCTAAACAACCTGTTGGCTTTTTTGATTATATTTGTAGTACTTTATATCTTATATCGGGCATATAAATTTTTTAGATGAAAACAAACACTATTATCATTTTGTCAAGCTTTATTACGCTATTTGCGCCAGTCGGACCATTAGTCACAGTTGCATTAATTTCTATCGGTTTTGATCTAGGTTTTGGGATCTGGAGATCTATTAAAAGCAGACGTAAGGCTGGATCAACTGCTAAGATTGGAGATATAATTACTAGCCAGAAGATGTTGGCAACAGGTATCAAATGCCTTATATATGCAGCCGCAATATTTTTCTTTTACTTGGTAGAGAAGTACATCGCAGGTGACATCATATCTCACTTCATATCAATCGAGTTATTGTTAACTAAAGCTGTTGCATTGTTCTTTGTTTTCATTGAGGTTAAGAGCATGAATGAAAGCTATAAAGACGTTACCGGAAAAGATATTTTAAAATCGTTTAGAGACTTTATCACAGGTCTTAAAAGCGAGAGCGATAAATGGAGATAATATGAAGTTACCATCTAATATCAAACAGGTTCCTATGAAGGAATCTCAGTACATTAAGACTGAGACAAAGAAGAGTATGATCGTATTACACCACACAGCAGGAAACAGCTCAGGGGTGGGTACAATTAAGATGTGGGACAATGACGATAGAGGTCGCATTGCAACATGTGTAGTTATCTCAGGAAAGGGACAATCAAAAGATACATACGACGGAGAGATCTGTCAAGCGTTTAGTTCAAAGTATTGGGGATATCACCTAGGCCTTAAGCAAGATATATTCAGAGCTAAGGGTGTTCCTTATAAGTCAATCGATCCGATGTGTGTAGCTGTTGAGATATGCAATTGGGGTCCATTAACTAAGAAGGGTGATAAATTCTATAACTATGTGAGTAGAGAGGTTCCTATCGATCAGGTATGTGAACTAGAGAAGCCATACAAAGGACGTAAGTATTACCATGCATACACAGACGCACAGATCGAATCTCTACGTCAATTGATGTTGTATTGGGCTAATATATATAATATTGATCTGACGTACCGTGAAGCAGATATGTGGGATATTTCAGTTAGAGGATTAAAGGGGGAGAATGGTGTATATAGCCATAACTCATTTAGAAAAGACAAGTCTGATATCTATCCTTGCCCTCGAATGATTGCTATGTTAAAGAGTCTCTAATTTTTTTATTAAATTTGTGATATGAAAAAGAAGGGAGAATCTACGTCATTGATCAAGGTGAAGGTAAGTCGCCCTGGAATTCATTCAAAATGCAAGACATCTAAATTGAAGTCTTCAAAGAACTATAAGAAACTTAACCGAGGACAAGGAAGATGAAAGTAAATAATTATAACGTAGTAGCACCAAATGTTAATTGTACTGTATTCGGTACAGATGAAAATGGTTCTCAAAAGAATTTTAACGTACAAGCTTTATTGGCATTGAATGCTACGCCTGAGGTTGTTACTACAAACTTATTAACGTCTCATACGATTACTAAGACCAACACATACTTTACAGGAACAGCAGGTGCATCATTTGCGATTACTCTTCCGGCATCTAACTCAAATTTAAATGGCGCTAAGTATGTTGTAATGGCAACTGAAACTCGTTCTACAACGACATGGATATCATCAGGCGCTACAATTATAGGAGCTCCATCAACATTAACAGCAAACACGCCAGTGTGTTTGCAATATAATCACGCCAACGCAACTTGGTACATATCTTTATAAACTATGGCAATTATACCACTTAATCAAAAATTTCACACTATAGAAAATAGTGTTGTAACTAAAGAACGCGGATCAGCATTAGTAAATGCTCAGAAAAACATTTACACTATGCAGGATATCATTGATACTGCAGGTGGCGGCTTAGGAGGAACTCAATATGTATTTGTAGCAGCAGATGGAACGGATGTACAAAATGCAACCGAGTTAACCGCAGCTTATGTTACTGCTCAGGGTATGTCCCCAAGTGCAACAAAAAGAATTACTATTATTGCAGCTCCAGGTAACTACAATTTTAGTGCTGAATTTGTAATGTCAACACAATACATTGATTTAGTTTCATTAGATGGAAATAAGAGCATAGTATTTAATGGCTCAGCTACAATAAGAGTGAATGCAAACGATGTTTTTGTAAAAGGAGTCGATGTTTTAACAAAGCAATTTAAAATAGGAAACAACTTAAATTTACTAAAAGTTGAAAACTGCAAAGGGGGTAATAACTCATTTGGTGGCCAAAATGGTGTTGCTGTATCTGGTACGTTTACTAATTGCATAGGTGGAGAAAATTCATTCGGGTGGCTTGACAGTGCATCAGGAACGTTTACTAATTGCATAGCAGGTCAAGCCTCATTCGGATATGCTGCAAATGCAAGTGGCATATTTACTAATTGCTCAAGTGCTGAAGGTGATATATTTGGTTATTTTGGTACTGCAAGTGGAACATTTAATAATTGTACAGCAGGTACATTTAGTTTTGCAAATTCTGGGCTTGCAAGTGGTGTATTTACAAATTGCGTAGGGGATCTTCAATCCTTTGGCAATGGTGGTCCGACTTCAAGTTTAACTGGTTCTTTGTATTATTGCAGATTGATACAAGGAAATTTTGCATCCGTAAGTGGCTCTGGAGTTACAAGATTGTGCATTGATGGTAATAATGTAATAAATAATCAAGGTTAAAATGAAAACATATAAATCAAATATCGAAGGTGCTTGGGTAGAAATACTTAAAGTAGAATTGACAGCAGAGCAAAAATCTGTTTTGATGTCAAATAATGAAAATGATAAAGAGGCTAAAAATAATTTATTGCTGAGCATTCAAAACCAAAGAGAGGTTGCGGTTTCCGAAAATAAATTACAAGAATTAGTTAATTTTTACAATACAATTAAGCCAGCATTAAAAGAAACAGACGCATATCAACTAATCTCAGCAGATTTGTCTGAAGCAAATACATTTGAAGGTATTTTGAATTGCCGAGTAAATGGCGAGCATATACAAATAAGATTCTAAAAAGAAATCAGAGTTTACGAATAAAAATAGTACATTTACATCAAATCAAATAAAATGGAAACAAAGAAAATCAAACAAGAACAGCTTGATCGATTGATCGAGGCTAACAGAAAATTCAGAGACCTTAAGTTTAACATCGCAGATATCGAGATCAATTTCGAGCGTCTTAAAGTTCAGAAGAACCAAATAATGGCAAACATGGAAATCGCTGCTCATGACTTGGCTTCTGTTCAAGAAGAGATTTACAACGAGTATGGCGATGTAAAAGTAAACCTTCAAACAGGTGAATTTAATTAGAAAAATATCGGTTGGTCCTGACTACATGAAGTGCATGCACTACGTTGTAGGACAACGCGTTCTCCGAGATGAGTATGAGATCGAATCAATTATCAAGAATGATGATGGATCTATTTCTATTTGGATCATGCAGGATGGCGCGATTGTTTGTTGGAAAAACTTCTCGGCAAATATGCCAATCTCAACAGAGTACAAAATAGATTTCTAATGAAAGCTCCCTACTGCTTCATCATAAAGCCGGTTGGCTTGAGGCGGTACGACAACATAAGACAATTCGGAGACTCCGAGTTTATTATTAGTACCTCTCAGGAAGACCACCGCGTATCTAATAGATTCGCAGAGGTTGTATCCGTGCCTATATATTACGATGGTCCAATCCAACCAGGCGATACTGTCTGTGTGCACCACAATGTTTTTAAGTTCTACTACGATATGAAGGGTAGACAACGCAGCAGTTGGCATCATTTAATTGATGACCTATTTATTGCTGAACCAGATCAGATTTATCTCTTTAAAAGAGGTGAAGATTGGCAGGCTCCATATCCATTTGTTTTTGTTAGACCAATTGAATCAGAAGACCGAATGTTTAATCAAACAGGCGGACTAGAGCAGATGTGGGGTGAGTTGGTATATAAGAATGAGAAGATGGATGAGGTTGAGCAAGGAGACATTGTTTCCTATACTCCTGACTGCGAGTATGAGTTTAAGATTGACGATGAGATTCTTTACCGAATGTATAACCGGAACATATGTCTAAAAAAATAGAGATTGTAGAAGCAGCTAAGCAAGCAATTGATGAGTTGATCAAAGTACTTAAGTCGCCTATTATTACTCACGCTGAGGATGATATATCGGCAGATAAGATGAAGAATGCTGCATCAGCTAAACGTCTAGCATTTGAGGATGCTATGTATATGCTTACAAAGATTGAGGAGGAAGAAAGCAGAGAGGCTCAACCTGCCGAAGTAACTGCCGGTAAAGGTGGTTGGGCTGAAGGAAGGGCTAAGACAAGGAATGGAAAATAAGTTATACTCCATATTAGATAACTACCTACAACGTCAAGTTGTATCGACTAAGAACAAACATAAGTCTTGGAATTATGGGTATCACCCTGAGTACGACCTTATAGTTATATCAAAAGATGGAACAATTGGTCCAATATACGAGATCAATGGGTTAAAGATAGCTATACCATCTATACCAAAAGAAATAGAGAATACAAATAACAGATGGAAGGCACAAGAGTATCCTGCTGAACTACAGAAGATCAAGTCAATATTTGATTGGAATAGGAAAGACAATGCATTCAAATCTAAGTATGTAGATAGTATTGAGAGTGAGTTTGACAGACGTGAGCATGGGCATTGGTTTATGAACAACGGTCAACCTACCTATCTTACCGGAACACATTATATGTATTTGCAGTGGACTAAGATTGACGTCGGTCTACCTGACTTCCGTGAATCCAACCGGATATTCTACATATATTGGGAGGCATGTAAGGCTGACAACAGATCGTTCGGTATGTGTTACCTAAAGAACCGTCGTTCAGGTTTCTCCTTCATGTCGTCTTCTGAGACATCGAATCAAGGTACAATTGTCCGTGACTCTCGTCTTGGAATCCTATCTAAAACAGGATCGGATGCTAAGAAGATGTTTACCGACAAGGTTGTACCTATTGTAAGAAATTACCCCTTCTTTTTCAAGCCGATCCAGGACGGTATGGATAACCCGAAGACGGAGTTAGCCTTCCGTGTTCCCGCGAGTAAGATTACTCGTAAGAACATGGATGAGGAGCGCGAGGATGACATAGAAGGGTTGGATACTACCATCGACTGGAAGAACACAGCTGACAACAGTTATGATGGTGAGAAGTTATTGTTACTTGTACATGATGAGAGCGGTAAGTGGGAGAAGCCTGAGAACATTTTAAACAACTGGCGAGTAACAAAGACTTGTCTTCGATTGGGATCTAAGATCATCGGTAAGTGTATGATGGGATCAACATCAAACGCACTATCAAAAGGTGGTGAGAACTTCAAGAAACTATTTAATGATAGCGATCCTAGACAACGATCTGCCAATGGTCAGACTAAGTCAGGATTATATGCCTTGTTCATTCCTATGGAGTGGAACTACGAGGGTTATATCGATGAGTATGGTTGGCCTGTATTTGAAGACCCAAAGAAGCCGGTAAAAGGAGTCGATGGTGAGATGATTTATAACGGTGTAATTACCTATTGGAACAATGAGGTAGCAGCATTAAAGTCTGATGCTGATGCACTCAATGAGTTCTATCGTCAGTTCCCTCGCACAGAGTCTCATGCGTTTAGGGATGAGTCAAGGCAATCGTTATTTAACTTGACTAAGATATACCAACAGATTGACTACAACGACTCGATGATAAAGGACCGCGTCATTACTAGAGGTTACTTCCATTGGAAAGGTGGAGTAAAAGATAGCGAGGTTATTTGGACGCCTGACCCTAAGGGTAGGTTCTATGTGTCATGGATTCCTGAGCAGGGATTAAGAAACCGTATTGTATACAAGAACGGAAGAAGGTTCCCGGCAAATGAGCATATCGGAGCGTTTGGATGTGACCCCTATGACATCTCTGGAGTAGTAGGTGGTGGTGGATCGAATGGTGCACTACATGGGCTAACTAAATTCCATATGGAGAAGGCCCCTACAAATGAGTTCTTTTTAGAGTATGTGGCTAGACCACAAACAGCAGAGATATTCTTTGAGGATGTATTGATGGCATGTGTATTCTACGGCATGTCAATACTTCCTGAGAATAATAAGGCCCGACTGTTATATCACTTTAAAAATAGAGGGTATAGGGGTTATGTAATGAACAGACCTGATAAGCAGACACACAAGCTATCTAAGACCGAATTAGAGCTTGGTGGAATACCTAACTCATCTGAGGATGTTAAGCAGGCTCACGCGGCAGCTATTGAGTCTTATATAGAGGAGTATGTTGGTTTAGATAGCGAAGGAACTTATAGAGATTCTGATTCGATGGGTTCTATGTATTTTACTAGAACATTAGAAGATTGGGCTCGATTTGATATTAATAATAGAACAAAACACGATGCCTCCATCAGTTCAGGTTTAGCTATTATGGCTACACGCAAGTATATGTTTACACCTGAGAAGAAGGAATCAAAAATAAGTATTAAATTTGTAAAATACGATAATCGTGGAAACAGAAGCGAAATAATAAAATAATGGAGAAACCACAAGTTTTAATTTCCCAAAGGCCGTTCCCGAATCAGATGGCTACCGACGAAGAGAAAGCTACTTTCGAGTACGGTCTTAAGGTAGCAAAGTCTATTGAGGGTGAGTGGTTCAAAAGAAAAGCAAATTCGTGTAGGTTCTATCATCAGTGGGGGGAATTCCACCGATTGAGGCTATACGCAAGAGGAGAGCAGCCAATTCAGAAATATAAAGATGAATTGTCTATTAACGGAGATATGTCTATGTTAAACTTAGACTGGTCTCCTATTCCCATTATTCCCAAGTTCGTAGACCTTGTTGTAAACGGTATGTCTGAGCGTCCTTATGCTATCAAGGCAGAGGCTCAAGATATTATGTCGGCTGAGAAAAAGAATATCTTCCAAGATATGATCGAGGCTGATATGGTAGCAAAAGACTTCCTTCAGTTAACTAAAGATGAGTTTGGTATTGATGCATTTAATGTTGATCCAAATGAACTTCCTGAGAACGATGAAGAGCTATCGTTGTACATGCAATTAAAATACAAACCAAGTATTGAGATCGCAGAAGAGGTGGCTATTGATACATTGCTCAAGATGAATGACTATGAGCATATCAAAAAGTTATATGACTATGATGTTACCACTATTGGTATAGGAGCTGTAAGACATACATTCTTAGTAAACGATGGAGTTAAGGTTGACTATGTTGACCCAGCTAATATGATCTACAGTTATACTGAGAAAAATGATTTCTCTGACTGTTATTATTTTGGTGAGGTTAAAATGGTTCACTATACTGAGTTACTTAAAATTGATCCTACACTTACAGACGAGCAACTTCAGGAAATTAGAAATGCTAGTTCTGCATGGTATGATTACTTCCCTATTGTAAGAAATTATCAAGATGACTCATTTTTAAATGAAGTTGTTACATTGCTATACTTTAACTACAAAACTGACAAACGTTTTGTGTGGAAAAAGAAATTACTTGAGAACGGAGGAGAGAGAGTTATTCGTAAGGATGAGTCATTTAATCCAATTATAGAAGACGGAATGCTATACGAAAGAGTAGAAGCAGTTCGTGATGTTTGGTATGATGGTATCCTTGTAGGTGGATCTAATATCCTTGTCAAGTGGGAGATGATGAAAAATATGGTTAGGCCTAAATCTGCTAGTCAGAAAGCGCTTCCTAACTATGTGGTCCATGCTCCAAGAATGTATAAAGGAAACATCGAATCTTTGGTTCGACGTATGATTCCTTTTGCTGATCAGATTCAGTTAACTCACCTTAAGTTGCAACAAGTGATGGCACGAGTTGTTCCGGATGGTGTATTTATAGATGCCGATGGTATTAATGAGGTTGACTTAGGTACAGGTGCAGCATACAACCCAGAGGATGCATTGAAGCTATATTTCCAAACAGGTAGTGTTATCGGACGTAGTTATACTCAAGATGGTGATTTTAACAATGCGCGTATTCCTATCCAAGAGTTAAATACTAACTCTGGTCAAGGTAAGATGGCTGCGTTAATTGGTAACTACAATCACTACTTAAATATGATCCGCGATGTGACAGGTATCAATGAGGCTAGAGATGCATCTACTCCTCATCCTGATGCATTGGTTGGTGTTCAGAAATTAGCTGCGCTTAACTCAAACACAGCAACAAGACATATCCTTGAGTCAGGATTATATACTACTAAACGATTAGCTGATTGTTTATCAGTTCGTATCGCTGACGTATTAGAGTATTCTGATTTCGCTGAGGAGTTTGCTATGCAGATAGGTAAGTATAATGTGGCTATATTAAACGATATTAAAGACTTATACTTACATGACTTTGGGATCTTTATTGATCTTGCTCCAGATGAGGAAGAGAAACAAAGACTAGAGGCAAATATTCAGATCGCTCTTCAGCAACAAACAATTGACTTAGAGGATGCAATTGATATCCGAATGATCAACAATGTTAAGTTGGCTAATGAGATGCTTAAGGTTAAGCGTAAGCGTCGAATGGAGCAACAACAGAAACAAAAAGAGATGGAGTTCCAGATGCAAATGCAATCGAACATTCAATCTCAACAAGCTGCGTCTGAACAGAAAGCACAACTTATCCAATTAGAGGCACAATCTAAAATACAACTTAAGCAAGCTGAAGCTCAATATAGAATTCAAGAGATGCAGGCAGAGGTTGAACTTAAGCGTCAATTAATGGATGTCGAGTTCCAATATAACATGCAATTAAAAGGTATGGAGGGACAGGTTATCAAGGATAGAGACATGGATAAAGAGAAGGCAAAAGATAAACGAATTGACTTACAAGCTACACGTCAATCTGAGCTAATTAATCAAAGACAAAACAATTTACCTCCTAAGAATTTCGAGAGTACTGAGGATAGTCTTGATGGATTTGACTTAGAGTCTTTTGGACCAAAATAGACGTAAGTAAATAATACTTAACTTTGTAACAATTAAATCCAATTATAATGAGTGAATTTACAGTAAGAACAGTTGACTACGAAGAGAAGTCACTGGCAGAAAAAGAGACAGAATTATTAAAGGCGCATGAAGAGCAACCGGAGGAAACTCCAACAATTGATCTTTCAAATGTTGAAACGCCAACAAATGCACCTATAGAAACACCTCCGGCAAACGAGCCGGTTGAATTAGACGAATCTACTGTTGTATCTTACTTAGGTAAGAGATGGAATAGGGAAATTAATTCATTAGATGACTTAGCTGATCAACGTGCAGCTAACGACGATCTTCCTGAAGATGTTTCGGCATTCCTTAAATACAAGAAAGAAACTGGGCGTGGTATTGAAGACTTTATTAATTTAAATAGAGACTACAACACCATGGATCAGGATACTTTGCTTCTTGAATATAATCGAGAACAAAACAAAGGTCTAGACTTAGATGATGTAAAGTTTGAGTTAGAGACAAAGTTTGGTTACGATGAAGATTTTGATGACGAAAAGGAAATCAAGAAAAAACAAGTAGCAAAGAAAAAAGAGCTTGCTAAAGCTAAGGAGTATTTTAATCAATTGAAGGATCAGTACAAGGTTCCGCTTGAGTCAAGGGAAGCCTTTGTTCCACAAGAAGATAGAGATGCATACGAAGCTTACAAGAAACAAATAGAGTCTGGAGCTGAAGCCCAGGAAGACCAAGCAAAGAAGTCGAAGTATTTTGCTGACAAAACAAATGAGTTATTCTCTGATAAATTCGAAGGTTTCGGATTCAATATTGATGAGGGTAAGAAAGTTGTTTACACACCAGCAGATGCAAAGACTTTGAGTCAAGAACAATCTAACTTATCGAACTTTGTAAATAAGTTCTTAAATGAAGAAGGTTACTTGAAAGATGCGGAAAGCTTCCATCGTGCAATTGCTGTTGCCTCAAACCCTGAGAAATTTGCTAAGTTCTTCTATGAGAAGGGTAAAGCAGAGGCGGTTGATGGGATTGCTAAAGAATCAAAGAATATTGATATGGTTCGACAAGCACCCCAAGTAACTAATAAAGCTGAGGGCCTACAGGTTAGAGCATCTGAACCAAGTGGTT
>Ga0181352_1000876_pt1 | contig 12241 bp, 15 predicted proteins | sample Fa13VDMLBSN_FD_130103 | JGI IMG/M metagenome (GOLD analysis project Ga0181352, IMG submission 130103) | Freshwater viral communities from Lake Michigan, USA - Fa13.VD.MLB.S.N | ecosystem: Environmental > Aquatic > Freshwater > Lake | place: USA: Michigan | collected 2013-09-23 | reverse complement strand
GATTCGTGCGTGGCTGGTGATCCGTGTGGACTGCCGTACTTCACCCGTTGGGGTAAATGCGTCATCGCGAAAGACAGACCCCGCTGCGTTTCCTAGCACAGCGTAGTCGATGCCGTCATTCTGCATGGCCTGTGCGACATCGTCGCTTGTAACGCTCCCCCACTCCAAACAAATGCGTCGCGCCACCCGCCGTGCGTACAGCAGAATTTCTTTGCGTTCAATCACAGACGCTGCTCTGCTCATTCCCATATCGCGTTGTCGCTGCGACTCTGCAAGATCAAACAGATTGTTCGGTTGTGTCGGTTGTGTCGGGGTCATGGATAGCCTCATCATGGCGGCGATTCCTGTAGATTTTGATTGTTTTTGGGGCCAACATCACAAGTCGCATCTGTGATGCACATTTCCGTTCTAGTTCAATTTCAATCGGGCCTTCCGCAGTTTGCAGGATTAGACCTTCATGGTTATACCGCAGGGCTAGCACAAGGCGCGTGCGCTCACTCATCCGTTTCCTCGCTTTGTACAGGTTGCACGCATTCACGGCACAGGCTGATTTCGCTGGCGGAAATCATGGCCGTTTCGGGCTTGCGCTGTCCGCATTCCTCGCAGACATACTGCGCGTACATGCGTGCGTTGCGTTTGATGATGTCATTGCCGCGCAAATCGCCGTCCATGACCCTCTGCAATTTCTGCGTTGCAAATCGCAGGTCTTGCGCTGTCCATTGCGCACCAAATTTTGCTGCACGAGCGTCATATTCTCGCAGTTTGGTCTTCAACATACACAATGCCACCGCAACATCTGCGGTGTGTGGTTGCGGTTGCATCTCCGCGATAATGACTGCGCCAGCGGCTTTGATTTGGGATTTGTTCATTGGTCTGACTCCTTCAGAGAATGCGAATGAGCGACGGTCGCCCGTAGCCTGCCCCCCGTATGGGGCAGGTTGACGGATGATCGTCACTTCAAGTTTGCGTAGTGCGCTTTTCGTAGTACGCTTTGCACAAGCGTCGCGCTTCGCACAGTAGCAGCCACTGCTCTCGCACCGAATGACCCTTATACGCGCCATAGGTGATGATAAGATCAGCCACGCGATGGCTGTAGTCATCGGCCTGCTGCAAACCAATCTTTGTTTGCGCGGACAAGGCCTCATATGCGCTCTTGATGTAACCGTGTGCGAGTTGCTCCGCTTCGATAGTCCAAGTGTGTGCCATGTTCTGATTCCTTCAAATTAGGTCGGGGTCATTCCCGACGCGATGATTGTACACCTGTATCGGCGTAGGGCAAGTAGACAGAACAGTTTTTTTGAAACTTTTTTCGGCTGACTACCGCCACCCCGCTTTGGGCTTTTCGGATGGCCCCAGCGGGTGGCGGGTCACATCCTTCGCAAATTCAATTCAGACCGTTGCACCGCTTCGCGGCGCACTCACCGCCTTCGGCGGTTGCAGTTGCATGGTGGGTCGGCAGGAACACCATGACCCCAGTTTTTAGAGTCATGGGGATTCAGCCGCACGGAGCCGCAGCGAGGTTTCCCACAGGCACGATTTCCACCATTTCGCGGGTCACGGCCACCATCGTGCGGGAGCCGCCAGCAGTCGCTGGCGCACAGGGTAGGGTCAGTCCCTGTGTCTAGCAGCGCGAACGCTGCACCCATTCCTAGCGTAGATACAGACCCTCTACCACGGGTGCAGAATTGCGGCCTGACCGCGTTGATTTTCCCCTGTCGGCGTGTATTCTGCTCACGCCTTACTTGAGTCGCTGCACGGCCCGTTGGCAAAACAAAGCCTTGCAGCGGATGGAAGCGTAGCGGCCCCGCGTGCGATTGCAACGGGGTCGCTTGCTTTTTACGCATGGTTTTTGCCCGAAATTGGTGCGGAGTGCCATCTATGTGATGAGCGATCCGGCAATTTGCAAAATTGCAAAGCAATTCAAGTTGCCCGATGCCCTGTGCCGATGTAGGATGTGGCGCGGGAATGGTCCCGCCCTGAAAGGAATCAGACATGCGACATGTAGCAAACAAAAAACCCAGCCTGTATGACGGAGCACCCGACGCGGAACTTCTTGCGACTCTCAGCAAAGCGGCCTTGCTCGACCTATTAGTAGAGCAGTTGCGTTTGTCTGCGGGTCACTGCGACAGCCCTGTAGACTCGCAATACCTGCGCGTCACTATCGCGCCAACCCTTGCTGCGCGTGGCGACGCATTCCCGCCAGCACTGAAGGGAGGTGCAGCGTGAACGACGATAACGAACAACGAGACTTTTTCATCGGTTTTGCGATGGTCGTAGTGTTGTTCCTTGTGGTGATCTTCATGCCGTGGTAGGCTGTGTCACCTCTCGCGTTGCTCCGGCCTAACCTCTGCGTGGTCGGGGCAACGCTTCCCCTACGCATCTTTTCCCCCATTGTTCCCTGCTGCGAACCGATCCGCAGTGGGGAATTTTTTACACACGCTGTGCCGTCCGTGGCTTCAGCGTGCGCAACCAAGGGTTCATTCCTCCGGATCGCCCAGCAACTCTTGGGCTGGCGAGGTTGCAGGAGGTTCTGTTGAGGTGAACGAAACCATGCGATTCAACGCCTCCCGTCGCCTCTGACAGCCGCCGCAGGGCTTGATTCCGATGGCTTTCGTTGCAGACGCAATCACATCGCCTAACCCCCGCCAGCGGCCCGTAGGATTGTCCTGTACGGGCTGGGGTGGCTGTGGAGCCTCAATGTAGGATTCCGCAACCGGACGGCTGTGGCGACCTACCAACGGCGGATTCTGCCAATCCCCATTGCGTGATACGCGATGCTCACAGGTCGCGCATTGTGCAGGGTCGTGCGCCTCAGCGCATTGAGCCGCACCACCGTTCACAAACCAGTGTTTGCAGTCGATGATCGGCAGGCGGATACCCCTCCCGATGTCGATGTGTCCGTACTCGCTCATGGTATCGGGTAGGGGTCAGCGGTTCCGCACGGTTGTAAAACCAACGCTTGTGCGTTTGTCTCACAGTAGGTCAACCCATTTTGAAAACAATCTAGCACGCATGGAATCGGTAACGGATACAGCAGATACCACGCTGCACAATCCGGATGTTCGGGTGGGCAACAGGGTGCTGGCGTATATTCAAACGGATAGCAGCGCGTCCGGCTTTGTGGGTCTGTTGGCCCGATCCCTAATCCTAGCGTGTGCCACCCATATTGCGCGACATACGGCGGTCCTACAGGCGGAGTAACAATTACATCGTCCAAGGGCCATCCGGCAACCGAAACGCATTTCGTCACCGTTGCTGTTGTTGATGGAGCGGTGCAAATATCCACTGTACCTGCGAGTTCCTCAACCCGCACCCAGTTATAACGCTCTCCGCTGCTGTACTCCGGCACTGACAGCACATGCAGATCATACGGATATGCACCATTGCCGGAGATCATTGCAACGCTGACGGGGTCGGTATTCGGCGCACAACCCTCTTCAGGACAGGATTCATCGCCTAATGGGTTGAACATCTTGACCCACACACCCGCGTATTTTCGCGGAGTCTGTGCGATGAACGAAATGCGCACCCCACCCGCAGATGGATCGTTTACGACTCCATTGAGGATCAGCGTATCGCCCTCGCTACGCGGCGGTAGTTCTACAGACCCACTGCACGGCTCGCATGATTGGCGTTTCCCAAACCAAAAGTACTTTGCCCATTTGCCTGTCAGCGGTGATGGCTCTGCACGCAAAATCAACCCTAACCGATAGTTGATTCGCTCCATAATGTCTTCGGCAGTGCCGGACACAATTTGAATGGTCACGCCGCAAATTTCTAGTTTCAGCGTCGGTAAGGAATTCGGAGCATTTGGAACATCCCAGCATGTCGGCCATTGATCTGTAGACAGGGTCACAAAGGTTGCCAGCCACGCATCTAGCGCGGCTTGGTTATTCCAATCCACTTCTTGGCTTTCCAAAAAACAATAGTCCACGATGACATCAAACATGCTTTCTTCGTGCACTGGATTGGGGCTGTACAGGATGTTTGTATTTCTCGCGTCATAGCACGCATCGCTTTCCCATGTCTTTGCGGGATCATGTTGCGTATCACACGCTGTTGGGTCTATCGCACAGTTATCAACATCTGTGCAGCAATCAGCACGCCACACAGGCCAACAACCTCCGGACGCGCATGACAAAAAATACTCCCATGTTTGATGCTGGTAATAGTTACATGCCAACGGTGCAGGCTGTGGGCCAAGCGAGCGCACGCCATTGATGATTTCGTACCATGCTTGATTGCATAACGAAAACGCATGTTTGACCGTGCGCGTAATCGGGGTATACCCATCGATTCGTTGATCGTCACACCGTGTTGATGGATCGATAGCAAATGCGTTGTTGCAAATCGTCATTGACGATTCAAACACCATTGGCCGTTCTTTTACGGTTCCGAGTTGGTCGCACAAGTCATAGCATTGTGCAATGACCTCGTGGCACGGAAATTCTTCGGGATCGGGTCCGCTGACGGCGGGACCACATTCGCCTACCGTAACATCCCCAATCGACCCCACAGGCAACGGTGGCAACGGTCCTGCCGTGTAGCAACACCCAATTTCGCCTTTCGCGGTGACAGAAACGAGTCTTCCTACATTGGTCGGATACACCAATGGATTCGGCGGACATGGCGTGACAACAAACGCCGTGATGACATACGCACAACAATCGTACGCCAGCACATAGCAGTAGTTGTCAAGGTCTAATGGGACCGTCAACCCCAGCGATACGAGATACGATGGGCACAGATCAATCCGTGCAGGTGCGCCAGCGCAATCTGTAGGACAACAATAGTTGCTTGTAAGTTCGGGACATTTGAGCGCGTAATACAGCCCTTGATCGCCACAGCAACAAACATACGGCGTTGTGCTCATTGGTCCTCGACAAATTCAGGGCTGACGAGATACCACCCCTCCGGCAGTTCAACGCTGTTCTGACTGAGTGTCCATTCGCCCTGCACTCGCGTGTACACCCGTCCCTGTGCTGCTGGTCCGATCCGCACCGGACTCCCGCTGTTGACGAGCACTGTCCTGTTGCAACCACTCACGAATCCGAGCACCACCACGAGCAAGCCGAGCACGATCATGTTGAGAATCCACAGCAACGCTACCGCGCTCCGCACGGCGTTCCAGCCACGAGAACAACGCAAGCGCAATTGCAGCAACAATCCGCTCAAGCATTCGGCCCCTGCTTGGCATCTTTAGCAAAAATCAACCCGATACCCGCAATGACCGCAGCAACGGCGGTGGTGAAATCGGGTGCTGTAGTTGCGTCACCGTCAAACATCGCGATGAGCACGCCGCCTACAGCCACGAGAATGCTACCGATGCCTGCAATAGTCGTATTTCGATTGGTCATTTGCGTGTTTCCAATTTGTCAAGACGCGCTGCAAGATCGCGCAAACGCTCTTCGGTCTGTTTATCGGTGAGACTGAAGGCAACCTGCGCCCGTGCTAAATCCGACACGATGCTAGACAGTTCCTTCACTTGTTCGCTTGTGGTCGCAAGTTGCTGGTCCTTTCGGCCCATGTTCATTAGGACCGTACTGACACCAATAACGATTGCGACAACTTGCGCCCATGAGGCAATCAATTGCGACTTGGCTTTGTTGGTGTCGGTCATGCGATTCTCACAGCATTGATGTTCGATGCGGTAGTCCCGCTGGGCTGGTAGGTCGTTGCCGCAGCGATTGCGCCGCCACTATACCCTGACACTGCCTGCACATAAATGGTGGTGTTACTTGCCACTGTGATTTTTGCGCTCAGAGCGAACGAATGTACAGCCTCTGCGCGAGTGTTCCACGCCTGTTCCGTGCTCGCGTAATGCACAGACCCTGTACTTAGCCGTGCTGCAACGGAGTTGGTCCCTGTGCTATTCGCTTTGCGAATCGTCACGCAGGAGTCAACCATCCATGTTCCAGCAGATAGAGTGATCGATGGTCCGTTGTACCATGTGTTGAGGGTGGTCATCGTGACATCCGCCGACAACGCGTTAGACAACGACGAAAGACTGACATCTAGCGAAGACAGCCCCATTGACAGGCCATTGCCTGTATTGATGACCTGCGGATTTCCGGCGAGGTTGCCGCCTAACCGTCCCAACAGCGTACCTTCCGCCAGTGGAGCGAGCGTTGCCAGCGTTTCGCCTGCGGCGGTCATATCCACGATGTATTCGGTTTTGACGCTCTCCAAATTGGGATGCACCACGATTTTCCCGTGGTTCTGATGCGCGTAGGCCACCGTACCAACCTGCATTTGCCAATTCGGTTTTGTCGGCTCAGTGTTTGTCAATGCGCCCGCGGTCGTTGCGCTCACATACAGCACATCACCGTCCCCAAACGCATTCGTGTCTACATCGGTCAACAGACCCGCGATAATGACATTACCCGTGCCACCGTGCGCGATGGTTTCCGCGGTAAGGCCAAACGCATCCGTAGTCAGATAGGCGTTTGCCTGCGCTTTTGTGATGCGCGGAAGTTGCCCCGCCGCTCCTGAGATGTACACCGCGCTGCCCTTTGCAATCGCGCTGCCCGTGTGATTGCTTGCCTGCACATATAAGGCCGTACCGCCAGTGCCTGCAATAAGGCGACCATTCGCATCGGTTGCAAGGCTCATTGCATTTGGCAGAGAACTCAGCGTGATTGCGCCGTTGAGATCAAACGCTGCAATGGTATTTGGTGCTGCTCCGAGATTCCGGAATTGAATGTTTGCGACAGTCGTACCCGTGTTTGCGCTTGTCGTTTGGTATTGAAGATGTAAGGGTCGCCAATTCGGCCCTTCCGAGGAAACAATCCATATCCTCCCCGTTTTTACGCAGGTAAAGATGTTTCCCTCCGGCATCGTTGACAGTTGTGGCTGACTCCCATCGGGATATGGCGCGGCTGTGTAAATGTCGAAATATGCCTGCGGAACAATGTGCCCTTGCATCGCCATGTGCTACCTACCCAATTTGATTGATCACTGAAATGATCTGTTGTTGCGTGGATTCTGTGGCGATTGCTTCGTTTGTTTGCCGTTCATAGCCGCTCGCCGGAGGCCACGAAAAACCTAAAGATTGCTGATAAAGCACTTGTATGGCATTGGCGTGATTCTCAGGGAAAATCAATCCTATCCCTGTCGATCCATACACTCCCGCAGTACTGATCAGGTCTGACGCGCCTTCTAAACTTTTTGGAATCAAACCCATAATCCCATCACCTGCTGCCGCAGATGTTGGCGGTCGTAATTCCACCAGCAGGACGCTACCGCTATCGTGCAAGAATGCCGTCACGAATGGCGCGTTTGCCACGGCTTTGCTGACAACAACTAAATTTTGCTGCGTGCCGTATGTTGTAAGTGCACTGCACGCAATAATTTTTTGGTTGCTGTCAATGACATACGCAGGAGCATCAACAGGCACAGTTCGCGAGTCAGCAATAATCATTGGCGCAACAGGGATATCCTGTTTTGCTTCGACCATCGCAAGATCCGCATTGCTATTTGTGCCACTGACCGCAAACGCATTTCCAAAGGCTGGAGCAACCTGTTGGTACAGAAACAACAGATCGTTGGCGGTCCAATCTGTGATCACATCGTCGTGATCAATAAACCGCACCAATCCTTCTGCGAGAAATTTCCCCCCTGTCAGATAATTATCCGCGAAGGAATAATTGGGGTTCCGATATACCAAGGACTGTTGCCAATGGCGACACTGCATTGCAAGCCGCTGCGTGAAAAAATACGCCTTCAAAATTACATAGGTGTTTTTGAAGACAGGATCATTGACCGGATTCGCTGCGGAATTCGCGCCATAACTTGAATACAGCGAAACAGTTTGCATCGTGCGATAGATCGCCAGCATTCCTGTCAGACTTTTCCGATACCCATACAACAACGAATTGGGATTCCATGCGTACGGTCGTTTGACATTCGACGATCCGGCTGTTGGTTGCGTCCATGTCACCACATGATCCTCGTACAGAAACAGATCATGGATCGCGGGGTTGTATGCGTATGGGATCAACATGCACTATTGGCCCCAGTACAGACCGCCGATGACACCGATGTTTTGAAACTCCTGTTGCAGTTGCTGCACCAAACCAAGGATTTGGTTTTGCGTTGTTTGCAACGCCACATTCGGAGTGTTGCTCGCGGTCGTGACCAATCCTGTGCTGGCGACCGTCAGTGACGCGAGCGTGTATGACCCCGCAGGCGATGGAACAAGCGGAACAAGGCCGCCGCCGCCCTGTCCACCGACATACAGCGTAACCCCAGTATTGGTGACGGAAATATCTACGCTCATGTCTCACCTACCTCCGGATTTACCTGAGCGAGCGAGCCGGAGACATATCGACGCGTGATACCGCCAGCCCACTCAATTTCAAAGTCGAATCGCCCATTCCCCAGCGGAAAATTTGTGGTAGTCGCGGCGGGGATCGACATGATTTTTTGCGATGTGTTCGCGCCTGCGGTCAACATTCCGTTGGCCGTCGTGGCTTCAAGGAATGGGGCTTCGTTCGGCATGGCGCATCGCACACGCCACAATGTGGCCGATGCGATATCTGCGACCCCTGACACAGTGATCGTCTGCTGATAGGTCGCGCCCCGCGCAAAAACAATGTTCCATCGGTCGGTGCTCATGGTTCCTCGCAGACGGTCAGCACGGCGTTTGGCATACTAAACCAATACGAGATGAAATCACTATTCCCTCGTGTTGCTTCGTATTCGTGCGTTAGAAACTGTTCACACATCATTACGATTGTTCCATTGCTGATAGGCAGAGGCGAAACTGTGGCATTTGCATAGTCTGATTGGCGCACACCACCCGCAATCACATTGGCGGGATTCCCTGCCGCAACAAAATTATTGCCTGCCTCTGCCATATTGCGTGCGCGATTCGTTGATTGTATGACTGTGCCTACCCGCTCAAAATCGTTGTGGGGGAAATTCATAGTTGCCAGCCACGGAGATTGCACTGGCGCAGGTTCTACTTCCTCCCATGTGTACAGCCATCGCCATGCGGAACTGCCTGTAGGGCCAATTTGCTCTGCGCCTGTGATCTTTGCCGCGAAGGTCCGTGTCATAGGCGCAGGAACTTCAACCTGCTGCATCCCATTCCATAGACGGCGCACACTGACCATCCCATTACACACTGCAATGTTTGCGGGATCGCATTGCATCCTGCCATCCGGACCGAGAATCCAATCATCATCGTGGGTTTCCACGATGGTATAGGGAATCATTTCCGTCCCGCGCATCCCCAGCGTCCATGTTTTTTGTGTCAGCCCGAAACGCTGATTGATGAATTCCCATCCGGCAAGCATTACTTTGCCAATTGGGAGTCGTAACCGTGCTGCTAATAGATCGCGTACCGCTGCCTGATATGTGGCTAGATCCCAATACGCTGGCGACGAGGCAGCAATCAGGTACGAATTCGGTGTGCTGACCGTGACACTTGCCCCATTGACATTCATCCCCAAACTGCCACTGCGAGGTTCTCGCAGCATCAATTGTGCGTCCGGAACGCGCAGTTTTGATGCAGGCATGGCGAGCGTACTAGCAATTTCGTTGTCCCGCGAAAAGCGCAAACGATTGTTGTACCCAATGTTCCCGCCTGTGTAGTTTTGATAGGTGGTCTGCGATTCTACGGTACGCAATGGATTACTCACACGCACCGTATCCGGCATACGCATGTATTGCGATTTGTCCCCTAGTGTTGCTGACACGCCCACCCAATTGTTCCACATTTGTTGCAGAGTGCCCGAGCCAAGTGTCTCTGCAACACTCTGTGTTCCGCCTGCAAGGGTCGTTAAATCGGTCGGTGCAATATATGTAACTAATGTCTTGAAATCTGAAATTTGATAAGTTCCTGTTGCGCCACTGCGAATCAACACATTTCCTGTTCCGGCCAAAATCATGTCTAGAATCATCGACATGCTTGTATCGGGTGGAAATGTCATATTGGCGAACCGATTAAACAGCGGAGTTGGGTAGGTTCCGTTGTCTGCTGTAATTACAAACGGCAATCGCTCAATGATCGCTTGTCTCCACAGCGTGAATGCTGCGGGATCGGTCAAGTTTGCTGCGTTGATGGTCCATCGCCCATCGGGAGTGAATCGCGCCCATGCGCCTTCTCCCTCCGCAGTCAAATCCGTAGCGGGTTCGTCCGTTGGGTTGTACACCGACAAATACCGCAAATCTCGCGCTGTGACCAACACAACGCTTGGCGAATTTGGCGTACAAAAAATTGGTTGTGGCGGCATCAAGTGCACATATGCGATATTTGGGCTTGCGCCCTCCGATCCCCATCGCAATTCCACAGGATTAGGTGCGTCCGCGTAGAGCGCATCTAAATCTTCTCTGCGAATCAGAACTTTGGCTTCTAGCCAGCGTGATGCTCCTGCATGATCTGTAATGCAGCATAAATCTGAGATGTCCCACCCTGCCAACCGGAGCAATTCGCAAAACTCCGGCGATGGCTGATACGCAGGTATCTGAACTTCGCCAACTGTGAAAAAACAGTCGATCATGTCAAGAAACTTTCCTGCGGAACGCTATATGCGTCGGTCGCCCCTGCGGTGTCAAACACAGAACTGCCTGTGCTCTGCGAAGCGGTCGTTCCATACGGGGAGATAGCAGGCCGTATGTTGTTCGTCGGCGCACCCCACTCCGTCACCGTTCCGAATGCCGTTGCCACATTCGCAAAGCCTGTAGACGCGTCGCCGTCGTATACCTCGTATATCCGGTTGTATACGCCTGTGAACACTCGCTGCCCCTGCGCGTCATATTTTCCGTAGGTCACATTCCATTCGTCTGACACGAGGAACGCATTCGTTGGCATCGGACGCGTCACTTTTGCTGGCGGCGAATTTACTCGTGCAATTTCGATCCGTTCGGATACTCGTGCGCGTGGTCGTTGAATTTGCAGAACAATTTCCGGTGCAGTGATCAACATCGGATTCAATCGGACAAAACCACCCGTATAGGCAACATTGGTGATACTGACATTGTGGCCTACGATGGTTGTGTACCCATCAATGTCCTTCACCCCTTGCGCCTGCGAACTCGAAAATTTCCCTGAGAATGAGGTGTTGAGCGTATTCGCAGGTGGCGCAATCACGGCAATATTGAGTGCGCCGTAGACATTCGCATCCGTGATTTGCATCATGGTTGCTTGTGGCATGTTCGTTTGCGTGCAATCCATGCCACTTAGCAGGTTTTGGTAATAATGCGGAACCATTGCATAGTGCCGCAAATCCCCTAACACGCCTTCGTCACTGATGGTGGACGGAATTGCTGGACCGTACGGATTGAGCGTACGCGCCTCTGTACGAATCACGCGATATTCCGCACCCACCATGTACGCGAGCGCAACCATTGCGTTGGAATTCGTTTCCTGCTGTGGATAACACTGTGCATCCAACTCAAACCGAATCGCATATCCTGTAAGCATTTCGCGCTCAGTGATTGCCATTCGCGTGATAATGATGTTCTGATATTGCGCGTTGATTTTCGTCTTCGACAGCCCAATTGCTGCCTCAATCAATTTCCGATTCCCTGTTTGCGGTGCGGGAATGGTCATCAGCGACAGATCCCCTTGCAAATCACAGGTGAATCGCAGTGTTGCTACGCCCACATTTTCTAGTGAGCGTTCATAGGTGAAATCCATATCCCCTATCCGTACCCCATCGGGTAGGTCGCTGCGCGTGTTTCTGTCCACGATCACATAACCCAAAGCGGTAGAAGTTGGATCGTAGTAGAACTCCTGCGATTCTCGTCGCCAACCAACTGCTGGCAGGCTTGGGATCAATGCCTGTCTGAAAATGTCTGCCCACGGTGCGCGATTCGTCCAACTGTTATACAGAGCAAGCGTGTAGTTAGAATTGTCGTTGCTCTTGTTGATTTTCAACATGCCGTTGATGGTGCGCGTGAAATGGCCCTTTGCGTCAAGGCTCATGCGCTGCGTCCATGTGTGCGTGACGGCCACCGCCGCACATGCTGCAACTTGATCGTTCAATTCCACACGCACAAAAACTAAAGTTGAACCTGCAATCTGTGTGCCTGTAATTTTGCAGAATGGCCCACCGATCATGCTTGTACCGCTTTCAAGATCAATCAATCTTGGTGCGGTAGATGGCATACGCGCATATTCCAATCGTGTTGAGGCATACCCTACTGCGCCCTCCCACGCTGCCCATGTGGCAACGGGCAGCAACCCTGTAGCAACGATGGAATACCGCGAACCCTGCGGTGTCATCTGATCGTC
>Ga0181352_1000874_pt1 | contig 12259 bp, 24 predicted proteins | sample Fa13VDMLBSN_FD_130103 | JGI IMG/M metagenome (GOLD analysis project Ga0181352, IMG submission 130103) | Freshwater viral communities from Lake Michigan, USA - Fa13.VD.MLB.S.N | ecosystem: Environmental > Aquatic > Freshwater > Lake | place: USA: Michigan | collected 2013-09-23 | reverse complement strand
TCGCCAGAGCCCTCTGACCATTTCCGTCCCACCAATTACCTGCTTTGGCGTGAGCCATGCGGTCGTCAGTGAGATCGGACAGGCTAATCATGGCACTTCTACGTACCCCACCAACAACGACGACTTCTCCAATTTTACATAGAATATCGTGCGCTTCGAGGCTGGTAAGTTTTCGGCCAGCAGCACCCTTGAATTTTCCGACCACATATTTAAAAAGGTCAACCAACGGCTCTGGGCCACTAGCACGACCACCGAATGTTTTAAGACGCGTTCCGGCAGGGCGCACACTAGATACGTCCCACTTAGGAATTTCACCTGCGTATAGGAGGGCAATAATCTGTCGCAGGGCCTTTGCCCAGCCTTCTTTGGAATCTTTAACCATAACCAAAGTGCCAGACTCAAACAACTGAGCCGGAATCTCAGGCAGCTTATTGACATATTTCTGCTCCACGCTAAAGCCAACACCAGTGCCACACAGGAGGATGTACATAGCCTCATCAAAGGCCTTGACATCGTCAATGGGGAGATAAGAGCAGTTATAGCCTGCCACATTCTGACGCTCCAGAGCCTCACCAGAGGTCATAATTGAGCGCATGGAAGGAACCACTTCGAGGTTTGTCACGGCAGTCTGTAGACGCTCCCTAAGGTCTGCAGGTATGTCGTAGTTGTGTTTTTCTTTCAAATGCTTCTGCATGAAATTGAAATAACGAGCCACTGTCTCAGGCCAATGCTCTCGGCGGTCTTCTTTGTCAATGAACCTTGCGTACCGGCTTTTTGCGATGTACGTTTGGTAGGGAGTCATGTTAGTCATTTAGTTCCTTTGTTAGTTTTTCTTGTTTATCTTCGATGATGTCGGAGAAAGCCTCCACCAGCATCCCACTATCAATCTCAAGAAGCTCTAAGAGACTAATCTCATCAAGCTCCTTCAGAAGTTCTTTAAGTTCGTGAAAGGTGATATTTCGCATACGTTTGCCACACTTCCGTAAACTCTACAGCTTTCAAGAAATCTCCCACTGTCTGCTTCCTAACCCTCACTCCAAAATATGAACTTGGAATGAAAGGAGTATAGTAGTTCATTTCTCAAGCTGCTCAATGATTTTGTCCAAATACCACCGTCCCTTCTTCAGGTCTTCAACTCCTCCTTTGTCCATAAACCGCATGAGATATTGCATAAGCTGAACATAGTCGGCAATAGCCATAGAAGGCATTCCATTAAGCTTTTCCACCAGCTTCTCAATGACATGTCTCACTTCAATGCCTTGCTGCTCAAAGAGCATGTAATGCTTAGGCTTACTTACGATGTCGTATATAGTTTCTTTATACATATCTTTATCTACCCAATGACTAAAAACTTTACATTGACGGCAAGGCTCTTCAGTGATGGAGTGGAGGCTGTAAAAGCATGTCCCACAAGCAATGTTAGCTTTCGCCATATTTTCTCCTCAGGTAATCAATGGACAAGAGCATTTCATCAAAGCTGCCATCCTTGACATCGTTTAAGACCACCAAACCCCTCCAATGACTGTTTGAGAGGCTGTCCATGTATCCCTCATCGTGGAGGTAGAAGCTTCCTGCTACGATGGCACAAATGGGCTTCCCGTCTGCCCTCTTACCGTAGGCTATTTGCTTTCCTTGTTGATGACCCGCGACACACGACATATGAAGCTTTGTAATGATAGTTGCAGCAGAAGAAGCAGGACGGCCCATAGCGCCCACAGGCCAGTAATGGTTAAAGCCCACACCAGCAATAAAAACTGGCTCAAGGAAGTTATGAACCTCCCAATCTTTTGCATAGCCCAGGTCATCTACAGAAATGAGTCCTTCTAAGGTGGGATTGTTGTTCACCGCCCTGTTAATGCGGTTTTCGTGGTTGCCTAGCGTCAGCACCATGCGAGGTTTATACACCTTCTCCTTGTTCTTCTTTTGCTTGCCCTGCAATTCCCTTAGAGGGGCCAACAGCATTTGCATGGCCTTCTTTGCGACATCTATGTCTTTCTTGTAGCGCAGCCCTTCAAAGGCTTTGCTTCCCTTAACATCGTGGGTGGAGAGAGAGGGCATATCTGCGAAGTCCCCAATGTTAACGACAACATCGGGGCGGTAGTCACAGATGGCCTTCCCTGCCCACTCCAAATGCTCCAAAGGGACACCCTCACGCACTTGTGCGTCTGGAATGACTAAGATACGCATTAGTCGCTCAGTCCTGGGCCGGAAATTTCATCTTCCGTGTCAAAGAGGGGCCCGTTCCAGCAATCTGGTTTAATGGCTGTATTTTTATAGCGAAGGGCTACCTGCGAAGACACATCATACCCATAAATGTTGTTGATGAATTTAATCATCTTATCCAGGGCCTCAGGCCACGTAAGAGGCTCTTCAAAGGTAAATTGATATTGGTCACCATCATTATGTACATACGACAGGGTGATGGTGGCTTCTGATTCGTAAAAATCATCGGTCATTTCTTGCTCCTTTGTGCTTTCTCTGCTTTAGTCTTCTCTGCATGACAGGGTTTGCAGAGCACTTGGTAATTGTCTTCCTCACAGAATAGGCGATCAATGAAAACATCCCAAGAGACAAATCCTTTTACAGGGTCTACCACCGGACTAATGTGATCCACTTGAACGTCGGTGCTGGTGAACAGCTGACGACAGGAGGCACATTTGTAGTGGTTTGCCAGTTTGTTTGTCTTCTTGTTCACCTTCTTTCCTACGAGGGCTTTCTTTAGGGCTTCAAACTTCGGAGGCCAGCGCCTGGAGGCTGTTCTAAGGGCTGATGTGACAAACCCCTTAAACCTCGCTGGTGTCCATTCTCCGCTGTTGTATTGCCTTAGCTTGGGGGGTGCCATATCTGTCCTTGATGACGGGACAACCATAGAAGCTGGCCATTCTCCACTAGATGCTCATGCGTTTCCTCAGCTTTGGCGTAGGCCTCACACACAATGGTGTACATGTCTTTCTCTGTCTTAGCATCCTTCAAGAGCTTTTCAGCCTTCTTAGGGCCTATTCCCTTGATGCCTTTGATGTTATCAATGCGGTCGCCTTGAAGAAGCTGACTGTAGAAGTTACGCAGGCCTTCTGTTTCATCTAGGAAATATTCTTTATCTTGAACGGGGTTGTAATGCCAGCCAGGAAGCTGATCTAGGTCTTTGTCAACATGGACAATGATGCCTTCATAGGCTGCTGCCCTTATTGCCACTTCGTCATCTGCTTCACAGTTTTCTGACACGCTTGCCCCGAGGTCGATAAGGTGGCTACGAAGCTCTTCATAATATTTAGGCTTGTCTAGGTTTTTACGGTTGCCCTTGTAAGGCACCGTCTTAGCCAGCCCATACCTAAAATTGGTTTTCCCTGTTATGAAGGCTTCGTAGTCTTCGCATTTGAGCCGCTTATAAACAATGTCGAAGAGATATTCCATGAGCCGGTTCTTGGCAATCATTGCAGTTTCTGTTTCACCACAACTAAAGCCAATGCGGTAGACAAGGAAATCAGCATCGACAAAGGCTACAGACGGCCTATCCTTCACAGAACAATGTCCTCTTCCTGCTCCTGCCCTTCAGGGATGTATGTCTTAAGCTCGGTGACCACCAAAGACTTCACAGACGGGGAAAGCCCGTGCTGCTTGGACATTCGATGCTCATAGGCGGACACCAAAGCCACACACTTAGAGCCATTTCCAATGGTGTCCACCTCGACGTTGTTCTCTTTCTCGTCTACGGGCTCAAACTTGAACTTACTCTTGGCAACAATGTAGTTACCCATGTTGTCCTTGTATTTCACCTTGATGCCCATTCCTTCGAGGGCTTCCTTAGCCTTTTCAGACAGGTTGCCAATGGTGCATTCATACTTAGTTGTGTCGCCAAACTTCGTATTAAATTCCCCCATCCACTTAGACCAGAAAAGCTCGCCGTTAATGCGAATGGGTTTAATCGAATTTTTCATGTTGATAGTCCTCATCAAAAGTTGGTGCTGCTAGTAGGAATCGAACCCACAACCTACCGCTTACAAGGCGGTTGCTCTACCGTTGAGCCATAGCAGCAAAGTGGTGTAGCTGGTCGGATTCGAACCGACACGCACGAAGCGGGAGATTTTAAGTCTCCTGCGGCTACCTATTACGCCACAGCTACGGGCTCCTCAACAGGGGTCTGCTGAGACTTAAATTGGCTGTCCATCTTTGCAAGGACATGGAAGGCTCCCGTCTTTGTCGGAAGTTCTCCAAGCACCTGCATAATGAACATTGCCTCATTTTCTTCGAATTCAAACGTCATGTCATTCTCCTTAATGAACGTGTTTATCGTCGTCAAAATCCCGCTGTGCAAGCTCATTCACAGCAGTTACCAAAATATTAAATACTTCAGCCATCGTTAAAGTGTCAGAACATATAATGGAAAAATCTTTCTCATTAACTATTATATTAATTTTACCTATTTCGGGATTATCAATGGAAGTGTTGTTCGACATATTCTGCTGCCTTTCTTAGAAGTTCTGGACTGTCTTTGAACAACCCTAAAGCTCTATTGCAATTGTGACACAATAACTTTCTCACTTTTCCTGTTGCGTGGTCGTGATCTACTGCAAGTTTTTCTGTGTGATTGTTTTTACCAATTAAAAAACCTTCGTCAGTGCATATAGCACATTTGTAATTTTGCTGTTTTTTCATGTCTTGTAAGGTTTTATCGTCAATACCATAATTTCTACGGTAGTACGCGTTCTTTCCTTTACAATCTAAAGAACAATAAATATTACAAGGATTTGTTGGTGTAAACTGTTTTTGACATGTTTTACATAATTTGTCTTTAAAATATCCGTTAGGATACTTAGTGTGTTTCATACCAGTTTGCTCCTGTCTTTCCCTCAGCAGCTACAGGACAACGAAACTTTAAAAGTTCGCCTGCCTGAGCAGCAGATTGTACCACAATTTCGAGAACTTGGCAAGCGTATTCTGGTTTTGTTTCGATTTGCACTTCGTCGTGCACCCAAGCAACTAATTTGTACTGAACTTGTGCATTTTTAAGCCTTTCTGTAAAGCAGACAATCCATTGTTTCGCAATGATCGCTCCGGCTGCTTGTAGAAGCGTGTTGAGAGCAGAATGTTCCGAACGAATGATAAGTTGACGTCCATCAAGACCCGGAATCCGCCCTTTCGCAGCATACCTAGAAACCTTTTGCTTAAGTTTTGCATATGCTGGGACGTTTCGTTCAAAAGAATCAATAATTTTTTTTCCTTCCGCCGCTGAACCACCAATAATCGAGCCAATCTTCGGTGGCGAAGCTCCATACAATGTGGCGTATAAAACTGTTTTTGCAACATCTCGTGTACTAACTCCAAATGCTTTTTGGTTTTTTGTATGGACATCTCCATTAATCACCTCATTTATGTATTCAGGATCGTTTAAATAATGAGCGAAACAACGAAGCTCAATCCCAGAAAGGTCTACACCGACAAGAACATTACCTTCATCGACTGTCCAAACCTTACGACAATCAGGGCCATACGCAGAACGAACAGCAGGAACCTGAGCCATGTTAGGACTATGATGCGACGCTCTACCTGTCACGGCTCCGTTAGTAATCACCTTCCCATGCACCCTGCCGTCAGGCTTCAAGCATTCAAACCAGCTTTCAATTTGAGCTACACGCTTTTGTAGCAATAAATATTTGGCAATGGTTTGAGCTTCTGGGATGTCCACTTTGGAGAGCACTGTTTCGTCCACCACTGGCTGTCCTGTCTCTGTAAACTTCTCAGGCTTCCATCCTAGCTCTTGGAGTTTTTCTCCAATTTGCTTTCTGCTTCCTGGGTTGAAAACAATGCGGGCAGGTTTGAGGGACTTTCCTGTTTTTTCGGAAACTCTTTCTTTTTCGTAGGGAGGCCATCGCTGTTGCATTTGTTCATATACGATGTCCATTTCTCTTTTGATGTCAGCAAGTAACAAGGTTGCATATTCCACATCCAGTTTAAAACCGTTACGTTCCTGTTCAGCAATGATGAAGCCCACTTTGTGCTCCAAGTCAATGCTTTCCTGTGAAAACTCTTTTTCCTTCAATTGCTTCTCAAGATGAAGGAACAGCTTACAAGTGACATTAACGTCCTGAGCACAGTAGGCTGTTATGACATCAATGGCAGGGCTGTCAAAGCATTCGCCTGGATAGGCTTCTTTGCGGTCTACAGCAGCCTCCCATGCCGCCTTGTAGTCAGTTTTCGCCTCGCCTAGCTGTTCTCCCCAGCTTTCCAAGCTGTGGCCTTTCTCTCGGCTCGGCTCTAGCAGGCGAGACAGAATAAGAGTGTCTACTATCTTCTTCAAAGAAATCTGGGTCTTCCATAATTTGCTCAATAGATGCCCGTCGAACCCGATGAAGTTGTGCCCGATTATCGACGTAGCGTCCTTTATATAGTCCTGAAAGCTGTTTTCCTCGTTCCATGTGTGTTTCTCGCCTGTGTCAATGTCTTGAGTACATACCACCCAAATGGTGTCATGCTTGAGGTTTGTTTCAATGTCTACCACTATCCTTTTGGGAGAGGCGGTATGTGTCATATTCTTCCTTGATGTTTTCGTGTGAATGAATCAGTTCTTCGTACCGTTTCTGTAGTTTTTCATAGTCTTCCTTAAGTCTAAGGTAGTTATGCAGAAGTTGGTCTAAATCCATCATAGCGGCTCATCCTCATAAAGCTGACATTCTACCAAATATCCTGTGTCACGGTCGTAACGCAGGCCAAATCGCTCACCTGTGGCGCTTCCTGCAAAGCGATCTTTCAGCACCCTGAATGTGGTGGTTTGTCTTTGAACAGGGTCAGAATGCTGCTTGTCCCTTTCAAGCCCGAACATGTAATGGCTCCAGCGGGCAATGGCGCGACTTCCAGTGAAATGCTTCTCAAGCACCCTGCCTCCTTCCTCATGAGCTTTGCCCTCTGGTGTGGTGAGGTGAGAGACAAAATGGATGATGAGCCCGTCGCTCTGAGCCAAGGAAGCCATGTCTGCCATGATGCCGTCCAGGGCCCGTCGTTCGTCCTGCTCGTTGGCACTCAAAGCTGTCAAGTGGTCTAGGTAAATCATCTTCACATCATAGGCCTTGGCAAAGTATTTGATGATGTTTTTGACGCTTTGCCAGTCTTTAGCCCCGAAGTGTTCCATCATATAAAGCTGCTGGCGGTTACGTAGGCGCTCAATGGAGGAGATGTATTCTTCCCTGCTCCAGCCTGCATCGGGAATGTGATAGAGCTTCCTATCAAGCTTTCCGACGACCCTCTGAGCAGTTTCCACCACGTTCTGCTCAAGGTAGATGACTCCCACCTTCTCGTTTAAGGTTTCAATGTCGTAAGCAATCTGCTGTGTAAAGACATCTGTCTTTCCAATTCCAACCCCTGCTCCGAACCCATAAAGCTCGCCCTGACGACGGCCATAAGTGAGCTTTGTAAGGGTGTCAAAGCACCACGGAATGCCCTTTGCAGGAGGCGTTAGCAGCCTGTCCATGATGTCGCCTACAGTGACGACACCTTCGGGCCTATATTCCTCAGCCTTCCACCATAGATTTACAAACTCTTTGTCACGGCCAGAGACAAGATAGTCACAGGCATCCTTATATTCACGGGAGTGCTTCATCACCTTGGCTTTGTTGCCAAAAAGCTCAGCCACCTCTTTAGCAGCCTTCTTCCCAGGCTCGTCGTTGTCAAAGCAAACGACAACATTGTCAAAGCTGTCGAGCCATTCAAAGGAGGCTTTGCAGTCTTTGAGGGCGCTCTGAGCCCCATTACGTATGGACACCACCGGCCATTGTGAGCCTGTCATCTGAAAGGCTGCAAGGGCGTCTAGTTCTCCCTCCACCACAGTGACATACTTGCCACCTGTGGAGAAGAGATGTTGCCCGAACAAGACAGCCTCTTTCCAGTTTCCTTGTACAGAGAATTCTTTGTTTTGTACGTCCCTCACCTTAGCCGCTACAATGTTTCCTTCTTCGTCCGCGTAAGGGTAGAAGTGTCTATTTTCCTTTTGTGTAACCCCATACTTCTCACAGGAAGACAGGGAAATGCCACGTTCGGGAATGCTCTTGATTTCGCCAGCGGCTTGCATATGCACTTTCTTAATCTTTGGTGTTACGTCAGAGTGACGAGTTGTGTTACAGACAAAACAATGGGTGTGTCCGTCTGTATAGAGGGCGTTTCCGTCGGAACTTCCACACTCTTCACATGAAACATGCTTTATAAACTTAGACATCATCTGTGCTTTCTTTCTTCCAGCCTCCTGGCCAGTCGTCGAACAAAGGCATGGGGTCTTGCCCTCTTTCACGGATTGCAGCAGCGCATTCATCTGCATAGCAGCCTTCCCAGCCGTGTTGATCAGATAACGTATCGCACACCTTCGCACACGCCTCTCGCTCTGCCTCAGCAACTAGGCCAGCAAAGCGTTCTATCTGATCCACAGTGGTTAGTCTGAAGTCGAAAGGGTTGTCGTTAGAATTGTCAATGATGGTTTCCTGCACCATTGCAATGATGTCATCACGGGTCACAAGCTCCCCCTTGCGCGAATAGTCTGTACGCATTCCAGAATGGTAGCTCTCTCTGCCTGGGCAATCCCTGGTTGATCTGCCCACTGTGAGGGGAGTGCCTCTAATGCTTTCGCGCATTGCTCCCTCTCTCTGGTCTTTGCTATCGCCTCCACTGCTCTAGCGAAAGAGTGAACCTCTCTATGCTCTCTCCATAGGTCAACTACATCGTCATGTGTCACGTATTCTTCTCCTTGAGGATTGACTCTGCGCTTGTTGCGGCCTGAAGTTTTGTCAAGGCTGATTGATTAATCGCCGAGAAGTCTTTCTCTGTCAACCCGACCCACTGGCGCTGTGCTGCGGGTGGCTCGTCATATAGGTGAATGACCTGCTTGATGTTCGATTTCTCAGCCTCTGCGACACGGCTTTCTTCGAAAGCTATGGCGGTGCGGAGGGCGGTGATGGCTTCTACATGCGAGATCACGGACTCGTTGTATGGTTTTGGATGCGCTTCTTCCAGCGCCTCCAGCGCCTGCCTCATTGCTTCAATATGGTGATGGTTCATAGGAGTCCTTCGAAGGATCAAACTTCCCAGGAGTAAGCGGAGGCTGTCCGGGTTTGTCCAGGGGGTTTGGGAAAGGGGGAAACGGCCACGTATTCATTGTTTCTCCTTGTCTGCATATTCGTCTTTCTGTTGCCCAATGTACTCCGTTAGGATGGCAATGATGCCCTTCTCAAGAAGAACCTCCAAAGCTTCCTTATCCATATCCACCTTACATGTAGCAGACCCGTCCGCATGCTCTTCTGTCACTTCAATTGTAACTTCCATTTAAGCCTCCATCAAAGCCTTAAAACCTACAGGGAAGAGCTTCTCAAGCTCACGAGCAACCTCAGTTGCGACCAATTGTGTCTCCTTCTGCGTGTGGCTGTCAAGTCTCAGACGACACATATCAGCCCAGGCTCCAAGAGTACCGCTCCAAATCCACTCTGTCATCGTGTTCTGAGGCAACACCATACGAGCTTGTTCTGGGCAGACACCAAGCTTTAACATAGCCCTATATGTCGCCAAAGCGACACCTACGGCCTCCTCAGGCAGAAACAAGCAGCCATCCTCGTTTGTCATGTCTTCTATGGGAGACAAGTCTACAGACTCCTCAGAGCTTCCTTGCTTAACATTGTCGGCCTTCTTACGCCACCCCTCAGGCAGGAAAAACTCAGGCTCACTGTCGACATACCGTCGACTCACCTCGTTCCAGGGCATAAATTTATGCTTTACAAGCTGCCTAGCCACGAAAATGGGAGCTTTTACGCGGAACGTGGCAAAGCAATGATTGAAGGGGCTTGTATGCTTATGCTTTGCAAGATAACGCACAAGCTTGCTATCACGGTCAGACAACACTTTCTTATGGGATATCCTTATAAACCCTGTAACGATTTCCTCTCTAATTTCTTCCCCGGCAACCCACTCGCTTTCTTTGTCAAACGACACACGAGCAGCATTCACAATGGACAAATCAGAGCCCATGTGGTCTATTAAAGATACCTTTATAGTGCTTATTTTCATTTAAGAATTCCTTTATCTTCCATCCTTTGGGCTAAAATGTCATGAATATACGACAAAACATAGGTATACCCTCTTTCTTGAATTAAAGACACAATCTCAGATATAAGAAAATACTCATGGGCTTCCTCGTACATTTGTTGCTGTTCGTTAATGGTTTCCATGTTGGCACACTCCTTGCTCTTTAAAGATACATAGAAGAAACATATATGTAAATAAACTTATATAGTTTATTGTCTTTATATGTCTTCTTCCTTATACGTATCGTATAAGTCGTATTCATGCAAAAGATCAAAACGATCAATTGTAGGGATGTTTCCCTCAAAGGAGACATTTATACATTCTGTACACATCTCCAGAAACCTTTTTGTCATGGCATGTCGGCGGGTTGCCTCGAAGTCTGACAGAAGGGCATTACAGCACACACAGCGGCTCATGGCTACCTCCCCCTTAGGTGTGGTCTAAAAAGCGCTCAGAAGGCCGTTTAGGGGCCTTGGCGGGCCTGTCTTGGCTTGGTGGAAGCAGCCAGAGGAGTAAAAGACGGAAAAAAGCACTCATGAGGCAAGCTTCCACAGACCAACATTAGCGAAGGCGTAGCCCGCATAGGCTAAGCACATCCCCATATTGCCTTTTAAGCCCTGCTCTAGGGCGACATAGGCATAAATGAGGCCTGTTATGGCAATTAAAGGGCCGCTCATATAAAATTTACCCCTTTAAGCATTCCAGAGGGACTAAATACAAATTCAACATTGCAAGCAGAGGGATTGACACAAGGCACGCAGACAATATCCCCCAAAGTATCCATGTATATTTGTCTTCGGATGACATTATTTGTTTCTCCTTTAAGGCGATATGACAAATCGTCAAGAAATAGCGGATAAGGGGTCTCTTCCCAGATACCTCGCTCAGTGTAATAGGTTTCTATTATGGCCCCATCAGCCCAGGCCTTAATTAAAGCAGCATGCTTTTTAGGTTTCATTCGACATCCTTTACTAAGTCTTCCTCAATGGCTTCTATGACATCAGGAGATAGGACATCAATTAAATTTATCTTGCTCCCATGTACACAAATTACACTTAACCAGGCCTGCGGAGGGCTCCCAGGGTGGTCTAAGGTGGAGGGTTCTCCCTCGTCAAGCTCGTATAAGCCTTCGAAGGGGACATTATCAAACGACACAATGAAATTTTTCATGCTATAAAACTCCAAACTGCAGCGATGATGATAAAGACAAGAACAAAGGCAACCATAGCAGAGCCTGCACTGTAGGCCCTGTAGCATTCTATGGGGTTGGCGTGCTCCTTCGGCCAAGCTTCGGCCAAAGATCGTGGATAACGGCGGGATGTTGGAAAATTAGACATAAGAAAAGCCTCCATAGGTGACAGACAAAATTGTTTCCTTGTTTATTGCCCTGTATTCTCTCTTTTGTACGTCGAATACAATGAGATATTTCAAAGGGTCTAATGTAGATTGTCCTCCCTTTAGATGTTTCGTAACACCTAGTCGACAAACCATTGCTCGGACAGACCCGTCTTTTTTAGTGAATCGAACCGATACAAACCGGCCATTTGAATTGGTGACAATGTTAGACAAGCTCATTTTTTCCCCCTTTGGTTAGTGCATAGCATAAGAGACAACAACATCAGACCAGCAAGCGCGACAATCTAGACATGCTCCCCCCTGCGAAGGGGCCTTACAAGCTTCGCCAATGGGCTCCCCTCTGCTGTGGACATTGCTGGCCGTTATGCCTGCAATGTCTTGCAAGCTTGCAGGAATTTTGACCGGCTCATCTGGATACATGGCCGAAAGCCTAATTGTGAGGTTTGCAGGAACCTTGCCATGCTTTGCAATGAATTGCTTCACAATGCCATACTCCCTAGTCGGAAGCCAATGCTTGGTGCTTGGTGTAGCTTCGCAAAGGGCTGCAAGTAGTTCTAAATGGGCAAGGCCTTGCAAGTCCCCGCTATCGTGGTGCCTGAAATAGGCGTCTTTGCCAATGTGAGCCACCATAGCGGAAACCCACAATTGAGCCTTTTCAGGGCTTTGCATGGCTTCGTGCACAGCATCCAAACGGGCAAACTGTGAGGGCTTAATTGTTTTTTCGTAAACCTTATAAAAACCCTTGTCGGCGTAGCATGTGGCACAAATTGAGCCTTTAAGCTTCGCCATGCGAAAGCCGGTGATGCAGGCCTCTGTAGGCAAGCTTGAAGACTTACAAGGCATTTTGCTC
>Ga0181352_1000872_pt1 | contig 12274 bp, 6 predicted proteins | sample Fa13VDMLBSN_FD_130103 | JGI IMG/M metagenome (GOLD analysis project Ga0181352, IMG submission 130103) | Freshwater viral communities from Lake Michigan, USA - Fa13.VD.MLB.S.N | ecosystem: Environmental > Aquatic > Freshwater > Lake | place: USA: Michigan | collected 2013-09-23 | reverse complement strand
GATACCGGAGTAAAAATTTCTTCTGATGCCTTGCTAATGCTGGGCGCCAAGTCAATCACATCGTTTAACGATGGAACCGACGAGTCATCTGTTTGCGACCGTCTGTATCCAAACGTGCGAGACTCCACACTAATGATGTATCCGTGGAGCTTTGCGTACAAAAAAGTGCAACTAGCTCAACTGATCACCACTCCGGTCACAGAGTGGAAATATGAGTATCAGATGCCAGGCGACCGCCTTGGAAACCCCAGGGAGGCTTATATTACTAGCGGCATCAATGAGCAGCCATTTAAGGATTGGGAAATCCAGGGCGATAAATTGTTGGCCAACGAGCTAACAGTTTACATAGACTACCCGTACCAAACACCAGAGTATTCAATGCCACAATATTTTGTGCAGCTGCTGAAATATATGATGGCGTGGCACATTGCATATCCAATTACAGAGCAGCAAGAGAAGGCGCTATATTGGCAGCGAGTCGCGGTTGGCGACCCATCGGAAAATGGCCGGGGCGGTTACTTTCGCCAGGCAACTATTATGGACAGCCAGGGCCAGCCAACCAAAGTTATTGAGGACTTCAGCCTCATTGCTGTGAGGAACTAATGCCGCGCTTTGTCGAGTTCCAAACAAACTTTTCAACCGGAGAGCTCGACCCGCTGTTGCGTGCGCGAGTGGATTTGCAGTCGTATAACAACGCCCTAGCAAAAGCCACAAATGTTTTAATACAGCCACAGGGTGGCCTGCGTCGCCGCCCAGGAACCAAGCATATCCTTGAGCTGCCAAACAGCTCCACGCCATCTGCTGGCAACGGTGTGCGCTTGGTGCCGTTTCAATTCTCAATCGACGACAGCTATATGTTGTGCTTTACGCACCAACGTATGTACGTCATTAAAGATGGCGTTGTTATTACAGCAATTAACGGTGGAGCCAACAACTATTTAACAACATCGATCACCAGCTCTATGGTGGATGATATGTGCTGGGTGCAGTCTGCCGACACGCTAATTGTCGTTCACCCAGACTTGCAGCCGGTGCAGATTGTGCGTGGTGCCACAGATGCCAGCTGGACCGCAACCACAATAACATTTGATAGCACTCCGCAATATGCATTCAACATTGACTTTCATGCAAACAACGGTTCAACAGTAACGCCGTCCGCTGTTTCTGGAAATGTGACGCTGACCGCATCAACAACGCACCATGACACCGGCTCGGCTCAAGCTGGCACCAGTACCACCATCACACTAAAATCTACAGCAAGTGCCACCGATGACATATACAACGGTATGTATGTCACTATCACTAGCGGCACGGGAGCTGGGCAGGTCCGCTTAATTGAGGATTATGTTGGAAGCACCAAGGTGGCAACTGTTAATGTTGCATTTACTACGGCTCCGACTAGCGCAAGCAACTATGCAATCACAACCTGGACCACTGAGTCGGTTAACCAATACATCAACGCTAGCCCACAGGGTCGCGCCAGAATTGTGCGTTATGTATCCGCAACTGTGGTTGAGGCAATCGTTGAGTACCCATTTTTTAATACAACCGCAATCGACGCTGGGCGATGGGAGCTAGAACACAACTACGAAGATGTGTGGTCAAGCGCCAGGGGCTGGCCACGCACAGTTACGTTTCACGAGGGTCGGTTATTTTTTGGTGGATCAAAGAGCAGGCCGTCCACAATATGGGGCTCAAAGATTGGATTGTTTTTTGAGTTTGTTCCAAGTGAGTCACTAGATGACGACGCCGTTGAGGCGACGCTAGACACCAACGAGCTTAACGTGATCACAGACATTATCAGCTCGAGGGACTTTCAAGTGTTCACTACCGGCGGTGAGTTCTATGTGCCACAGCAGGGAACCGACCCAATCACCCCGCTGACGTTTACATTTAAGAACGTATCGCGTAATGGCACAAAGCCAGGCACCAGGGTGCAATCAGTTGAAACTGGCTCCATCTACATTCAGCGCCAGGGCAAGTCTCTGAATGAGTTTGTGTTCTCTGACACGCAGCTCACCTACATTACGCAGCGGATATCGCTGCTTGCTGGCCACCTGTTGAAGGGGCCACAACGCATAGCTATGCGTCGTGCGTCGTCCACAGAGGAGGGCGACCTGCTCTTGATAACCAACACAGACGACGGCTCGATGGCTGCGTTCTCAATTATGCGCAGCCAGCAAATTACTGCGCCGTCTGAGTTTACAACTGACGGTGAGTTTATTGACGTTGGCGTAGATATTACAGACATCTACTGTGTGACCAAGCGCGTATTTGATGGAACAACCAGATACTTTGTTGAGCTCTTTGGATACGACTACTTTACAGATTGCGCCTTTGTTGGAGCAGCCGCAAGTGGTATTGCGTCTGGTCTGCCGCACATTGGAGAGAGCTTAAATGTAATTTGCGACGGAGTGCCGCAGTCTAACGAAACAGTATCTGCTGGTGGCGCGATTACGTTTGATCGGCCATCTGTCACAAGCTACGAGGCTGGGCTGCCAATTACGGTTTACGTTAAGACAATGCCGGTTGAAATTAAATTGCAAACCGGAAGCAGGGTGTCATTCAAAAAGCGCATCGTTGAAATTAGCGCCATTGTGCAAAACACTCAGAACCTAGAAATCAACAACCAGCTCATTGAGTTTCGTTTGTTAGACAACCCAATGCTAGATTTGCCGGTCCCAACATTTACAGGGATCAAGCGCGTCAACGGTGTGCTAGGTTATGCCCGCGAGCAGGCAATTGAAATTGAGCAGACCCTGCCGCTGAAGATGAATTTGCTGGGCCTCGATTACCGCGTGGCCGTCAACTCGGGAACATAGATATGGCAATCACAGCTGGTCAGATGTATGGTGTAGCGGGGCTCATTTCTTCCTACGGTCAAGCGGAGGCGATGAAGGCCCAGGGCATCTACAATCAAACCGCTTACCTCTTACAGGCCAGGGACACACTGGCAATCGCTGGTGTACGTTCCGAGATGGATTTGCAATACGCAGAGATCCAATCTGGACGACTGCTAAAGAAAGCGGAGATTGAGGCACAAAATTACACCATCGCTGGAAACTCACTACTCAAAAACATGAGGGCCACAAATGCGGCCATGCGTGCCAGGGCAGCTGCGTCAGGTGTTGCGTATGGCGAGGGCTCGGTTGCCGCGGTCCAAAGAGAGAACGTGGCGGCCACATACCGAGACGTTGGCATCCTAGACTTGAACGCGCTGACCGCCAGAGTGATGGGATTCGAGGACGCATCCGCAATGCTGCAATCCGCGGAGCTGCAAAACATTTTGACCCAATACTCAGCGGAGCGCCAGGCTGGCCAATACGAAATGGCAGGCTCAACTGGCCGCAGAATGAGCGGTCTCATGGCAGACGTAACCCTGACCTCTGGTGTAATTCAGGGCGGCAAAACAATTTCAAAGGTATAAAACATGGCAGAGCAACGAATTGAATCTGGTCGCGCACAGATTGCTGGCGTAGGTGGGGCACCACTGCAGCGCGTTGCTATGGCTCCGGTTGACTACGTTGGAGTTCGCGCAGAGGGACAGGCCGCTGGCCAGCTCTCTCAGCTGCTCGAGAGAATGAGCTCCACACTGTTTAAGGAAGCTGGCGAGCTGCGCCAGAAAGAGGGCCTAGAATTTGTGGCCACCAACCCTGTTACCCCAGAGCAGCTAGAGGCTGCCAAGGGTGGGAACATGGGACCCCTCGATCTTGGCAAGGGATTCTCTATTTTTGATCAGGCGGTTCGCAAGGCCAGGGCCATGGAGATTTCTGGCCACTTTGAGATGGAGGGCCGCAACGAGCTCACAAAATTGCTTGTGGATGTTGAAACCGGCAAGGCAACATCCGCTGACGTTGAAACAAAAATTAAGGCTTTTACAGACGGATACACCAAAACAATTTCAACGATTGACCCAGAGGCGTCGTTTAAGTTTCGGGCCACGATGGCCACCCAGGGCAACGCGGTTCTCAAGTCAGCGTATGAGCTAGAGCTCAAGCGAGCCAAGAATCAACGCGTGGCTAAATTTGATATGGACTTTGACAATCAAATGAGATTGTTGGAGGCAGCTGTTAGCCAGGACCCAAACAATATAGAGGGCATAGCTGATGTAGTGCGCAAAAATATTGGAATGCAATCGATGGTATTTGGCGACGCTGCAATACAGAAAGATTACTCAACTAAGTTTGAGGCTGGCCTGCGCAATGCAAAAATTAACGCGCTCACCAAAGTGCTGACCTCAGATGAGTTTATGGTTAACCCAGACGACACCCTAGCCAAAATTCGCAAGGGCGAGATTGGAAACTTGAGCCCGGTACTACAGCAGCTAATTAACTCCGACTTCGATGCCGTGGCGAAGGTAACCGCAAACTTTATGGTTGCGTCTAACCAGCGCGAGACACTGGCCAAACAGAAAAGTGACCGCAATAAACGAGATGGCGAGGCAGCTGCAATTAACCTGCTCGAGCAAATCTTCCCGCTGTCCGAGGGAGACCCCAGGCGTAAGGCCCTGGTTGGCCAGCTCATGGAGCTGCCACCTGGCTCTGTCCCAATTGGCACCATCAAGGACCTGCTAGATGTCAACGTGCGCTCTAACCCAATGGTGCTTGGAAACGTATACAACCAAATTGACAAGGGCGTCATCAACACCAAGGAGCAGATAGACGCATACCTTGGCAAGGGCGTCGGTGGCCAAGACTATGTGTCTTTAATTAAGTATCTCAACGCCGACGACAGACGCGACAAGCGAGACCTTCAGCAGGGCATCTCCAGGCTCGCTGGCATCCCGGTTATACCTGGCCAAATGATTGTGCTCGATCCCAAGGGAGCCGAGTTCCAGAGGCGCCAGGAGCTCGAGGCAGAGGCCCTTCGTATTCAAGCAGACGCGGCCAAGGGCGGGATATCTTTAACCACGTCGCAGATTCTGCAGCAGCTCGAGACCAACATTGCGGCCAGGCGTAAAAGTGAGGCTGCCGTTAGTGCCGCCAAGGCCCTTGAATTCTACGAGAAAAAGGATTGGATTGGTGGCCCAATTACTAGAGAAACGCTGGCCGCGCTTGAGCGCAAGGCTGGAACAGATAAAAACAAATTAAACGAGCTGCGACGTATTAAAACGCTGCTTGACCAAAAAGAAGGCATCGCGCCTGGAGGTGCAAGATAATGTCGTGGTCTGAAATTGAAAACGCATACCTGGACCGCCTAGCGGCCAATGCATTTCCTGGCACGCCACCAGAAGATCAAGAGCAAGTTAAAGCTGCAAGCACAGCGCAGCCAGCTGCGGCACCAGCTGAGATGAGAGCTATCCCGAAAAACGAAACACTGGGCGCTGTTGCTGACTTCGTGGGCCGGGTGCGGGAGATGGCCAACCAATACGAGATTAAGGATTGGGTGCCACTTCTTGGTGGCCTGGGCGTTGGTGATCTGTTGGTGGGCAAGTCTCCAGAGGAGATTGAAAACTGGGCCTACGGCAACGCGCCAATGCGTATCCCAGAAATGAGCAACGTGCCCATTGTTAAGACAGGTCGAAAGCAAAGTCTCGCAGACACCGCGATGCTCGGGCTCGATGTTGCTGGCCCAGCCGTTGGTGTTGGCAAGCTAGCCAAAACAATGGCCACCGAGATTGCTACGACACCACCTGTGGGCGCAATCAAGATTGGCGCTGCAGTTCCGGTCGAACAAGTTGCTGAAATAGCAGTGAAGATTGGTGAGCGCGAAATTAAAGTGCCAGCTGATCAAGCCTCTATTTTATCTAAGGCAATTAAAAATCTAACTCCCGCAGAACAGTTAAAGTTTAAGTCAGACACAGCCAGAACATTTGTTGAGCGTTTAACTGCATTGCCAAGCAAGCAAGAGTTTGGTGCTGCTGCTATTGGTGGTCGCGCCAAAAAAGGATGGTACGAAGGTAGCACCCAGGCAATCGTAAATGTATTTGGTCCAGATGCTAATCGCTTTGCTGCATTGTTATCAGCAACTAGTCCACAGACTAGCGTTGAATCAAACTTGTATAACGCTTTGCAAATTTGGAAAAACTGGACTGCAGCTGGGCGACCAACTGAGCGCGATGCAATTATTAAAGTAATGGGAGAATCGGTACAGGGTGGCAAGGGAGAAGAGTCGGTTTTAGATGCATGGAAAAATAATAGTGTTGCAGCTCTAACTGCCGAAGACCCTGGCAAGTTAATTTTGTCTGGCCCAAAAGTTAATAGCTTTATGTTGAATTTGCAGGGCAATGTTGAAGAGGTTACCAATGATGCTTGGATGGCATCATTCTCTTTGGTGGATCAGAAAATCTTTGGCGGCAGCTTGACAAAAACAGACCCAGGCAAGGGCCCTGGTTATCTTGCCATGAACGCCAGGGTTCGGGAAACAGCCACTTATCTTACTAAACTTACTGGAGAAACATGGACACCAGCAGAAGTTCAGGAGACAATTTGGTCATGGGCAAAAACCCTGTATGAAACGGCTGGCGCTGCCGGGGAAACTAGAAGCGCTGTGCAGCTTGTTAGAGATAACGCAATAACCGATGAGCTGATATCGTCAACCCCAGACTTTAGGACACTTTTTTATGATGAACGATTCGCCCCAATCCTTGAACAAGCTGGATATGGTGAGCAGCTCGCAAGACTTAGAGCAGCTTCTAGTACAAGTGATGTCTCAACAGGAAGTCAAAAGCCAGGAACTGGCAGCCAAGCAGCAGCGATTGATCCAGAAGCTCAGAGAAAGCTCCTTGAACGAAACGCCAAGCGCTTAGACACATTACGCAAACAGCGGGAATTGGCCGCCGCAGAGAAGGCCGCTTTAGAAAAAGGGGCTAAGTAATGGCCATCAAACCACTTGAGCAGCGCTTAGAGTCAATTCTGCCGGCTGCAGATCAGATGGCATCTGATCCCATGGCCCCGGTCGAGCCAATGCCTGGAGAGGCCATAGAGGCCCCACAGATGGAGCTGTTGTCTGGTGAGCCAGGGACTCCCAACATGGAAGACACAACCCAGGTCGCTGGGTTATTTGACAAGATCATTCGTGGTGGAGTTGGCTCGGTTACGCGCAAGGCTCCAAAGGCTGGACGCCAGCTTGTGCCACAGGGTAAACCCGGTGTGCTTCCGGAGCCAGAGAAGATTGGCCGCTTTAAGGTAATCCCAGAGGCAGACGAGCAGCTGACTAAGCAAGTTGGCGAGGCCATAGAGACCCGCCAGGTCTCCGGTGAGGTAGCCGGCAAGCCACCCGAGGAAGCATTTAATCTGTCTCGGTTCCAGACCGAAGACGCAGCTGCGGTTGTGGGTGGAGTAGCCGACGCGCTTGGTATCAAGACCAAGTCTGTGACCTTCGATGAGATCAAGGCCAAGGCAAAGGAAAGCGGAATCTCCGAGGCGTTTCTGTCTAGGTTAGTTGCAGCAGATGGCAAGATGATGCCGTCAGCTGTGGAGACATACAAGGCGCTCGAGGTTCTAGAGACCTCGGCCAACGAGCTGGACCGTCTATTTAAGTTAGTCGCAGATGGCAACGCCACAGACGCACAGAAGCTGCAGCTGCGCCAGCAGGTGGCCTTCCACGGCCTGGTGCAAAAGGGTGTCAAGGGAATCCAGACAGAGACGGCCAGGGCGCTGGCTGTGTTTCGCATTCCCCGAGAGGGCAACGCAGATGTTGTGCGCCAGGTGCTAGAGGAGTACGGCGGCGACCGCTCCCTGCAAGACATGGCCAGGTCCTATCTGACCATAGAGTCTCGCGCAGCTCGCAACCAGATGGTTGAGAAGTCGATGTTCTCTAGCCTCAAGGATGTGTGGTTTACGACATTCATTAACGGCCTGCTAGCAAGCCCGGTGTCCCACGCAAAAAACATCGTGGGCAACACAATGTTTGGTCTATATCAGATCCCAGAGCGCATGATGGCTGGGCTCTACTCTAAGTATTTACCTAAAGCTGCCCGAGAGAGTGCGGTGCCAAAATGGATGGGCGGCAGCTCCGTGTGGGGCGACCTGGTACCAGGCAGCGCAGATGACAAGATAGCGCTAGACGAGGCGCTGACCATGGTTCAATCTTTGCGCAATGCGGTCACCGAGGGGCTGCAGCTATCTGTTACATCTTTTCGAACAAATCAACCAAGCGACTTTGCGCAAAAGGTTGAACTGCAGCGTATGCCACAGGAGGCTCTGGGCGAGACGCTACAGCGGATCACCGGCGTTGGCCAGGACACCTGGATGGGCAAGGCCATGGACTACTACGGCACAGCTGTTACCTTGCCTGGCCGGGCCCTGATGTCCGAAGATGAATTCTTTAAGGGCGTCTTCTACAGAATGCAGCTCAATACTTTAATTGAGCGCAGGGGCAAGGGCGTGTACCGAGACGCAATTGCAAACGGCGTATCGGAGGCAGACGCCATAGCACTTAAGCAGGCAGAGATAGACTCTCTGTTTGCAAACCCGCCAAAGGATCTGGACGACGCCGCGATGGAATTTGCTAGACGCGGCACGTTTACGGGCGAGCTGCCACCAAACCTGGCCGCGCTGCAGAAAGTATTTAATCACCCTGCCCTAAAAATTATGGTGCCGTTCTTTAAGACCCCAGCCAACATTGGCCTCGAGGTAATTGAGCGCACCCCGTTTGCCCCGATATCGTCTAGGTTCCGTGAAGACATTGCCAAGGGCGGCATTTACCGAGACATGGCCCTGGCCAAGGTAACCCTTGGGTCTACCTTGCTGGCCACATTTGCGCTGATGTCTGGTGAGGGAGAGATTACCGGGGGTGGACCAAAGCGCCCAGCACAGCGCCAAGCGTGGGAGCGGACCGGGGCCAAACCATATTCGTTCAAGATTGGCGACAACTACTACAGCTACCAGGGTCTCGAGCCAATTGGGGCATTTATTGGCATGGCCGCAGACTACGCGGAATACGCGATAGAGGAGCCAGACTCAGACAAGGTGGCGCAGGTCTTTATGGGGATGGCATACGGCCTCTATGAGTACATGAGGGAACAGCCATACCTGCAGGGTATTGCAGAGATAACAAAGGCACTGGGGCTCGCTAGGGGCTCCGGAGAGATGGACGGAGAAAAGGTTGTCAACGAAATCGCCAAACAGCTTGGCCAGTTTGTTATTGGTGGGTCTCCGCTGCCTGGAACCTCAGCCCTTGGCGGCGCCGTCGAGCGCCTATTGGACCCTCGGGCCACCAACGTAAACGCAAGCCCGGACCTGCCCATGGGCCTGCGCGGCCTGGTCACAGCTTGGAACCGCTACCGCTCGCGGTTACCGTACTACAACCAGGCCCTGCCAGAGGATCTAAACTTGTGGGGCGACCCAAAGATGCAGGCCAGCGAAAACCCAGCCATGCGTATGCTTGGGATGGTGCTACCTACTAGGGTTTCCCCTGATCAGTTCTCAGATGTGGACGACGAGCTGGTGCGCTTGGGCTCACCCATTGGGATGCCAGAGTCCAAGGTTGGGTTTCAGATTGGCGAGGGCGAGGGGGCCATCTCTGGAAACGTGGAGCTGGATGCCTACCAACGCCACCGGCTGCTGACTATCTATGGCAAGGAGACCAACGCCAAGGACGACATCTTGCGCCTGATCCGCACGCCTGGATTTGATCTGCTATCGAAGGCCGACCAGCAGCAACAGGTCCAGAGTCGGCACTCAAAGTATATGAATATTGCCAAGATGCAGCTTATGTCTGAGGACCCAAGCATCGAGGCCAAGATCATCGAGCTCAACGAATTGCGCCAGGCCCACGGAAACTACTACAAACCTTAATGCCGAACCAATAGAATCTAAACGAGAAAGACCCAATTATGCCCATTCAGATCAACAACGTGCCGCGCAGAATTGTATACGCCGCCTCCGGTGTGGGTCCGTATTCGTTTTCTTTTGAGATCATTGCGGAGACCGACGTTGCCGTGTACCGAGACGACACGCTGCTGACGCTGACCACCGACTACACGGTCACGATCAACGCCAACGGAACCGGATCAATTACCCTCACGGCCACGCCGACGGGGGCGACACAGATTGCAATTGTCGGGGACCGAACCATCCAGCGGGTCACGGACTATGTGACGGGCGGCGACTTCTTTGCCAACACACTAAACGACGAGCTTGACCAGCTCACCATATTTGCACAGCAAAACTCCGAGGCCGTGAGCCGGGCCCTGGTTGCGCCTCAAACTGACCCCCTGACCATTGACATGACCCTGCCTCGCAAGGCAGACCGGGCCGGTAAATACATGGCCTTCGACGTAGACGGGAACCCGGACCTTGGTGTGTCGGTTGTGGACGTGACAGGCATTGCTGGTATTGAGGCTGAGATTGTAATTGTTGCTGGCATCGCAGCCAATGTCACATCGGTTGCGGGCAACGCGGCCAACATCAACACGGTAGCTGGAGACACAGCAGACATCAACTCCCTGGCCACCAAGACGGTCCAGATTGGGGTTATAGGAGACGACCTCGCTGGAACTGGGTGGTCATATGACCTGGGCCTGGTTTCAGATGCGGCCCCTGGTGTGCCAGCTGCGACACCAGATGGCTACATTGTCGCTGTATACAACAACCTAGCCGACATCACTACGGTGGCAAGCGATCTCAATGAGCCGGTATCTGAGATCAACACAGTTGGCACCAACATTACAAACGTAAACTCGGTTGGCACCAACATTGCCAACGTCAACACGGTGGCCACTAACATTAGCGGCACAGACACTATTGGTACAGTGGCCGGCTCAATTGCAAACGTCAACTCTGTTGGCGGTTCAATTGCGAGCGTGAACACGGTTGCCGGTGAGCTGGGCGCTGGCCAAGATGTAACCGTGGTAGCAGCAAATCTTAGCGGAACAAACACCATTGGCACGGTCGCGGGCATCGCCGCTAACGTCACCACCGTTGCGGGTATATCGGCTAACGTAACCACCGTCGCCGGTATATCTGCAGATGTAACCGCTGTTGCCGGGGACGCCACAGATATTGGCATTGTTGCTGGTATTGCGGCAAACGTCACCACCGTCGCTGGAATCAGCTCAAATGTTACTACTGTGGCCGGGGTGTCTTCTAATGTTACAACCGTAGCAAATAATATCGCTGACGTGAATACCGTGGCCAACGAAATTGGTGGCGTTGGTATTTTGGCAGACATCTCTGGCCTGTCTTACGCTGGAAACGCCAACAAGATTCTTGCTGTAAACGCAACTGCCAACGGGGTAGTATTCTCATCTGCTGGGTCTGGCAGTGTCACATCTGTTGACATGACCGTGCCAACAGGACTGCAAGTTGCAAACAATCCAATTACCACATCTGGCACCCTGGCCATAACATTTGCCTCCGGTTACTCAATTCCCACAACATCAAGCCAAACAAACTGGGACACAGCGTACACAGACCGCCTCAAGTGGGACGGCGGGGCCACAGGATTAAGCGCATCAACAGGCCGAACCAGCTTGGGCCTTGGATCGCTGGCCACCAAAAACACGGTGGGAACAAATGATATTGACAACAACGCGGTGACAGTTGACAAGCTGGCCGCAACTCTTGACCTTGGGAGCATTGCATAATGGCTACAGCACTTAAACTTCGCCGCGGCACAACCGTTCAGCATTCAACATTTACTGGGGCCGAGGGCGAGGTCACGGTTGACACAACCAAGGACACGGTTGTCGTACACGACGGCTCAACCGCTGGGGGCTTTCCGCTGGCCAGGGAGTCTGGCAGCACAATCGCTGTCTCTGGTGGAACCGTATCCGCTCCGGGGTTGACTGCATCCGGTGACCCCAACACAGGCATTTACTTCCCAGCCGCAGACACTATTGCATTTGCAGAGGGCGGTGCAGAGTCGATGCGTATCGACAGCGCAGGTAATGTGTATATTGGAAAAACCTCCTTATCCGGTAATACAGTTGGGCATAACTTTGAAGCAGTAGGTACAGCAAACCATGTTGCGTCAGGTGCAACTCCACTTCTTTTAAACCGGCTTGCTTCGGCTGGCTCTATATTAGATTTTAGGCAAGGCAGTGGTAATAATGTCGGCAACATTTCCGTCACCAGCACGGCTACAAGTTACAACACTTCAACTGCGTCAGGTCTTATTGGGGTAGATGCTACAACGGTAGCAATTAACACAAACTCAGCAGAGCGTATGCGTATCACCTCCGCAGGTAATGTGGGGATTGGAACAGATGCGCCTTACCGCCCATTGCAAGTAAAAACAGGAGATGGAACAACAGCACTTGTTCTAAGCCCAACAACAACTACAACTGGAACTGTTGTACGTTTAGATGCCGCAAACGAAACGGGCTCTG
>Ga0181352_1000871_pt1 | contig 12282 bp, 16 predicted proteins | sample Fa13VDMLBSN_FD_130103 | JGI IMG/M metagenome (GOLD analysis project Ga0181352, IMG submission 130103) | Freshwater viral communities from Lake Michigan, USA - Fa13.VD.MLB.S.N | ecosystem: Environmental > Aquatic > Freshwater > Lake | place: USA: Michigan | collected 2013-09-23 | reverse complement strand
TCATAGGTTATGTATCACTTACGCCAACACCACCACGCTACAGTGACACCGATCAGGATGCCTTCGATAACGTGTGCCAGCGCCCACATTCACTGTCTCTTGTCGCGCTGCTCTAGCCACTTGAATACCATGACAGCGATACCTCCCGCGACGATCAAGCCTGCGACGATAGCGCCCAGCGTTTGCAGATGCTCCGAGTACGCCATCTGTGGGGCGACCAGCGCCTGAACCTGTTGCGCTCCTGCCACAACGCCCGACGCCGCTACACCCGCGCCTGTCCACATGGTCTTGGATACCGTCAGCGGCTTGGCGTTTGCGTCGGTCGGGGGCGTCATGCCGATCATGCGAAGGGTGGTCGAAGGTGGCGTCTCGGCCTCGCCATTATCGCCCTCCTCCCACAATGCCGCCTCGGCCCCGCGACGGCGCACAAGGCCGGGGAGGCGCTTTCCGCCTGCGTTGACGAAGCGCATAAGCTCGGACGGAACCTGATCGAAGCGGCGCGCGTTGACCCGCTTCCAGATCGTCCACTTTGACCCGGCACCAAGGTTGAACACGAACGACAGAAGCGCCGCGTACTGGCAGTCGCTCAGGTCTGCCAGCACGTCAGCTTTCACTACGCCCGCCAAGCGGTTAGCCGCGTGCTGTATGTCCGCCAGAAGCCACGCCTCGGCTTTGTCGCGGGTGTAGCGGACCTTGACGCGCACGTCAGGCCCGGTGTGCCCCCATCCCGCCGTAGGCACCCCCGCCGGGCAGAGGTAGCCGACCAGCTTCAGGCCCTCGAACTCTTTGATGATTGCCACGGCCTGCGACGGAATCGGCCTCATGCGCGCCTCGCGGTTTAAGAGTGTCGCCATATGTAAAGCCACGCTTTACAGGCGCGGCGAAAGTCACACTCAAGATATAACATCGGAGCCATCGTCCGAATAGCGGCCCCGGATCGTCTTCATGCTGACGAAGTTCAGATCGGTTATCGTGCCGCCCTGGACAGTCATGAGGACTGCGCCCCACCACCAGCCCGTGAGCGAGTGCTTTGCGTAGCCTTCCACCACGCCCCACGGCAAGGCGCACCCGATCTCGACCATACTGATCACGTCGATAGGGCCGATCTTGGGGCTCTCGTGAACCTGCCTGCGATGCGTATGGCCCGACACGACAGGCACGGTTGACTCGTTCGCCGCGCGCTGGGGTCCGGTCTTGCCGCCGAACGCTCGCCCTGCGCCGTTCACCGGGTGGTGCGTAAATGCCACACCTTCGACGTACATCATCTCGCCATATGGTCGCGTGCGCCAGCCGAACTGCGCGAACGTCTCGTCACGCGATAGGGTGTAGGTGCCGTGAGCCTCGGGGTTGATGTTCTCAAACCGCTCCAGCCGGTTCTCATGGTTGCCCAGAACCACATCCATCTTCGGTTTGTAATCGTCCGCCATTCCGCGACGGAAGGCTTGATGGGATTGCGTCAGGTTCTCTAGGTCCTGCCGGATCGTGGGCTTCACGCGCGCGGCCAATGTGGCGTTGTCGTCGTGCATATTCACGCTGTCGAACGTAGACCAGTCGCCGATCTGGATGATACGCTCAGGGCGGTGTTCTGAGGCCATACGACCCAGCCACGTCATTACGGCTAAGCGGTCGGGGTGGCGCGGGTCCTGGTGCAGGTCGCCTATTGCGAGGATGCGTCGAGGTGTGCCGGAGGGCTCCATAGGCGGTGCGGCAGGGGCCGCGTTAACCACCGCCAATGGTACTGGTTGATGGTACCGCGCCGGACGATACAGCGACCAGTCCGGGTTGACGTCTTCGATGTTGTTCGACACCGCCGTAATAAAGGCAGACGGTGTTCCGTATAGCCCAATTGCAACGGCGTCCTTCGCCGCTGCCGCGATAGCGCCGGGTCCAGCGCCCGTCACCCCCATAGGCCTAAAGCCCTCGCGCAACTTGGCTTCCACCAATTCACGCATGATTTTTAGTTGTTCGTCGCTTCGTTTCGGTGCGGCCATAAGGTCCCCCGGCTATCGACTGCGAATTAAGGCGCTGGCGGAGCCCCCTTAAAGAAATGCGCCACCTTGTCGCCCACCAGCCACCACAGGAACGCGGCGGCGACACTGAAGGCCCCCGCGATGGTGGAGGTTACCCAGATCACGCGGGCCTTGAACATTTGCCACTCGAAAACCTTGTCCTTGATGGCGGCTATGTCCTCGCGCATTTCATTCAGTGCGTGCAAGACCGCCTCCGACATCCTGGCGTTGTGATCGACTTGCGCCTGAATAACCTGCAACCTGTCGTCGTGTCCACTGGCACGAACCTCAAGGTTCTCGATCTGCTGAGACGTCGCGCCGAGTTCGACGTACACCTTCTTGATGTCATCCTTCAGTTCGGCGTGGGTCGGCTGGGTCACTTTAGGTTTCTCAGCTTGTAGATAGCCGAGAGGTAGACCTCGCTTAATCCGTCGATGAGATTGGCGACCGCCCGATTGCCCTTGCAGATCGTCTCGTGGTTCTGCTCGATCCATTGGCAGTCCGCCTCCAGCATCTTGAGGATGTCGGTCTCTTTGATGCTCGGGGCAGGGATGCCACCGATCAATTCGTATGCGCCCTGGTACGCCTCAACCAGCGTATCCAGAGAGTCGATCACCGCGTCATAGAACTCGCCGAGAGCCTGATGCCGCGCATAACTACCCGCACCCGTGGCTCGCCAGTGATTCCAGTGGGCGACGTTGCGTGTAAAGAAAACGCGGCTGATCAGTTCCTCGATCATGCGACACGCTCAACCGCCACATACGATGATGGAATTGCCGGGATCGCCGGAGGGCCAGCGGCAGCGGCTGTGTGATCAAGCGTCACCGCCACGTTCTCAGGCACCCACATCACCTGAACGTATTGTCCTGCCGTGGCGACCACGGTGTAGGTGCTCTGAGCCGTATGAACGCCGCCGTCTCCCGCCTTCGGGACAGTCTGCTTGCGACCCGTGTTGGTGATGTCCGTGCCATTCAGTCTCAGCCAGATCGTGACGTCATGGTCGGAAACGTCAGAGTTCGCGCACTGGAGGCTATACGAAAGTATATACGTCCCGGCATCAGCCAGCGTGATGCGCGTCAGTTGAGCGCCGTCCGTGACGACCGTGATGCCCGCCGTATTGATGATGTTCGTGCCGAATTTCACAGCCGTCGGAGAGCCGGTGTTGCCCGTCTGATCGGTGACGTCGCAGAACGATCCGTAGGACTTCCCGGAATAACCAACTTCTTCAGCGGTCGTCTGTGCGCTGACGCCACCCTGAACGACGGCGACGATCTCCGTTCCATCCAGGGCGGTAGCCGCAGGCAGGTCTGTGAATTTTACGTTCGCCATGGTCTATGCCAGCCCGTATTCTATGTTCAGGTCGATTGATTCCTGATCAGCCGCTGCCGTCTGAGCGTTCGTCGTCGCATCCTGCGTATCGCGGCGCGGGTTATCCACAGGCACCGGATCGGGCCGCAGGAGTTGCCGACGGTAGTACGGCTGCGGAACGTCATCACAGGACGCGCACACGTACAGCCCAAGCCCGACAGGAGCCGACCCGCCGCGATAGTCTTTCTTCTCGCGCAGGGTTTCGTGCTGGACCATGAAGCCGCAGCCGTCGCAAATCGCCAGAGCGCGCGGGCTCTTGGCGTCGAAGTTCGGCCACTCTCGGAATTTCCGGCCTGCGCCGTGACCATACTGCATCAGGACAACCACCCGTCGATGGAGATACGCAGTGGAACGCGCTCACGGTCTTCCGCTGCCGCGATGTCGTAGGACTTCTGGGCCAGCATCTGAAGCGTCGCTTGCCGCTCGGGCGCAAACTTCACCGCCAGTTTCGCCGCGAGGCCGGATGCAATGGCCTCCATCCAGCGGTTCGGCGCATTTAGGCTGTCGGTGAAAGCCCCGGCGTCTTCCTGCATTTTCATGCGGTAGTAATACACAGTGACCGTCGCGTCCTGCGGCACAGGCCACACGAAGATCGACGGCGTGATCGTGCGCTGGAAATAGAACTGCGTCGGACGCGCGCCCTGCTGAGCCTTGTTTGGCAGCGCCGCGTATTCAGCCCGGCTGATCGGCGAAAGCATCAAGTCGGTATTGATGCCACCTGACGTCGTGCGAGCGAAGACCTGGAGAAGGTTAACCGTGCGCTCCTGAAGCGTGTATTCCGACGTACCCGCCACCAGAGCCACGGATTGCAGGTCCACTTCCCAGAGGTTCGGCCCGTTGTTGGCCCACTCAGAGAACAGGAAATTGATCGACCGTCGCGCACTGTCGATGTCATTGGCCGAGAGAGACGACGGCGCACGTCCGCACCGCTCGAACGCTTCAGTGATGAAGTCGATCTGCGCGAGGCTGGAGAACGTGTATGTCCCGCTCGATGGCATGACCTATCGCTTCGCCGCCTTTTTCTTCGGAGCCACCGGCTCGACTACCGGCTTCGATACCGGCTCAACCATCATAGCAGCGATATCATCATCGGTCATCTGCCACCACCGGTCTTCTGGCATCGTGATCTCTTGCTTGCCGATAACGCGAGTTACCATTCGTGACGACATATTAGAGACCTCTGGACTGAGTTAGAACTGAAGGCCAAACGATACACCCGTGATAGAATTTGCAGACACGGCGATTTCCACAGGGGTTGGGTTGGATAGTCCATCTAGATTGGTAACGGCAATAGACAAAATCCCTGCCGAAGTCGGAGACACCAGCAAACTAACGCCGCTTTCACCTATAGATATCACCGCCGGGTTTAGTTCAATCGTAGCAGACGATCCGGTCAGATCAAACTCGACCGTCACGCCAGTTGGGTTGGCTCCATTAAGCGTAACATCAAGGTAAAATTGCTCGCCAACAACGGAAGAGGATGGAGCCGATAGAGATATTGCCGTCGCATCCGGCGGCCCCACCTCTACGGACACCGTACCTGGAATCAGGCCGGAGGAGGAGGCCGTGATGGTTTTTGCGCCCTCAGAATCAGGGGTGTATGTAAATGTCTGTGGGGTGCAGATAACTTCAGGAGGGAAGGTCAGGGACGATGGAGAAAAAGTACCTCCGCCCGCATCTGATAGGCTGACAATCGTTGACGCCCCTACAGAGTTATTAAGTGTCACCGTATAGTTTCCGGTCGTGACGCCCTCTTGAGCGGTTGGTGGGCCAGTCACCGATACGGCGGTTGAGTAGGTGTACGACGGCCAAGATGCGGCGGCCCCGGACGCATCGACAACTGTACCCGCGACGCGACTAACAGCAGGTCCAGCGCCAAGTTGGACGTTGCTGCCAGCGTTTATCGGTGCCGCAGGCCCCGTAATAAAGAACCTTGGCTCAACGCCGAAAATGGCAGACTCATCATATCCGATCTGAAGCGCGGAGAATTTTGCTCTATTCGCCGAATTTGTTATGTCTAGATATTCGTTGTGCAAGTAGATGCACCCTATCTCGCCGTCATAACCCCAGCCCATCCGGTACTGGTTTGACGCTTTGCTCCACTCGATATCTCTATCAAGCTCGGTTGTGTTCCAGTTATTTGTCGTGAAGGCTGTAGATACATTGTCAACATAAACCTTCACGCCAGCAGAAGATGTGGATTGAGAGGAATCAATACTCACGATGTAATCGTGGGCGTCCGTATCCGACACATTGAACTCAAATTCGAACAACTGAATGTTGGCGGCGTTCTTCCCCTTGAACCGCAGTTTGTTTGTGGTCAGCGTCTCGATGGAAAATGATCCACCGCTGACCCCAACAACAGTCGTGGTTCCCCAGGTCCCCCTCTTCCATGCGGCCAGAAAGACCGTCGCGTATGGGGATGACGAGCCAATAGACCCTCCAGATGTCTGCCTAATCTGATCATCAGTGGTAAGCAGGAGTTTAGGCCAACCTGACGGAAGCGCCGTGGTGATGGACCACGTAAACACGTTGCCCTCACCGAAGTTGGCCTCAACCTCGGTTGTAGTGGAATACGACGCTGACGTGGTGGCACTTAGCTGAACATACTTGCCGTTCGCCACGCTCTGACTGGCAGACGGAGTGGTTGCGCCCGTGCCGATGGCGTCGTCAGCCACGGAGATATTGCCCCCGGTTATCGTGGCGGTCTTTGTCCCGTCTGAAGTGAAGAGTTCCCAGCCACTGACTACCGCTGTGCTGACCGGCTGATCCTCTATATCTGTGAAATCAACCACAGCGATGCCGTAGATGAACTGGTCGCCCATCCGTCCAACGCCTAGATATTGCTTCATCTGAGGCGTAAACGACCCATCCCAAACGGTAGTATTTGAGGCTAGGGCATTGCCGGAAAGCGGCGCTACGTTGTCATATATCTCAAATTCGTTCGTGGCGACCTGCGTGACAAGACTATCGGTCACGGCAGTCTGATCGGTTCTGACGCCCGTTATGCCATCGAAAATGCAGTTATCCATATCGACCGAATAGTCGTCAGCCGCCACTGTTCCCGTGGCCCCAGATGTTCCGCCCGTCACCAATAGGCCCACAGTTGGACTGGGGCTGAAGCTCGTTAGTCGGATCGTGCCCTTCGTGGCGTTATAGGCAGAAAGAACCTGACTTCCTCCGGTCCAACTGATCGTTTCTCCTGCAACAAATGTCCCGGTGATGCCGCTGAGATAGTAAGTCCTCGTGGCCGAATCGCTTGGCAGCGCACAGGCATCCTCACCCGTGCCTGTTACACCGCGCTTCCTCATGAACGCCATGCGGTCCATGGTTTCGCCAGTGTAGGAACCATAGATTCTGGACGCATCTCGCTGATCAGCGTCCATCTCCAGAACGCAGTCATAGAAGATGCCGCCGGGTATTCCGTCTTTCGTGAGCGGCCTAGCCACGTTCACCGCAGAATTATTGAAGAAAGACAAGCCGGACGCCGTTCCGTCATCGTTGTAGAAAGAATATCCATTTCCGTGTGCAGAGACTATGTTTTCAAGAAAATTCCCTGACACAACACAATCAACAGGGCCGAACATATAGACGCCGGTTCTTCCGATCCGATTAATTATGTTGTTTCTGACTGTGTTTGTGTCGTTGTTTACTGACAGGCGTATGCCAGAAGTTCGAATGCTATCGTATATATAGTTGCCGTCGATAATGGAGTTGTTAAGGTCCCCGGAACCAGACACCCTAATCCCGCCGCCCTTTAGGTTTCCACAGACAAGCCACCTGATTGTGGTGTTTATGCAACTGATCTGGAAATCTGGAGTGGAACTGATGCCTACGCCAACGCCCTCTGTGATGGACGTGTCGCCATAGTAGCCCTCGATGCGCAGGGCGAAGCACCTAGCGGCAGCGGCAGAGCTTCCATCGAGCCCGGTCTTGCGGGCCATAATTTCTATATTGGAAGCGCTAGTCGTCCACGCAAAGACAGTAAGGCTGTCGGATGACCATGCAAACTGGTTGACTGCGGTGATTAGTCTTGGATGGCCCACGACCTGCATAGCCGTGGGGTCATTGGACTGAAGGGTTTTGGTGCCGCAATCAAATGTTCCAGTAACGCCATCGTCGGAGGTAATGAGGAAGTAGTCTACCTCGTTGGGAGATACCCAGATGCCGACGTAATATCCAACCAAACTATAGCCGCCCATCGCCGTGACGAGCCCCGTCGGCCACGTCACTGTACTTGATGCGCCATTGAAGGTGATGTTGCTGCGGGCGTACTTGTGCATACCCGACCCGCTAGACGGATGCGGGTCTGCTGCATTCATGTAAGGATCGGTTCCGGCCTCGGGCCACTGAGCCCAAAAAACAAGAGTGTCGTCGTCTCGGTCGATCAGGTTTTGTGCGAGCTTCCTGGCAGAGCCTAGCGTCCACTTCTTAATGTTCGCCACGTTGGGATTGTTACTCACATCTCCGCTGGATGCAGCCGACGACGCTCCCAACTGATCGGCCCCGCAGTAGACCGTATCCCCACTTCCCCATCCTGCCGCCTGATCACCACCGGCATAGATGCAGTAGGTGTTCACCTGCACGAGATTAGAGCGGATCGTGTTGCCGCCCTTAATCACAATCAGGGTGTCGGCCACGGGGACATGGGCTGCGGCATTTCCTGTGGCATTGGGATCGCCGGGAGCATGTTCCCAAGGAGATGCCTTTGTGCCCACGTTGCTGTCTGATCCAGCGGCGGGGTCCACATACACAGAAAGCCCCGGCACGATGATCGTGAGGGTTCCGGTTTGGCTGTTGAATGGCGATGGGAATGCCGCCCAAGCAGCGGTGATTGTGAGGTTGTAGGTTCCTGGCGTGACGCCCGCCCCAGCGGGCGAAACTACACCAGCGGCAATGGCCCACTGGCCCGCGCCGTTCCCGGCGGTGATAGACCAACTATCAGGAGCCGCGATGTTGGCAGGCAGCATCTCAGTGGCGAGGGTGATACCAGCCACCCCAGCCCCGTTGTTCTTGTCCCTGTAGACCGTTTTGTCGTTGAGCAGAGACATATGAAAATCCTAGATCGGGTCGATATAACCGACCGAAGATATAGCCGCGTATGAAATGGCGGCAGGGATGTTAGCCGGTGTGGCGATCCAGTTTATCAGATCGCCAGCCGCGATAGCCAATGTTTCGCTGGAATTTTCTCCAGTGACCGCCGCCCCTGTAAGGACAATATCTGGGTTCGTCTGGTTAACACCACCAATGGCTGGCGCAAAAGTGCGCGTGTCGGTTCCGCCCGGAGCCACAGGGATTGCCGCATATGGCTTTCTAAGCGTGAAGGCGACTGGAGACACGCAGTACACAAGATCGGACGTGGTGCGCCCACCATCACTCCTGCCGCTGATGGGAGACATGCGAGCGTCGGTGGTGCTGTACCCGGAAGAGGCTGTCACCGGAAGCCAGCTTTCCCCAAGGATTGTGGGTATCCAAGTCAGAGCCACATAGGCCACGGCGGTTGCAGGGGTGGCGCTTTGCTCTCCACGGATCGTGAAGTAATCGCCCTTCGCCACAGAGATGTTCTGGCCCGAAATCTTTGCCCAAGTGATACCTTCGCCCGTCCCGGCTCCGGTCATTGACACCGTGAGGGCAGTCGCTACGCCATTCTTATAGAGCGTGTAGGTGCGGGTGATACCGGCCCCAGGAGCAGCAGACAAGTTCACGATAAGATCATCCAGAACCCCGTCGGTGGGGGCATAGGTTCTAGATTCGGGCTCGGTTCCGGTAGATGAATTGCTTGCCCCAAGGGGGGCGTAGCCAGCGCCAGTGCCGGAATTGAATCCAGAGAATATCAGAGACTCGCCACTTTCCGTGGCATCAAATGTGCAGGCCACCTGAACCTGAGATGACGCCGTGGGCGTGCCCGTCGGGACCAATCGGAACATCACGCTCTGATTTGCCGTGACCGCGTATGTGCCGGTCACAGTGAGGGAGTTGCCCGAGGAAATAGTTCCCGTAAGCACAGCTACATCATCCACCATCAGGGCAAGCTCATATGAGCCCGTGGCGATGGTGGTGTTGAAGTTGGCCCGGATATTCCCAATCGTACCGCCAATAGGCACCCTGAACTTATTCGCTGTACTGGAGCCCCAGTTGCTGGCAGCGCCGGGGCCGCAAAGCGACGGGTAGGTTGTACTGCTGTTGGAAGCGGAGTTCAAAAACGAGTTGGGTACGATCAGCGTCCGCATGTGCGTCAGGCCGCCCATAGCAGCCACATTCGTAAACAGATACGGCGAGATCGAGGGGAACATTAGGTGAAGTTACCGAACGCTATCACGCTCACGTTTGCGCCCGTAGTCACTTCCCAGCCTCCGCTGACAGATTTGATGTTCATGAGCGGAACGTAGAAAGGAACGAGGCTCGAAACGCTATTGGAGCCGCCAGCAAACACGGTGGTATTTGTAGCGCCATCCTCAATAGACACAGCCCCAGGGGATGTAGTGGCTGGAATAATGAGCATCCCAGCAAAGCTATCACCAATGGCCCCGGTCGGGCCAAGCATCTGATCGGTTTGAGATGCAGCCACAGTTTCGTATTCGCTGTAAACTGCGGGGTCGTCGGTCGCGATTGTCACTGGAACCGAGGCGGCGCGCGCCGCAGGGCCCGCCGCCACTGGATTCACGATGGTGCCGTCGTCCTTGGTCACCATCACGTTCTGGTATTGAACGCCGCCAACGTCTTTAGTGGCGACGGTCTTGCCGGAGCCCGGTGTTACATTGATGTTGTCGGCCATCTTAGTTCGCCTTCGTTAAAGCCAGCAAGAGCCCAATAGGAGAGCCCTCTTCGCCGGTAGATTCATCTCCACCGCCCAGGCCCTCCCACTCGTTGTATAACCCAGAGTCGGGGGACCTTGCGATTTGCAATCCAGCAGCGCCACTGAACAGACCCTCTGACCCATTGTTAAGGCCGGACATCTCTATCCCGCCTGCACAACAGTCAAGGTTACGGAGCCCGATCCAACCGTAAGGTTAACGCGCGCGGCAGTCGGAACATAAGCGTAATTACCCTGCTTCGAAGTCGTGGCATCAACAAGCGCGGTATCAGGGTGGTCAAACCACGTAGCCGCCGCAGCGCCATTGTCGCGCACGTTATCCAGCGTCTGCTGAATCGTATAGGTCGCCGTGCCGCTGACCACAGCCTGAAGACTGACGTTCGGCGAGCCAAAGACGTCGAGAAGTACCGGGTCCGAAGTGCCAACTCCGGTAACGGAAACTGAAGTCGGGCGGGGCATTACTTCATTCCTCTCAGCGTTTGCGCCAGTCGAGCGCGCTGGCCGATCTTACCGGGTTTCTTGGCCGCCGCAGCAAGTTTCGCAGCCGGGATAGGCTTGCCGGGTTTAGCGCCGAGTTCAGCACGCAATGCTCCCGGCTTCTTAATCGCTCCAGCGATCCAGTTTTTCTTGGCCCGCATATTAGCAATCCCATTTCTTGCGGGCGAGCCGCAGTCTGCTGCTCGGGTCTTTAGCAGCTTTCGGGAACATTTTCATCTGCCCCGCTGATCTAGCGCAGAAACTCTTCTTGCGCGATCCGCCTTCGGGCTGCGGTGGCTTCAGATTGCTGCCGGTTGCGCGGTTATACGCAGCGCGACCTTTTTCGCTCAGGCCGCCGGACGGGCTCTTGTGCTCCGCCTTGAACTGGAAATCCTTCTTCGACCGCACATCAGCCTCCGAAGTAGCGGGGCGGCCCGCAGGCCGCCCCTGTAGTTAGCCGTTGAACTGCGTGACGCCGTACAGGCCAACACGAGTATCGGTGTCCTTGAGGAACATCCACAGCGTGAAGCGAACGGTGCCGTTGCAAGCGGTGTTCGGATCGAAGGTGCCGCGAACATCGCCGGTCGTGGCAGTCGCCGTAGTAGCGTCAGCCGCGACAAAGGTGCCGTTGGTCACCTGAGCGCCGTTGTCGAACGTGATCATGTAGTTACGGGTGTTGACCCGGTACGGAAGACCAAGAACGTCAGTGGTGCCCGCGCTGCCGTTGCCGGTCAGAGCCGCCGAGATCGCGACGCGGGTCACGGTCTTGAATGCCTTCTTGCCAGCGACAGTCGCCGCGCCGTTGAAAGAAATCGCTTCTTGGATCGACACGCCATAAGCGTCCGTGCCGTACACCGTCGCAGTCTGCGTGGTGTCTCCAGCATCACTCGATGTCACCGATACACCGCGAGGCACATCGAAAGTCGCTACGCCGCCGGAAGCCAGAGCGCCAGCGATGGTGAGATCGCCAGCCGCGCCGACTGCCTGAGCCGTCGCAATACCATCGGCATCGAGCGTCAGAGGAACCACGTCGTAAATGAATACCGGAGACGTGGGGCCACCCGCGAGGGCCGCCGTACCGTTCAGGTCGAAGCTCCGCCCGACACGCACGCCGTCAGAGAAATGAGTCATCGTTATTCTCCAGTGGCAAGACGGGGGTGGCCGGAGCCACCCCCAATCGGGTTAGGACGCGCCCTGCGAGCCCCAGGCCGCGCGGAAGTTCGACACGCCGAAGCTGTACCGCTCAATCGCCTTGGCCTTCAGGTTATCGGTGTCGAAGTCCGTGTAGACATCCGTCTCCAGGGCTTCACGCTCGTAGTACTTCAGCCCGTTCGGAGCGTCCGTGAGCAGGAACCAGGAGTTGGTGTCCGTCAGGAACATATTCACGCGATAGCCCTGCGGAACCGCAGAGTTATTGTAGATCGCGTTGACGTCGTTGTTCGCCGTATCAACGCGGAACTGCGATTGCAGCAAGCGGGTCGCGGTCCACTGAAGTTCAGCAGGCACGATCAGTTTGGTCGGCTTGGTCATGATACGCAGACCAGCGGCGTCCTTGAAACGCTGCACGCCGACGATGGCGTCCTGAAGCGACGTCTCGTTCAGGTCCGACTGCGT
>Ga0181352_1000869_pt1 | contig 12309 bp, 7 predicted proteins | sample Fa13VDMLBSN_FD_130103 | JGI IMG/M metagenome (GOLD analysis project Ga0181352, IMG submission 130103) | Freshwater viral communities from Lake Michigan, USA - Fa13.VD.MLB.S.N | ecosystem: Environmental > Aquatic > Freshwater > Lake | place: USA: Michigan | collected 2013-09-23 | reverse complement strand
GTGGGGAGTGCAGTCTGTTTCCACAGTACCCCCTGGGCGATACCATTGGGCACGTTGGCGTGTTATAACGGTGGGGATGTGGGACAAGATCACCGCCCGTGTTGACGACAATCAGTACCCCGATCCCAGCACTGTAGAAGCCAGGATTTGGAAGTACGCTTTAGAGAATAGTTCCCTGTTGCGACCCTATAATGGAACGCATCTCACAAACGGGCACTTGACAAAGTCGGCCTATTCGTTTATAACAGATCAGGGTCCGCCGAGTCTATTGTCAGCCCTGGTCCGTCCAGCTATGGCATCTGTAAACCTGTCACAAGAGGATGAGAGGAGGATTAAGTTTGAATGTCAGGTCTTGTGGTCAGGTCGTGGTTCTACGATTCGGGCACCTCACCCGCTACTCGAAGAAGCTGTTGAATGCATGAGTCTGAATGAGCGGTTTGGTATTTCTGTTTATCCGAACTTCAAAGAAATGCCTCAGAAGACGTTGATTGCCTTTAAACTGGTGTCTTCTACTTACGCAGAACTCATGGATATGAACCAGCACGCGAGGGCTCTCCAGGATCGAGCCGCTTCGGAAGCTGGTCTCCGTCGATAGTTTCAGGAGTATTCCTGTGCCTGCTGATCCATCCGACTTTTCAGCCCTGACGACCGCTTATGGCGGATGGTTACGCAGTGCTAAAATCAATGGAGTAACTGCCTACTGTGACTCCGCAACTCTGGATCAAGGTAACAATTACCAATACACTCGCTATGCTCTCACCCTACCTACAGGGAATCGTCAGAAGGTCCTGCACACTAGGGGCACAAGAGAGGTCTCTTGGTCGATTTCAGGTGACTTAACTACCGAATCATCAGGTCTTCTTAACTTTCTTCACCCCTATTATCGGGGTTTAATCTTTCCTGTTGCAGTGCTTCAATCTGGCTATCAGGAATCTGATTACATTGCCTCCGCCATGATGGAGAATTTCTCCCTTCAAGGGGCAGCAGATGGGACTATAAAGTATTCCATTTCTGGCAAGGGCCTAACAAATATTGTAGGAGCTCCATCCTGGACAGTGACGGGTCACAGACATCCTGTTCCCGGCTGGGCTTCGGGCAACACACTCGTGAGGTCCTGGTCTGTCACTCATTCCATAAGTTTGCAAGCCAACTGGCACAATAGTCAACAGGTTCTGCCAACGTATTACCGTCCTGCTGAATCAGAATACACGATGCAGATCCAGACCCTGGGAACGTTCGCTCAGTATGATACCATATCTCTGGGAGTGGGCACATTTACATTCGTCCAAGGTTTGGTGACGAAGAGGGCAATCAACTATTCGGGTAATGATCCGAAGATGTATGATTGTCAGGTTACGAATGTTCATTCGGGAGACGAGGCAATAACTCCGGCCGTAGCAGTCACTATTGGTGGTGGTTACTCACCTCCAGATTGGATCTAATTTTAGGAAATCTTCATGACAGACACTCTTCCCCAAGAAACGCCCGCTCCTTCTGAAGTACCTGCAGCTCCTGTGGAGGTAGCACCCGCAACTCTGCCGGCTGCAATTTGGCTGTCCAAGCGACCCACGGTAACATTCAAGATCTATGTTTACCGTCGTCCCGATGAGGAAGAACTTTCCGCGGTCATGGTCTTGCCCCTGGGCGAAGACGCGGTCAAGGCCGCTGGCGTCCAGGAGATCGCGGTGGAAGTTGAATTTTCTATCCCAAATCGAAAGCAGATGGCTCGTTACAAAGACCGTTCTGCTCGTTGGGTGGATGAAATCTCCAGCTTGGTAAGTGATCGCAATGTCATTCGCCAGCAGATTATCCGTACCCATCTGCTCAAGATGGGAATACCTCACCCTACCACAGGGGAGGCTCTGGATTTCTCACGTGATGAAGACGGTCGTCTGAAACCAGAAACGGAAACTCTTTTGGATGAGCTGCATCCTTCACTGCTGGATGCGATCATGACTAAGTTTGAGAGGGATGCTAACTTAGTCTACTAAATAGTGAGGGCCCCAGAGTGCCAATTCTCGATCCCACTGGTAGTGGCCCCTCATCTCGCGAATTAGAAGCTCGTTCCACCGCAGCCCAACAGAATGCGGAAGCGGAATTGGCTCTTGTAAGGGCGTTGCGTGAAGTAACAGAGGCCCGCCGTGCTGCAATCAGCACCACGGCCGCTCAAATTGCCGCCGATGAGCGTGAGATTGAGCGTCTTCGAACCCTGGTAGCGTCAGACGCTACATACACCAGGGCCCTGCAAAATCGTCAGCAACAGATGGTGCAGAACCATCAACAGCTGCAACGTCTACAGGGTGCTGAGGAGAAATATCAGCAAGTTGCGGATAGTGCTGCCCGTAAGATCGGTGGTCTGCACGAAGAGCAAACAAAACAACTGTCAAATATGGCTAACGGCTATCAGAAGATGGCCGGGACAGTGGAAACGTTCATGAAGAGCTTTGACCGGCTCTTTACTGTCACAAAGGCCCATGTTGAGCTGAAGTTATCAATCCAGTCAACTACGGACGCAATGACAGGTTTCTCGAAGGCATCGGACCTTCAGATTGCCAACCTGGACAAGATTCGAAACAACCTCAATCTCACAAAATTGGAGTGGAACGACTTCGCCAAGACCCTACGTCAAGGAATTGACATGGGTATCAACCAGGACCAGATGAACCAGCTCACGAAGTTGCTTCAAGCTCGGTATGGTGCCCAAGGCGGAGCAGCAAAGGCGAAAGAGTTCCTCTCTGCGGAACAGCAGTCTCCTGGTCTGATGAAGGCCATGCGAGAAGGAGACCAGGCCCGTATCAACGAGATGACCCGCTCCGGAGGTATGTCTTTGGAGCAGCGGGATCTTATCAAGCAGATTCAGGCTCTTCAAACAGGCCGAATGGGTGGGACCGCGGATGCAAACTTTTCGAATGAGATGGCCCGGAACTCAAAGATCCTGGACGACATCAAGTCGGGGGTCTTAGATTTTGGGCAGAAATGGTTGCAGCCCATGGCTGCTATCTCTCTCCCCGCTATTGTGACCGGTGTTGGCTCTACTGTAATTGTCTTGTACCAGATCTTGGGTACATTGAAGATGATGCAGGCTTCTGGGGCCATGGGAGGTGGCGGAGGCCGTGGGTTAGGAGGGCTTCTGGGTGGAACTGATCCTACTCCTACAGGCCCTCGGAAACCCGGTTCTCCTCGTAGTCGTGGTTTTGGTAAGTCTCGCGGTGGCAAGTTTGGGGGTCTGGGAACAGTAGCAGCCTCTATTGGCTCTTACATGTTGATGGATGCAGCGACGTCATCCATGATGGGGGATGATGCGAACCCCATGCTCCAGGAGGGGATCAACATTGGTGGTTCCTTTGCGATGGAACAAGGAGCCGAACGTTTAGCAACCTCTTTTGGAAGCAAAGTTGCCACGAAGGGTGGTGCCGCTGCAGCGGGTAAAGCAGTAACAGGGGCGGGAGGCTCCCTAGGGGCGTCTGCGATAGCTGGTCCCGCGGCTATCATTGGCCTCTTGGGCACTGGTGTCGACCTAGTAGGATCCTATTATGAAGACCAGTTCCGTGCGAAAGCCGATGAGGCGAGGGCCCGCGGCGATTTCAAGAGGGGGACCGAGGAGTCTAGAAAAGCCGGTCAAGCGGGCGGCGTGGCAGCTATCGGCGGCATTGCTGGTATGGCTGCTACGGGTGCTGGGGTGGGGGCTCTTATTGGTTCTGTTGTGCCTGTTGTTGGCACCGGTATTGGTGCTGTTGTTGGCGGTCTGTTGGGCGCTGCGATCGGTCTATTTCAGAATTCGGGCCGCCTCATGGAGGGGTTCAAGCAGACGTTCCTCCAGAAGGACTCGTTGCTGACGAAGATTCCGTTCTTCGATTCTATGCGTCGAGATATGGAGAACCAGGAGAAGATTAACCAGATCCTGGCTCGCTCTTCGGGAACATTAGCAGCGGAGTATGAAGCCACCATCCCTTCGGTTCAGGCCTTTAGAGCCGCAGTAGCAGCGGCTGCTCAACAGGCAGGTATGGGTTTAGCCCAGACTCGTGGGCGTACTGCCGGAACCCTGTCAGGTCAGATTTTAGCTGGTGGCGGCACTGGTGATGCCCTCCAAGCCCTGGCGGCTCAAGAAATAGCTGGAGTTCAAGCACAACTAAAGAATTTTCAGGATCGTGTAGGAACTGTTGGGGAATTGACGGCAAAGCTCGAAGAGGGAAAGGCGCTTCAAGAGAAGATTCGAGCCAATTTGGATACTCTTCATGCAGAGCGGGCTGCCAATGAGGCTGGTCGTAAGGGTTTGGGATTTGGTCACGACGAACATCGTCGTTCTCGTGAGCGTGAGAAAGCCTATGATACTGCCATTGGTTCAGAACGTAAGAATGCCGCTACCGCAGCTGATGCTACCAAGGTAGCAGAGGAGAACCTAGCGAATTTGAAGGAACAGATGGCCAAGTATGAACTGGCCTATTCAGAGGCTATGTCTCTTACCAAGATGCAAGGTAAGCAGAATCAGTTAATGGATCTTCGCTTGACCGCGGTGAAGGTTGAGTCCAAGGTTCAACAACAGTTACTAGCTGTCTTTGGTAATTTAACTGGTACGTCTCAACAAGCCACGAATGCGCACTTCCAGCGTCTCTCTGCTCTAAATGCAGAGAATAAGATTGCAAAAGAGAACATGGAGGCGCTGCGTAAACAATACAAAGAGAATCTAGCTCGTGTTGATGGTGACAATACCCTTGATGCAGGCATGAAAACCCGTCTGCGGACTCGCTTAAATGCAGAGATGTCTGTAGCAGAAGCAAAAGAAAGGGAGCGGTCCACCCAAGCGTTGGTTGAGAGTATCAATGCTCTGAAGGATACGATGAATGCTTTGGTAGCGGGCCTCCGTCAGAGTGCGGCTTACCGAGTGGGTGAAGCCCGTCGAGAGGGTGCTCAGACCTCTACAGAGATGGGGATGTTCCAGGGTCTATCTCCTGGTCAGACCCGTCAAGCCTTCCAGGGTGTGGCAAATCAATCAAGTGCAATGGCCGCTGCCGTCGCTGAGGCTGCTCCTGCAGCCCGTGTCGCCGCCGAGATGGCTTACGAATCTGCGATCAAGGCAGCCCAGGGATTAGAAGGACAAGCAAAGGCTGATGCTGTTTTAGAGGCACAGACACAAAGGTCTATAGCTCAGACTCGTATCACCACTGAGGTTGAGAAGTCTCGCCTGGTAGCTTTGCAGGATGCCCGTAAGGTCTTGTCCGAAGCCGGAGAGGCCGAGCGTCGTCGAATAGACACTCAGAAAGACGTACTGGAATCCCAGCGGGGCCTGGCTGAGTTCGTGGGTGCCTCTTACCAAACACAATTAGCGATCCAGAAGCAAATTCTTAATCTGAAAGGTCAGGAATTAGCGTCAGTCCGCACTCAAATGAAGGAGATGTTGGATCAGGGTGGTGAGTCTGTTCGTAACACAGCCGAGTTCCAGACGCTTCAACGGAAGGAAGCCCAGACAGCCGCCGATCTGTTTAAGCAATCCATTGGGGTACAAAGAGACTTCATGGATAAGGCCCTGGGAAAGATGTTTGGTGTTCCTTCGGGCACCAAATTCCAACCGGGTCCGGGCAACCAGGATTTCATGGCGAAGCAGATCTTTGGGGAACACATGGTAGGCCCCGGAGGGATTCGGATTGCGGGTCAAGTAGGTCCAGCTGCTCAGCGAGCTGCTCTACAGCAAGGAGCTTTGGCAGGACTTAATGGCCTTCCGGTGGGCCGTGCGGCGGCTCCCATGGGAAATGGACGTTTCCCCGTACCAGGATTAAGTGCTCCGGGTGTCGGCGGTGCTCCTGGAACGAACCCACCTCCGGTTCAGCCCGCAGCTCAAGCCCAGCCTGTAGCCCAGGCAATGTCATCTCCATCGATTATGGATATTAGTGGGAATATCAAGGTAGAAGTCTCGATCAGTCAAGATGGTCGTTTCGAGGCTGCTATTCGAAGGACAGTGGTCCAAATGGCCGCCGAAGGAGTTATTGTGAAGGGCATGCGTGGGCTTCCAGGAAGTGTTTAATGTTAATTGCAGAAGATACCCTCACCAATCCACAGATTCAGGCAGGAACTCCTCCTGTCTATGTTCCTCCTGCAGATCCTCCGCCACAGCAGAGTCTGGTCGGTTATTGGTATTTCGATCGTAAGATCCGGCCTCTATTCAATGACACTTGTGATGGCATTGAAACGAAGGCTCAGGAGTTCAACACATTCCTGCAATTTCACATAAGGACCCTGGAGGACGAGGGCGAGTATGTTCCCGGCGGGGGTGGCGGCGATGACAACCCTGCTCTTCCTGAGAAGTTGAAGGCTCGTACTCAAGCAGGAATGCAAAGAGATCTCCCGTCTCGGATTGATAAGTTCCCAACAGGAACTTTCATTCGGGGGACAGGTGCCCTCATGTCCACTCCTTATCATGGAACGGACCGCCGCTTCTTTCGAAACCTGGTGAAGGATCATCCGGAGAATGTAAATGAGGAGACAGCTGTCTACCACTGGGTGTTGGATGACGAGGACGATCGCAAGTATATTCGTCCCAGAGAAGATGGTTCCATATCTGTGACACCTCCTTCTCGCCGCTCGGATATGATAAGGTCTATCACACTTCCAGTAGTCTCAGATGAAACATCCCGCATTCCCAATTACAGCACTCGTTTCAAAAATGATCAGGTCAATGCGTTCACTCTCGTCTTGGGAGTGCAGCAAGGCCCGGAATACGAGTCTACCCCGGCAACCCACGCCCGTCCTATTCCATGGAAGGTGACGGTTAAGTTTGGCGAAGTGGAATTGGCCCTGGAGGAAGGCCGTCCGGAAGCAAAGATATCTTTCAATGGTCGAACAGAGACCATAACGATTAACCCGGGTGCTTCTTCCAGAACTCGGACAGATGCGGGATACCGTTCTTATGAATTGACCTTCATCCCTGTCTGGAATGGGATTGTATTTGCAGACTCAAGCCCCAGTTCATCTAATTGGCAAGAGAAAGCAACATACATCAAGAAGACTCTGGACAAGACCATGTTCACAGAGTATCAGGAGCAGTTTCACCAGAAGACGAGTTCTACCACGCCCAGTATTCCGCGGTTTGGGGATTCTGGTGAACTTCTTCCCACTCCTGATCCTGTAGGAGAACCATCAGGTTCTGTCGCTCCCGACGCCTGGTCCGAACCTGACACAGATGATACCCCAGAGCATAAGGGTTGTTTCCTTCCGACTACAGGGCAGGTGATGGTAGACTTCGGAGTCTCCCTCACCGTGGAGTTCGAGCGTTGTGGTGGAACTCTCCGTTTCATCCCAGTCTTCTTTTCGAAATGTATTCGCTCTTACCTCTTCAAGCGTGGGGAGCACGTACCTGAATCCCAAGCGGATAATGAGTGTCCTGCCTGGCCGATCGTTCCGGATTTGTATCCTGTTCCGGTATACAATTATCAAGGGATCGATACTACGTCCAATCGTCCTTTTATGTGGATTCAGGAGCAATCCGATCCTGCACACATTCTCGCCTATGAGACCGAGAGGACGACAGATGGTTATCGTCGTCCAGTTGAGATCTGGGGATACGTCATAGCTTTGGCGAAACCAGTTGAAGAAGGAGCCGCTGCTAATCAGGAGGATTATACATATGAAGGGGGAGATTTCGAGAGTGGGACTGGGTCCCCTGGTGAGACCACAGACAGTAGCGTTGATGCCATGGCTCCTCTGAATGATGTGGCAGCCGACGAAGAAGGAAACATTCAGGCCCTACAATTCCGTCGGGGTGAAGGGTTTCTGACGAATGCAGATTTACCGATAGCCCGTATCCGTCGCCTGTCATTGACCCGAAGCCTGGACGGAACGAATGGCACAATTGAGTGGGACCGATACGATCCTGCCCTGGGATTATTTGCTCGTCCTTTACAACGGGTGGGAGCTTTGCGTTTGTACGTCTCTGGAGGAGTGAATACTCGGCCTGGTGTGATCTACACGGGCATCGCTATGGGAAATGCGGAGACCGATTCCCATGACTCCAATTCTGTGACCATTCCCTTGTATGGGCGTGAGTGTAAGATGACGGATTCGGAGGGCGGTCTCCGGATTATCAACGCCCCTTTCTTTGATGCAAATGATCACCGCGACGTTATTCGGTGGATGGCCGATTACGCCGGTGTACCATTTGTATCCTTTGCGGGAGCGTACCGTCTTCCTGCAGGTTCCATTATGTCCCCGGTGGTGGATATTAAAACAGGAACTCCCGTCTGGGATGGGATTCAAGAGATCTGTAAGCTAGGTTCAACCATCACTTTCTTTGATCGCCTGGGGATTCTGACCCAACGAGGTGTAGGAACCACATCAAACGTCAACTGGCTTTATCCTGTCCATAAGATTGAGAATTACGACGACAAGCCAGATCTTTCTTCAATGCGGGATACTGTAGTCGTGGCGGCTTTGGTGGGTGAGGGAGAGATTGACCCCATGCAGGTCATGTCGCCAGATCCCAAGAATATGAATCCCGATGTGCAGCCAATGATGATTGCACGTCAATTTGCAACGGTGCCTCGGTTCCCCTGGTCGAAGATGATGTTTTATGCCGTTCAGGGGATTATTACCCGTGGGCAATTGCGTAAAGCCGCGATTGAAATCACAAAGGGTGTGACCCGTCCAAGAGCAACGGCATCAATCACTATTCCGGGAAATGCTCAGGTTGAGTTGTTGGACCGGTTCAACGGAGCCTGGGCGATCGTTTCCATCACACAGAATATTGACATGCAGGCGAAGACCTGGTCAACACAGTTGTCTCTTGAACTGATCATGGGTGCAGTACCTGAAGACAATGAAGGGGCCGGAGTTCCAGGGGAAGCAGGTGAGCCTGATGCTGAACCAGGTCCAGCTCCCACCCCTCCAAGTGGAAGTCTTTCGCCTATTGGCACTCAGTATGACTCAGAAGGTGGAATTGATGGGGACGTGGAGACTGACCCGGACGACAGTCCCGGAACGATACCATAGGTGACCTATGCCAGTCAATAGTTTTGAGCAGATTGCGAACATGGCGATGGATCGCCTCAATCCTGGTTCAACTGTTTTGATGGGATCATACCACAATGGTCCTCAAGGTGGTGTTGCCGCGGCTCGTGGCATGGTTCATGAGTCTCTGGAGAATCAATTCGGCAAGCAGATTATCATTTGTGGTGTCACCAAGCTGGGCGATGAACACGTCTGCGATAAGTAAATGGGGTTAATATGACTTATTCAGGAAGAACTCCATTTTACGGCATTCCCTATCTGAAGGAAGGGGACAAGCTGGATGAAGTGGGGGAGCGTCGTCGTACTGAGTTACTGGAGAATCTGATCCGGGGTGCCGTATTGGCTGAAGGTGACACCCGTGTTTTCAAGGAAGGTTCGTTCACCACACGTGTTAGTCCCGATGATTCTGTCACCGTTCGCCTGGTGGGTTCTCCTGCTGTCCGTGGGTTATGTCGAGCAGGTTTGGTGGAGGTAAATGGATCTTTGGAATGGAAGGATCTCCGAGCAGGTTCGGTCTATTATCTCTATATCCAGTCCACCCGGGAGACATACCAGAATCCGTCTTTGGTGAAACCTGTCTGGGACCGGGCACCTAAGTTGTTGAGTGATCACCTTTTGCTGGCGGTGTTGGACAATCGAGTGAAAGGTGAACCTGTTCTTGATACCTCCCCTCCAGGGAAGGCTATTGGTTCCAACCTTTTTAGTCTATTGAACGACCCGACCGATCCCTTTGGCTCGGAGTTGATCCAGACTAATTTGAGGGTCACCCGGTCTTTAACAGTATCCCTGGCGAAGTCCTCTAGTCTTTTGGTTCGGCAGATTTCACGGGATGCGGCCCAACCGCTGTTGATCTTCGATAATGCGTCAGCAAAGCCGGAGATCTCATCCAGTCGCGAATTACGTTTAGCAGATCCTCGGATCACCCTACCCCTCTCTGATCCAGACAATAGGACCCTGGCTTCGGGTTCCACTTCGATTGTGGGAGCGTTAAATGCTGCCTTTCAGAAGGCCCCACCTCCGATTATTCAGTTATCACGATCCCAGGACGACCCGAAGTTAGTAATGAATGTGATCCAAGGACGATCGTTTACAGTAACTCTTGACAATGACTGTTATTTGTCGTCACCGATAGGAACTGTTGAAGATGGAGCGGCAGTGCGAATCCGAGTGTCACAAGACCAGATTGGTGGCCACCACTTGGAATTTCACCCTGATTTCCAGTTCAATCCTACCCAATTCCCTCAAATTACTCAAGAACCGAACAAAACGGATTATCTTGAGATTCTCTACAATGCCCCACTCAAAAAATGGGATGTCGTTAGCTTTAGCCAGGGATATTGATTTCTTAGAGGGCGTCCTCATTGAAGAGGGGATGATCGGTGCCTGATTCTGCTAGTTCTACTCCTGCTCCAGATCCCAATTCCAACAATTGGCCCGTAGCAACCGTACTGCATGACACCAGTGAGTCCTGGAGCTTTTTCCCAGCCCCTCTTACTGAGCCGCTTGCTCCAGCGACCCTGGAGATGCTGGATATGGACCCTCAAGAGGGGACAGATCTCACAGCACAAGAATACTGTCATGTTAAGAAATATGGCCCTGATGGTGATACCTTCTGTCACTGCACGGAAGACCCTAACGTTAGGGTTGGAGACTACATCCTGTGGTCTGTTTTAACGAAACAGAAGTATTCTGAGGTTCAGGACGAAACTGGTACAGGGCAGCTCACCCCCGTAATCAGTTTGCTCAAGTTTCAGGAAGGTGTGAATGCAAAACCCCTCCCCGCTTCATTTTTTAGTGGGGTAATCTCAACGGCTTTGACTTACGATGCCACTACAAAGGATTATCACCTTTGGTATTGGATCAACGCCTGGACATCTAAGACCTTTGTAAACACTGATGGGACAAACGGTGAGATGTACCCCCTCTCTGTAAAACGTTACAGTGAGGAGGATGCTGCCGAGTTTGATCCCGACAACTGGTTTGTAGTTCCCCAGCGGGATGAAGCCCTGGCGGACATGCCGTGTGTGGTTCGAATCTATCTACACGCTCGTGGGGAACGTCACCCATTGATGTGGAATGATGAGGAGCACATATTTCTGGTGACCGATCAACCCGAAGTGGTGTCGGTCTGGGATTTTGAATGTGATCCCACAACTAGTACTTCCTCTACGACGTCCACAAGCACTCTGGGTCCTGAGCACGTTCAATATTGTGATGGTCGTTGTAAATGGACCTGGTCGGTAGCGGACAATTTCTGGACCCAAGCGGAAACAACCTGCTCGTCCACAACTAGTTCAACTACCTCGTCCACAACTACAGCAGTTCCTACCTCAAGTTGTTCCACTTCAAGCTCTTCCTCTTCGAGCTCTTCCTCTTCGAGCTCAACTACTGAGTGTCCGTGCACGACCACCACAACTACCACCACCACAACTACCACCACCCCTCCGACTACCACCCTACCTCCCGAATGTCATTGTATATACCCACGTTTCTGTGGTACTGAGGATGGCGAATGCACGTATACGTATTGTACGGTGCAAGAGGTAACTGATGTCGTTGACTGTACCACCACTACTACATCAACCACTACTGCATGTCCCACGATTTCCATTGATTATGATTTTGTAGACGGTGATGGTGACAGTCCGGCCACGATTACACTTACGTTCTCACCTATTCCTGATAATGGTGCCTGGACGTTTGACACCATTAATTACGACTTCGATGAATTGCCATTTGGCGGGCATCATGGTGATTATACGATAGATGGGACAGCGGGCGGCGGAACCATTACGTTAGTCAATGATGCCAACGGTTCTGTAGCAGACCCTGCATACACCTATGATCCCGGAACTCTAGGACCCCCTTGTGCCACTTCAACACCCGTTCCGTTCTGTGATTGTTCATCAACAATCGAGCCGTGTCCAGATCAAGGTTGTAAATGGAAATCCGTACCTACCGGCGGGGGTTTCGGTTGGCTTCTTTTAGAGAACAACTGTATAGATTGTTGTCCTTGTGCGTATCCGGAACCTGCGGAGGAGTTGTGCGAAGACGTATGGACACCCTGCGTCAGACCCGGCAAGAATGGCCCTCCCTTTCTCTACTGTACAGGAGGCTGTCTCTTTGTCTGGTTGAATGGTCCGGTATACGCCTGGCGTTTAATTGAGTGGTACTGTGAAAGTAACACACCAAATTGTGGCTGTGCCCATCCTTCAGAGGAACCTGAAGATAGGGAGGCGTGTATCTATGGAAGCACTCCTTGTGAGATGCCTACCACCTCCACCTCTTCAACAGAACCACCATGTGGTGGCG
>Ga0181352_1000868_pt1 | contig 12318 bp, 16 predicted proteins | sample Fa13VDMLBSN_FD_130103 | JGI IMG/M metagenome (GOLD analysis project Ga0181352, IMG submission 130103) | Freshwater viral communities from Lake Michigan, USA - Fa13.VD.MLB.S.N | ecosystem: Environmental > Aquatic > Freshwater > Lake | place: USA: Michigan | collected 2013-09-23 | reverse complement strand
TTTTGCTCTCCCAAAGTGAATTGCTTGTGTTATAAAACAACCCATCATTGTTAGATGGTGTTTGTGCAACCACATCGTGTAATTCATCCATCTCATATCCGTTTTGGATACGAACCTCAATCCTACCTTGTGTTGGATGTGACCTGGTTATCACTCCAATATACACCAAATGGTTCGGTGCATATTGCTTAGTAATTGTATATCCACCAGCCGTTGTTGCACTTAAATATAATTGCACCCCTTCGGTAAACGCACTTGTATCCAAACCATCCAAATCGCCAAACGCTACTAAATATCCGTTTGAATTATTTGGTATGTCAGCCTGAATCAATCCAAAAGTTTGTGCAGAAGTAGCATCACTTGTCGCTAATGCTTTGGCAACAGTTGGCTTATTTCCTAATGCCCCATTTATATAAACAACCGTTCCCTTAGTTAATGTTGCACCCGTGTTATTTCTAACCTCACGTACCAATGTCCCAGATTGTCCAGTTATTGGAAATGCAACTAATGACCCATCTCCAGCAATGTATTGAGTAGTATCACCCGTTGCAGTAACCGCTAATGTTCCCGTTGTCGTAATTGGTGAGCCACTAACCGCAAATGCTGATGGTACAGTCATTGCTACCGATGTCACCGCAGTTTCCCATTGAGGAGCAGCACTACTTGTCCCATCACCCGTTTGTGAGAGAAACATCTTAGTAGTCGTGGTGTTGCCACTTCTTCTTAATGGCGCACCAGCAGCATTGCCGTAAATCATATCACCTAAAGAGGTCATAGGATTCGACATATAGTCTGGTGTGAACCACTCGTACCCAGTCCCCCCACTATTCACCCTTAGCATTTGATTAGCCGTTGTCGAGGAAATACCCGTAAATGCACTCGTGCCATTGCCAAATAATACACCAGTTAATGTTACCGCACCCGTGCCTCCTCTCGCAACTGGCAATGTACCGCTTGTGATTTTACTTGCACTTAGGTTAGGTATGTCATCACTCACTAATGCCCTAAATGTCGGCACACTCTCCGCACCGCTTGTTGGCCCACACCATACCGTGTTAGCTAATTGATTGACTAACCCAACTTGCAACGTGCCACTTGAAGTGATTGGTGAGCCAAGGATTGTAAATACACCCGATGGCACGGTCATTGCTACGGAGGTGACCGTACCACTACCTGGACCAGCAGTCGGTGGCTCTTGATTAAAATTTCTTCCTACCTCTTTTACAAATCTTGACATATATTACCAGGTACCAAAATTAATTGATGAAGTCTTTGTCCATAAACCCGTACTACTAACATATTGCAACACATCGCCATCACTTGCATTCATAGCACTTACATCCTCTAACTGAACCAACCTATTTATATATGATCCACCACTCACACTATCACCAATATTAATATAGATAGGTGCTGGTGCAGTTACTTTTACATACACATTACTTGTAGATGTAGTAACCTTTATAATAGGCTGAGTGATATTATAATTTATCTTTATATACATCTTATGATGTTATTTGAGATTGGACTTGAATATAACCTTGCATCCAAGTATAAGTACCACCAGCAGTGGTAACTTGCAAATCATAAATAAATTCGCCTTGTGGATATGCAGCGGTGGTAACACTTGATAAAGTCACTGTCCTTTGGTTAGTCGCACCAACCACAAAGTCTGCATTAGTCCAAGTAAACTGAGTGGTACCAGCACTATTTTTAGCCATTAGCTTAAAGGTATCACTTGCAACATTTATTGCAGTGGTCTCGCACTCATCTTCCCAAAATGATAATGGCAATACATAAGTATCGCCTTGTCTTATCGCTGGTAGGTTAAATTCTGGTATCATAATCTATCTGCTTTATCTTTTAATTCCAATTTTATGTCTTGCAAAGCGTCAAAAATCTTCCCCAATTTCTCTCCAATCTCATCCTCTTTTTTCTCAAGGGTGCGGACACGAAGATCAAGTTCTCTCAACTTAATCTTCATATCCGTAAACATCTTCGACAATGCCATTGCAAATGCAATAGTCTGAATAATTATCGTCACAATCACCCCTTGCTCCATCTCTTACTTTTTAGCGTCACTTGCAAAAATGCCCACTAAAAGCATTCCAAGACCAGCTAAGACCATCTTCCAATCATTAGCCATTGCGCCTTCCCAAATCATAGGTAGTCCAGCTACCGCACCAAAAAGGCTTGTCTTTACATTTTCCATCATTTGTTTCATATTATTGATTTTTATATTGCTATATATGCCGCCAGGACACTTGTGCCATTAAGCGATGAACCTAAATTAATTACGGGACCAGCACTAACGGTATAGTTATAATACCATTTGCCTCCATATCCAACCGCAACAAGTTTATGAGTAGAAGTACTACGAGCAGTTATTGTACCACTTGCAACAGTATAAGTATCAACAACAGTTAATTCTGTAAAATTTCCACTTACTTGTAGTGTAAAGTTATAAGTAGGTGTTCCTGAGTAGCTTGACTCAAGTGACAAACTTTGCAGTATGCAAGAAAACTTATACAATTTATAATTATTTTGCGGATCTATCAAATCTAAATATCCAATATACGATGTATCGGTAGCCTGAATGAAGCTATCAAAAAAGGTAATTGGTTGCATATTTGATTGGACAATTTTGACAAGACCAGACCCACTAATGGTAGCAGTTTGCCTACCATTTATATATTCTCTATAATTAGTATTTGTTTTTGGTGCAAGTTCAATTAAATCCTTTGTTATAGATATACTTGAACTACTTGCACAAGCAAATGGATATACGTTACCACTACCATCAGTAATGGCTAAAACAAGACCTTCCGTTTTTACTATATCTGCCATTATTTATATATATAATCTTTTAAATATGTTGGATAGTCTGTCTCATTCTCAAAATCTCTATCTTGGTCATAAATCTCTTGTAGTGTTGCACTCCAAGTAGAGTTAGCAAAGTCTATTTCTTTTAGATTTGATATAATATAACTCTTATTTGGGTCATCATCTACAAATTTAATTGTATTAATTAATCCAATAACCTTATCACTTCCTCCATCATCCCATTTCAAACCAAAGAAATTAGCATCTATTTTATTTCTAAAAAACCTATTTTGCTCCCATTGAGCAATTAGATTCTGCTTTTTAAAGCTAAACTCTTCAGCATTGTATCTATACCTATACCAAGTAGGGTCAGTAAGCTCACCAGCGCTATCATACAATGAACCCATAAATTTTGGGTTAGGCATATCTGCCAAATAGATAGTATCATAAAAGTTAGCTCTAATATCCTCAGGCTTGGTAAATCTATCTAAATCACCAGAAATGTTTAAAGTAGTCAACCCATTTAAGGATGCTTGTAACCTTAGTTGCAACTGTGAGAAATTACCGCTATAACTTAAATTTGATGTATTATGTAGCAATAATCTAACGATGCCATTTGCTGGCATAGGCTTAGATAATGCACTTATTTCATAATATCCGTTTTCGTTTGTTGCAGTTTCGGGAGGAGTAAATTTAATATAAGGTATATTTGCTACACTCCAAGAATCCCAAGTTGATGGTGCAATCTTCCAAACACCATTGCTATCCATACCAGCTCTAAACTGAGGTGATGCATCTGCCTTAAATAAGACTTGAGCAACATTAAATGTTGGAGTAGGTGCAGTAAGCACACCAGTCTCATTCCATCTCCATAAAAATGATATGTCTAATACATCACCTTTAGTAACTTTAATGTCGCAACTTTGCAACCAGTCAGCACCAGATGTCGTACCAGTTGTCTCATAAGGTAAATAAGCAAAGCTATCTATAACATTACCAAAAGCATCTAATTTATCTTTTCTATAATATGATGCAGTTATGGGTGTTGGACTTTCTCTTAATCCTTTATATGCATTCCAATCAAGTATGCTATATGTTTTAGTTGTTGATGTACTTGATAATAAAGAACCTCTTTTAAAGTTCTCATTACAAAGTAACTCAGATGGATAGTCATAATTTATATTAATCTGATCTACCTTTGTAGGTCTTTTTATAAACCTTAACATTGTAGGAGCAATAGGTTTCACAGACTCATTTACACCTACATTTATATCAAATCTTTTTGTATAAATATCCCAAGGTACTGGGAATTGCAAAAATTTATATTGAAATAGTCTTAAGTTATCTGTGTCTGGTATATAATATTCTTCAATTCTAACTATGTACCAAGCGTTATTATATTGAAATAATGTTTGTGAAAAAGCCCTATTAATTCTTTCAAGAACACTATATTCATCTAAATACTCTCCATCACCTATTGAGAATGTTCTTGGGTCAACGTAAACTTGGTCAAGTGATGGGTAATTATCATCCATATAAGTATTAAATAAATTATTTAATATCCATAATGTTTGATATTTAGCACTACCTACTTGTACTAAGTCCTTAACACAATAACGAATATAATTAGTAATATATTCGATAGATGAAATTTCAAAACCATCATCATCAGTCAATGGTATAGTTTTTAAAGAACCTAAGTTTTCACTTGCTCTTAATGTTATAATATGCTTAGTATCTTCCCAAAATTCTTGAAATTCATCTTGTAATAAATACCCACTCCAATAAACATTTGGACCAAGCTCGCCACCATAATAAAATTTTACTAAACAGTAAACATCATTATTTCCTAAAAAGTCATCTATTGATACAGTTGTCTCAGATATAAAATTTATTTCTGCTTGTTGTGGTCTTAATGGTTTATATATATCTTCATCTGTATTAAACTCCCTAAGTATAAATGGTCTACTTGCTGGATTTAATTGTATAATATCACCAGAATAGCCATCAAAAGACATTTGCACTTTGCAAAAATCTCCTTCTTTGCTATAAAATTTAATCTCATATTTAGTATTATACGCCATTAACCTATTCTATTAATTTCTTGATTACCTCTATTCAATACCCCAACTAATTCAGTGCCTCTAATTACAAAATTAACTGTACCACCTGGATTTGTAAAAGGGGATGGTCTTATATTATCAAACCTTGACCTTTGCCTTAAAGATGGCAAAAGACCACCAATATTTGATAAAAATGAACCACCTTGACTAAAAGCACCAGCTATTGGTCCTCCAGCTAATCCAGCCAATATTTCAATAATTTTAGTTGCGGCTATTTGTGCAACAAGTCTTTTTAAATTTGATAATACTATTTTACCAAATTCAGCAAATGATATTCTTCCAGTATTTAAAAACTTTTCAAATGCGCTTGACAATGGATTGAAAAATACATTGTCTATTGTTTCTTTAGCTAAAGCAAATGATGCAAGTATTTGTTGTTGGTCAATAAATTGTTGATTAATATTTATTTTTGGAATTGTTTGCAATTCCTTTGTTATCAATAATCTTCCTTCTCTATTTGCCTTAACTAATTCTTGAACTGACTTTACATTTAGCCTTGTTGCACCTACTACAAACTTGCTAAAATTTTCTGCGCTATCAATTACTGGCTGATTTTCAAATGACTTTCTGCTTTGTTCAGCCCACTTTTTATTAAAGTCAATGCTATTTTGTAATTCTTGTTGCTCCTTTTTTAAATTTTGAGCCTTTAATTGCAACTGATAATTTATACCAGCTATTCCATTTGTAATTGGTGATAACTGATTTAAATACGTTTCTTGCTCAGTCTCTAAGTTTTTAATTCCTTCTTGTACTTCTTTTAAAGAACTACGAGTATTATCTAACTGTAATTTATATGTATTTATGCCTTGCTCAGCTACCTTAGCAGCAGCTGGTTGGTCTCTTAATGACTTATTATATTTATCTAACTCAACTTTTTCTTGCGCTAATAATTTAGTCTCCTCTAATCTCTTTTCTGCTAATGTAGTAGCTGCTTTATTTAATGCACTCGTAATTCCAGCTTCAGTAATCTTTAATCTTGTTCTTTCTTTTAAAGATTCATTATTTGCATTAAGCAATGCTATGCCATCAGCCGTTAAAGAATTCTCTTCACTTATTCCTGAAAGTACATCAGGTTGTACTGTTAATAATTCATTATAAGCTGCAAGTCTTTGGTCTTGTGGTAATTTTAAATTCTTTAGTGTAGATATTAAGGCTTGAGCCTTGCCATCCTCTACTGTTAAATTACCAGTTGTAGATGCTACTGCTTCGTTTAACGCTTTTTGAGATTCTGTTAATAATTTATTCCTACCAGTTATAGCATCTATTGCCTCTCCAAAGCTGCCATACTTTTGAATTAAAAATGTAACTGCTGCCGTAACAACACTAAAACCCAGGAATATACCCGCTGGACCTTTTAATGATTGCCCTAACTGACCTAAAGCACCAGTTACACCTCCACTTGATTTTGTTAATTCACCAAATGATGAAATAACACCTGGTAAGTTATTTTGAATACCAATAAAACCAAATGGTAAATCTTGTGCGACAAGTGATAAACTTGTTAAAGCAGTTCTTGCTCCCTTAGAAGAGTCAACAACTTTTGTTACACCCTTTGTAAAACCTCCACTTGCTTGTGAAAAGTTATTACCTAAATTATTTACATTCTGTAATTGCGACTCAAGCTTTTGTATTTCTTTATTTAATCTTGCAATTTGTGTTGCACTTTTAGATGGGTCTAAAACTATTTTTTTCTGATTTAACTCATCTATTCTTTTTCTTAATCCTAATATAGAATTTGCTGGATATTCCTCAATAGCCTTTCCAAAATTCTTTACATCTCCTTCTAACTCTTTTAAAGTTTCTTTTAATGCATTTAATTGTAATTTCTGTGCATCAGTAACTAAATTAAATGGAGTAGAAGCTATTGTTGTAGATAGGGTTTTTATTGCACCCTTTACATCATTAATAGATTTTGTAAACTGACTTACATCAGCACCAATGGGTAATATTAACGCATTTATGTTTTCTGCCATTTTGTTAATCTATTAAAGACTTCTCTATACTCTTCATCCTTTGGCTTTTCTTTCTCATCACCTGGTAATTCCCACAATGCCTCTGGTGTTTTTGGTGCGCTCTTAGGGTCTCCCATCAGACGCACCATTGTAAACATCAATAGTCTTGTCTGCCTATAACTATCAACTTTTTTTTCTTGATATCCACTCATCATCAAGAAATAATGTTTTGCGCTCATAGCAAAGAAATCACGTGGGAGTAATTGAAGTTCACCAAAGGCAAATGCTTCTATTTCTTCCCACGAGATATCTTTTTTTTTGAAGTATCTTCTACTTGAGTGTTTTTTATGATTTCATTTTCTGTCCAAACTTTAAGAACTTCTTTAAGTTCGTTCAAAAAATCTTCATTTTTTAAGTTAGCCTCTATGTAGTCTACAAAATATTCAAATTTATAACTTGGCACTATTTCTTTTACAAGGCAGTTATTGTAATATCCAGCATAAATTAAATGAGCAATTCCTATTTCATTAAGCTCACCATCGTTAAATGCAATGCCTTCTACAAATTTATCAGACAAATATCTGAAAGAAGCCATCCCAAATTTAAGTCCGACCTTTTGGTCGTGAATAGTAATAGTAGTATAGTTCATAAGTTAGTTTATGCTGGGTCAACATCCAAAGCACCAGTAGATTGGATTGTTCCAGAGAAGTTTATAAATTCAGTAGTTGATTGATTCCAAGTCAAATCGGTAATGTAACCGCTAAATCTGTGATAGTAGGCAGTACCTTCACTTGAACCAGTTACAGTTGGGTTTTGAACTCTAACCATAACAATAGTCTTGTTCTTTACGCAAGTCAATAAATCTTCATAAGAGATTTGTGCTCCAGACGGAGAAACTTCGCAAATTGCATCGAAGTCTAAGCTCATAAGAGGCTCTGCAACACTTGTTAATACTCCGCAGTTAGTCTGCTCAGTTGTTGCATCCATAGTTGTATTAACTGAAGATGTTCTCAAGCAAACAAGGTTTTTGAAACCAGTTGTACCAACATTGGTAATATCGATTTCAATGTTTTGTAATGATCCTAATACTTGTCCCATTTTTACTTTTATTTTTGGTTAACTAAATTGTTTATTGTTATAATTTTTCTTGCTACATAATTGTCACCATCTTGCAATGGTAAATATCTTGAACTTGATCTGCCAATAGGGAATACCTCGAAATTAGCATCATCAAATCCATCTACCTGAGTATCAGGTATAAGTATATTTAAAATTTGTGATGCAATACTATCAACCACTCCTAAATCATTTACTCTATACTGCTCACTAAATATATCAATCACTACTTCTACATTGTTACCAAATGAATGGTTAGTGTTGTCACTAACTTCATTTATATTACCTATGACTACATAGTTTTGTGGTGTAGTATCAAATGGAGTCTGTCCATACACTGGCACATCTTTGCCATTGTAAGACAAGTTGCCATTTAATGCATTAACATATATCACTCTCACATTATTACTACAATCAAGCATTTTTGCTTAGTATTTTTGATATTCTTTCTACTAACTTTGGTATTTCTTTTCTTATATTAGGATAAAAAAATGGTTGTGCTTTCATATTTCCATCCTTTTTCCCTCTATATTTAATAGCAATAGCTTTAAAATAATCTGAATCTTCCAAGCTATTTAATTGTTTTCTTGCATAAGGGCCAGTACCAAATTCAACATAAGCAGCATAAGGTACATCAGCTCTTAACTCATAAGACAATTTATTTGGCTCATCCCAACTTATACTATCTGCAAGTCTACCAGGCGTAGAACCTAAAACACCAATAGGAGCATCTCTTTTAGCATCTTGGGCTATCTTAGACATTGACTTTCTAAATTCTTTTTCAATCTTATCAATACGTTGAATAAACGCATCATCCAATTGTTTCAAAGAATTATTTAGTCCTCTTATATTTAGTGCTTTTCTTGCCACTATATAACTACTTTTTTATATTGATGATAGTTAAGACCATCCCAATATGGGTATTGTGAAATACTTGCTTTAGGATCAGCGTTCATCTTCTTACCTCTGTTCTCATACATCCAAGCCACAAGCGTTAAGATGTCGTTCTCCAAATCTGCTGGGATGCTACCATACCCAGCTTGGTAAGTAATCTCATAAGTGCCACCCATATAGAACCACAACTTATTACCTATCTTCTCGTAGTCCTCATTTATATCTAAAGTGTCCCACATATTTATCCCACTCTTGTATCTAACCAAGTCAATACATCCAAGTGGTCCATAAGGCAAATCTACCATCCAAACCGCCGGTACTTCACCAGTTAGTTCAATATAACTCTTAATTGTCTTGTTGACAAGTGATAAGCCAGTCAATTTCTCCAAATGCTTTCTTGAGCTTGTGATAAGCTCGTCAATCAAAGTATCGTCAGTATTATAGGTAATTCTCATCCAATCTTTGGCTTGTGTGCGGCTCACTGGCTCTACACTTGCGTCAGCGGTGACTATGATACTATCTATATAAATCGCCATACTTATCCGTTGTATTTATTAACTTCTTCTCTGAGCCACTGCTCAAACTCATCAAGTGCTTTTCTTGGGTCGTGTTCTCTTGCTCTTCCTTTTGCTTTTTTTGATGCTGCTGCGTAGGCTTTGGCATCGTCAAGTTTCGTAATTTCTTTAACCCAGCTTTCAATATCATTTCTATCCTTTATAAATATACCAGCCTTGGCACAATTTTCTTTCAGTCCTTCCGCCTCTGTACTAATCACTGGAATCCCACTACACATCGCCTCAGTTGCAGTTATACCCCAACTCTCATATTTGCTTGGCATAAGAAGTATGCGAGTCTTTTGATAAACCGAAAGTATATTAGTTGTTTTGTCAATATAAGTTATATTAGGCAAGTCTTTAATAATTTGTTCGTCATAAGACCCTTTTACACCTAAGAACTTCTTGTGAGGCATAGCCTTCGCAATCTGATAAAATATCTCACCGCCTTTGTTTTCATTAAGATTAATAAGCGTAATGTATTCATTATCAGCACTATCAACCCCTAATTCAAAATCACGATAGTCAGTAGGTGGTGTGAGTATAAAGTTACTCCATTTGTAACCCAATTTTTGTTTTGCCCATAAAGAGTTATACACTATATGTTGAGAACTCATAGCATTTACAATCTCTGGGTAAGTATGTGTATTATGGATTAAATGAAATAATGGCTTTTTGTATAGTCCAGCAGCACCTATTGTCCATCTTGTATAGTCTAAGTGTGTAAAAACACAATTAGCCCATCTAAATAAATTCTCTATAACATTAGCATTTGGAGGAAATACATCCACACCATCGTAGCAATAATTATTTGTAATCTTATAGTGGTTAGCTTGATGCAGTAATACTCTTACGTGATGCCCTTTACTCTGTAAATGCTTTATCATTCTATGAGCCATCATCTCAGCACCGCATTTTTTTTACCTCTTGAGGGTGCATCAGTTAAGACACACCCCCAAGAGGCATAAATGTTCTGGAGGATATAAGTGTATAGAAAATAGTATATTCACACTCTTATATATTTTTGGTTAAATAATATGTTTTTATGTATAGTATGTCTTGTAACATTAAATTCTTTTGCGGCTTCTATTAGTGTTTTAAAAGTCCCATAATCTTTGTGCATATATAATTTTGCAAAATGATTATCTATACTTTTTTTTGCCTTTGGTTTAAATAAACCAGTTTGCCAAGCGTGTTTAATATTTCTTGAATTATCTGACCATTCTAAGTTCTCGAGTCTATTATCGTGCTTTTTACCATTAATATGATTGACTTGTGGCTGATTTTTTATTTCACTAAAACTATTCATTACAAGTCTATGTAGTTTATGTGATCTAAAATTATCTTTTGAGATAAATAATCTGATATTTAAATATCCTTTCTTGCAAGGAGATGGCTTTAATATTCTGCCATTTATCCTATTTCTTATTCTTCCTAAATTACTTACTTCAAATTTTTCTTCGTAATTAAAGCAAGGTGTCCAAATTTCGCTTACATTTGTCATATCTTTATTGTTTTGGTATACATAAAGATACAAAAAAGGGGTGAATTGTTCATCCCTTTTATTATTTATTTATGGCAATATTCATAAATAATGTCAGCTTCTAATTTAATTACGTTGTTCGGATTGGTCTTTTGTATAAAGTATTCTAAAAACTCATTATTAACGTAATGAGTCTCAAATTTTAATTGTTTTATTTTGTATTTGTCAATATCAATGCTATCAACAATTACTTGGTCGTAACCCTCACAATCCACTTGCACATAATCAACCTCATCAAAGCCATACTTATCGCACAACATATCAAATGTTACAGACTTTGCTTCGAGGTAAGTTAATTCATCTATCTTAGCCAAGTATCTGTTAAGTGGTGTGCCAAATTTAACTACACTACTACACCCACCCAAAAAATCCTCAGCATCAGGCAAATATGCCATAACAATGTCCTCTATCCTATCACTAACAACTGAGTTCTCAAGAAATACCTTACAAGGTAGTTTCTCTACGTTTTCTTGCAGTTTCTTAAACTGATGTGGTATTGGCTCCACAAATAATGCAACATCATCTTTTGTTAGCTTGTCAAATATATTGTCAAAGCTAACTCCATCCATTGCCCCTATGATAATATAATTCATAAGTTAAAATAAGGGGAGAGAAAACCCCCTCCCCTATATTTATAAACCTTAGATAGCACCGTAGATAGCAGCTGAAGGCTGGAACTGCAATAGTTCGCAACGAGCTTCTGCTCTGAAAGTGATAAGGTTCTTGATGAAATCATCTTGATCGAACTCGGTAGAACGAACTGCAAGACCGCTTTGCTGAGCAATAGCGAACTTAGTAGTGTCCATAACGTAGATCTTAGAAGCAGTAACCAAAGAGTGAGGTATAACTGGTACACCTACGATTCTTACGTTACCATTGTTGTCGATAACCATTCCACCAGGAAGTGAATAGTCACTTGGCTTGGTTTTCAACAATGATGCCCAACCAGCGTGAGTGGTCAAAGCAAGGTTTGGAGTCCAGTTCAATGCACCAAGTTGTGCAACGTAGTCGATGAACTTCTCAGCGGTGTTAGCACCAGAAGAAGAACCAGCAGTTGCAGAAGATGCGATAGCGTTAAGATAATAAGTATCTTCAGCCTTTTGGAAATCTTCAATCAATGACTGCTGCAAATATGCTTGTAAGAATGGCAAATCATCAATCATTTGACGAGATACCTTAGCATAACCAGCGATGAAAGACAACGCAGTGTTTACAACTGTTACATCGTAATCAACTTGCGGCTTTGCAGAACCTTCAGTTTGCTTACCGAAAGAACCTTCACCTACTGGAGTGTTACCTCTTGGGAAAGATAC
>Ga0181352_1000867_pt1 | contig 12331 bp, 10 predicted proteins | sample Fa13VDMLBSN_FD_130103 | JGI IMG/M metagenome (GOLD analysis project Ga0181352, IMG submission 130103) | Freshwater viral communities from Lake Michigan, USA - Fa13.VD.MLB.S.N | ecosystem: Environmental > Aquatic > Freshwater > Lake | place: USA: Michigan | collected 2013-09-23 | reverse complement strand
GTTGTTCCACTACTATTACCACTAAAATCTATATTTTTTGTACCAACATTATATGTTCCACCGGTCGTATAGAAGTTATCAGCTGATAAAGAACTTAAATCAACATTAAATGGTACGAACCCAAAATTACCAGCGAAAGCAATTTGTTTTGTTCCAGGATCAAATGTTCCACTTGTAACAAACGTGTTATATTCTGGAAGTGAGACAATAGTTGTAGTTCCGGAACCAATTATTGTTCCGCCACTTAATATTATATTTCCATTTAAAACAACAAGTTCTCCAGTTTCTTGTAAGTCAATTGTTCCCTCAACTAACAAATCCCCAAATACAAAACTTTGAAAATTGTTTTCAACTGTGTAAACTTGTCCTGGAAGAATGTGATACCTATTATATCTATTAAATCCGGAGTAAGGAATGTGATATGTTTTACCACTAAACTCAACAGGGAATAAAGTATCCTCGGTAAGAGCCGATAAAGATATTAATTGTCCAATCGTTTTTCCTGTTAAAGTTGCCATATTTTAGTTATAAATACTTTTTATTTTTTATTATATAGAAGGAACATAACAAATTGTCGTTGTGGTTGTTGTTGATGGTGGTGTTGGGTTTGGATTTGTGTTACAACACGGAAACTCAACAACATAACAATTACCATCATATGATAAATTATCAGCAATAAAACTTTCTTGAATATTGATAAATAACCTATCTCTTAATGGTAGAATTAAAGTTCCTTGATCATTTCGTAAAAGGAACTGACCTTCATATCTTCCTATCTTTTTTGTTTCAAAACTTGTGAATTGGTAATAAACATAATATTCCGGTTCTGCATTTGGGTCTATAAGAATCTTATTTACAAATCCAGCCGGTTTTGTGTTAATTCTTGGAATACCGGTTTCTGTGTCAACCATAGAAAAAAAGATTGCAGACTCCTCAATCATATCCATCATTCGGTTATAATCACTTCTGCCGTCTTTTACGACCAACATCTTAAGTAATGGGAGTGTTGCATTTTTTTTAATAAAAAATTCCATTTATAGTTTTTACTATAAATACTGGAAATATTAAAAATATTTGAATTAACTTTCTTTTCTTAATTCTTTATCGTAATGATCAAAACGATTGTGTTCTATTGGTGTTAGAAGTAATAGTCCGCCATTTAAATTACCTTCTTTTGTTAATTGGTAATGGTGGGACATCCAGGTGTTTTCATATGGTCTTGTCCAGGTTGTATCTAAAAACATTTTTTTATTACCTTCACGACTTATTATATGAGTCCAGTTACAATAATAAATTTCACCATTAACATATGGTAATCCATTGTATGATTTTATATTTTTAAATTTTGTCTTTGGTGGATTTGGGTCAAGTCCTATTTCTGGTAGATTAGGTTTTTCTGGAAAATATAACTTTCTTTTATCTTGTGGTAGGTTATACCAAGCCCAGCAGGTTCCATTATCACCATAAAATTCTGTATAATTTATTTTAAGAAAATCAAAATCTTCATTATCCATTATTGTGATACATTTAGTAAATAAGTCCGGAGTAAATCTATTAAACCCATTCTTGCAAGTATCTCCCGGTTTATTTTGAAAAAACATATCATCTTCACTAAACCACATATATTTTAAATCTGTTGAATTAAAATGCTCGGCAATAAATTGTCTCCCACCACAGATCCCAAGATTATCCTTTTTTATATGTTCAAATCCATATTTTTCACATAACTCTTTATACTTTGGTGTTGTTGATAAATCAGTTGAGTTATCTAAAAGAAACTTTACAGTATTATTAATAAAGTTTTTATCATATCCTAACATTGACTCAACTAAAGTCTCAAACTGATTTGGCGAATTAAATGTTATAACATAAAGACCTACCTTATTACTAAAACTTTTATTAATTTTAATTTGTTTATTTTTTACAACTAACGTATCATTTTTAACATCCTCAAAAAATTTATACAGAAGACCATCAGAGTTTATTTCAAAATAATTTATAAGATGTGGGTTACGATATAGTAAAATTGTAAACAAAGATTCTTCAGTTCCCATATATCCATTTGATAAGGTGTCAATTAGAAGATCATAATATAAATTATTAAGTGTTGTAATTGATTCTTTATCTCCACCAAAAAATCCACCACGAGCAACAATATTTGTTTTTTCTTTTGATAATTCACACATTTTATCAAAACTAAATCCGTGAACCTCATCATTTGCTTCATATGGAAAACAAACAAAATTAAATTTGTTTAAATTTGGTTCAAGTTTTTCTAACACCTTATCGTGAGTAAAATATCCTTGGTGAACTGTATTTGTAATTCCAGCATCAATCCAGTAAAGTAAACTGGAATTAAACTTATCTAAAATTTTTGCATCGTGTAGTAAAAACATCTTTGACATAACAAGAGGATTGTAAAACTCAAGTCTTGCTTGGGTTGATTCTTTAAGCCATCCTACTTTGTTAAACCAATCTGGATTTGTTCTTATTTTTTGAATTAGGGGGTAATATTCATTATTAATGAACCATTCTTTATCTCTTAAAATAAATTGGGTGTTTGACTCTTTTCTGTATTTAAAAACAAATTTTTTTAGGTCTCTACTCCCAAATATTATCATATTATTATCAACAGATAATAGTTCTTTAAATCTTTCCAAATAGTAGTTAAAGGATCTATTCCACCCTTCTTCTAAAGATCCTCTTCCTATATCCCAAAGTCCGGTAACAAGTGTAATCATAAATCTCCTCTTATTCTATCACACCAACCTTTTGAATTTGAATGCGGCCAAACAATCCAGTACTTTGGTTTTTTAACTGTTTGAAACTCTCTCCATATTTTACAATACCCTTCTGGATCTTGTTTCATTCTTATTATTTCGTGAGTGTCAGCATCTTGTCTAAAAATGGTTTCATCATTTTCATCGTGAAAGGCAACAACCCAAAAATCATAATCATTTTCCGGAACCAAATGATGACCAACGTCAATACAATGTTTAAAGATTGATGAGAAACTTTTTTCCCATTCTTCTTCTGTTTCATAAGTTGGGTTTGGTGGGTACTTTTTATCAAGTGTATATTGTTGTATACCTCTTGTTGAAAACCTAATCCCTGCGTATGTTTCATAATCTTTTAGGGTTCTCTCGGTCCCAAACCCATATATACCAAAATCATCCGGATTGTATGACTCACCATCTATACTAAATAATTGTCTATTTCTTAAATGTGACTTATTATTTTTATTAACCCAAGATTTATCAATGTCCCAGTGCTTGACTCTCCCAGATCTGGTGTATTCATGCCAACAAATAATTTTATGTGGATGAAATAAATCATAACCATTTGTCCAAGCTCTAACCGCTATTGACATTTCTTCCGAGTGAAAATATAAATTTGGGTCGTGTGGTACTTCTTTAACGAAAGATCCATCAGTAAAACAAAAATGTGCGGAATAAAATCTTGTTGAGATTGGTTCGGTTAAATCTTGCCAATTAGGAATAACTTGTGGTAAAGTAAAAATAGTACCTTCAGGAATAAATCTATCAAAAACTTGTTCCCAGGGTTCTTGGACTCTACCTTCAGGATCGTTTTTTGGGTCATATGATGAAACGTAACCGGTTAATAGTGGTTTTTTTATATTGGTACTTCTTAAATTCTCCAACATAGTAATAACCTCCTCGTCCCAATTTTTTACAAACCTCATATGGCTATCAATTTGTAATGTATATGTTTCTCCACTATACAATTGTTGTAATGAATTTCTAGCCCAACAAGTACCCAACGAATCAATATCTAAAACATCAATTATTCTAAATCTCGTATCGTTTCTAAATTCATCAATATTAAAAGTATCATTTGGGTTATACTGGTTACAAATACCAAATCTTAAATTCTCTGGGTATTTTGAGTTTTCTAAACAATCTTTAATTGTTAATTGTAATTCAGGATCTCTAAACGATGCTATTTGAATAAAAATGGTACTCATTAAAATTTACTTTGTATTAAAAATAAACTTAATGATAAGAAAAGAAATATAATTATTGGAATTTGTAGATTTCAATATCCTGAAAATAAAATAAGTCAAGGTCTTGGAATTGTTTCTCTACTTGATCTTCACAAACTAATAGAATGAATTTTTCACATCCGTTTGAATCAATTATTTTTAAAAGAAGATAGCCAACATTATCAAGTGGTGGTGGTACCGTAAATACAAAATTTGGGGGTATTGTTGATGTAAATCCGGAAACAAAAAAACAATATGTATTTGTTATATCACAAACATATATATCATACGTTGGTGTTCCGGTAATTGCCGTAATTTGAATTTGCCTTGCCATTAATGATAAATATTACCAAGCAGTTATTATTACAATTCCATCTCCACCACGACCTCCAGTACCTCCCGCACCATTATATGAACCTCCACCACCGGCACCTCCCGATCCATATCCACCATTACCTCCGTTTCCTCCTATGAATGTACCTGAAGCGTTGTTTGTCGCCCCTCCACCACCAGCACCACCTGTAGTTAAAAATGGGGTTCTTGAAGTAGTTAAAGATGATGGATTCAAACTAATAAATCCGGAATTACCAACACCAGCGTTAGCAGCAAAACCTAATACACCACCATTAAGTTGGGGTATAAACCCTGAAGTAGTAATTGACCCGCCAGAAAAAGATGATAATGAACTTGATGAACCTCCACCTCCCGCTCCGCCTGAAGTTATACCACTAATTGTTATATTATCACCAAATGTAATATTTCGTCCTAATGCTCCATTTTGTCCTGCAATTGCATTTACAATACCTAAAGAAGATAAAATACCGTTGGTAGACGTAAATACAGTACCTGCGGTTCCTCCATTTGAAGTACCAGGTCCTGTTGCTCCACCTGATCCTCCTATCGCAGCGGCGGCACCACTTGCTAAAATAATATTTGATGTTGATGCGGTAGATGCTGAAACTGAAACATATGAAATTGATCCTACACCACCTGTACCACCATTTGATCCTGCAGGTCCTGATGTTCCACCACTACCTCCGGGACCTACAAGAATATATAAGTTATCGGGAATTAAATTTGCTTGAAAAAATCCTGTTGATAGAGCTGATGATGCACCACCTCCACCACCGATAGCAGCATTACTGTTGGATCCTCTTCCACCTCCACCACCGCTACCTCCTCCTAATACGAAGAAATTGACAAATTTACAGTTTTTAGGTTTTATCCAGTTTTGCCAAACACCTGAACCTTTGGTATAAAATACTTGTACGTTTGTATCAATATTTGGTATGTTAAAAATATCTATCATAATTAAAAATTTTAAAATGCCGTTATAAAAACTATTCCATTTCCACCTGATCCACCAACTCTTCCTGTCCCACCAACTAAAGATCCAGCTCCACCACCTCCTGATCCTATGGCTCCGTTTCCTCCATTTCCACCACCAGTACCATTTTGATTGGAACCTCCTCCACTACCACCTGTTGTTGCAAATGGAAATTCCGTTGATGAATATGCGAGTAAATTAGGTATTATTGTTGAAACTCCACCGTTACCATTACTTGCGGCGACTCCTCCCGTACCACCGGCAACTCGACCTAAAACACCACCAGCCAAAATTGATCCTCCGGCAAAATCAGTTCCTGTTATTTTTCCGGCACCACCGCCTCCACCACAAAGTGCCATAGTTGATAATGCGGTTTTAGTTAATCCATTTGCCCCGTAACCACCTGTTGCTCCTGTGTCTCCCAAAGTTGATGAAAATGAACCTAAACTTGATAAAAATCCTGAAGCAACAGTAAATACCGTACCCCCTGCACCTCCCGCACCTCCAATACTTGTATTACCAACACCACCACCAGTGGCTCCCACTGTTCCTGATCTTATAATAACATTTGTTGCAGTTGTGTTTGGTTGAATTGATATTGTTGATAAACCTCCTGATGATCCTGAACCGGCACTTGTTCCTCCCGCACCACCTAAACCTACTTGTACATACAAAGTATCAGGGACTAATGATGCTGAAATTAAAATTTGGGTAATAGATGATGATCCACCACCTCCTCCACCACCAGCAGTACCTAATACATCAGAACAAGAACCACCACCACCTCCACCACCGATAGCGGTGATATAAACAAATTTACAATTTCTAGGTTTTTGCCAAGTTTGCCAAGCGGTTGACCCAAGAGCAAAAAATGTTTGGTGATTTGTAATCGATGGTATGTTTGAATAATCTATCATACATATTATCCTATAATACAATCTGGTTTTGGTATGTTATCCTCAATAACATAATATCCATATGGTGGAATTAATTCCAAAGTGTTACAATTTAAATCAATAAATCTAACAAGTCCGTTTTGATCACTTTCTTGATAAAACTGACCATCATATCCATATTCAAACTCACATAAACTATATTTCATAACGTTAATATTTTCCTCCGATTACTGTCGCTTCCCATCCGGCAGATGATGGTGCTGTACCTAATGTTATATAAATTCCATACCCTGCAGGTAAAGCAAAATTTAATGGTAGTTCATAATTCGCCTGAGCCGCTTGCTGTGACACAGTTGTTGTTGGTAATGTTATTTCATCAAATAATACGTTATTCGCTGCAGTTGCGGTTGTTAATCCGTTATTAACCCAAACTCTTGCAACCGTTGCGTTTGAGTTAGTCCCTAAAGCTCTAAAACGTATTCTCTGTACATATCCACCATTAGTTGTATCGGCGGTGAAAGCCAAATAAATGGTTCCTGCTGTTAAATCTGTAGTTGTGTTAGCTACAGTCATTGCGGATACCGTCCACTGAACATCCGGTGTCCTTGTAAAAATTGGTTGGTTATTTGCTGGCATTTTTTAAAATATATTAAATTTATTGTTATGTTAAATAGTTAAATGTTGACATTGCATACGTCATACCATAATTATAAATTGATGGAGAAGTACTGTCGGTTATCTCAACTTGACCTGTAGTTGAGTTTCTCATTAAAATTTGTGTTGCAGTGTATCCACTTGTTGGTTGTGTTGTTATTACCATAGTACCACCACTGATTGTACCTGATACTATTGTATTACCAGATATTTGTAATTTTTCTGATGGTGTAGTTGTGTTAATTCCAACGTTACCATTATCAATAATCATCCATTGACCACTCGATCCAGAAGATTCACCAAACGCTATTTGATTGTTAATTGAACTAAATGTCGGCTTTCTAAACTCAATCCAACTATTAGCTGTACCACTGTCATCAATAGATGCTTCTAATCTTAAACCTGTTCTTGACCAATCATTTGATGAATAATTCTCTAGTCTAGTAGATATTATTCTAAAATTATTATTATTAGTACCCCCAGTACCCCCTATTCTCCCAGAGAACTTTGAAATTACTTTTGTATCACCACTTAAAATACCTAATATTTGTTCATTTTTAACATCTAATAAATAACTCGGTGTTGTTGTACCAATACCAACACTACCAATTGAATCAATTACAAATGGTGTTGAATCTGGGTTGGTGCTATCTTCTACTAAGAATGAGTTACCAGAACCTGTATTGTTAACGTGTAGTTTTGCTGTTGGATTTGCAATCCCAACCCCTAATCTATTATTTGCTAAATCAATGGTAACCGCACTTGTAGACCCAAAATAAACATTACCTTCATCATTGGGTTGGATGTTTAGTGGTGAACAAGAATGGATATTTGATATATATAAATCGGTCACACAGTTTCCTGAAGCACCAATTGTTGTTGCTGATAAAGTTGTAAATTTACCATAACCATCTGCTCTAATAAATGCTGTTTCTATACCAGAATTATTTTCAATTGATATATTTTTATCAGTATCACTACCCGTGCCACTTTTAAACTGAACACTACCTAAAACAGAATCCGTTGTTATTTCAGGATTAACTGAGTTATTATATGCTTGTTGTAATGTTGTTGTTGAAATACCAGCGGTACCACCTAATATCTCACCAAATTTTGAAACAAAGGTAAATACCGCATCATCAGTATTACTTAAATCACCAGTACCATCTTTTACAGTTAATAAACCAATCAATATACAATCAATTGAGTTATCTGGATTAACAACAAAAGTTTCACTTGGTATTGCAGCAATTGCCTTTGCCAATGTTGAATAATAATTTTGACCATATTGTAACCTAATAACACCACTTTGGGACATATAAATTCTTTGAGTTGTGTAATTCCCAGAACCAGGCACATTTACAGCAACACCATTAACATCATAATTTAATGTATCAACAGTTGTGGTTGTCGCTGTAAATGTTCCACCAGTTTGTGTTGTATAATAAAAAGAAGCTGGTAAATATGCTGGAACTGTAATTGCATTAGGATTTAATTCATCCGTTGGAAAACCTATACCATTACCCCAAAAAGTACCAGATGAGGTTTTAAATGTTAAAGTAGCACCATTAGAACTTGGAACCACACCTTCATTAATAATTTTTATAGGGACCCATAAGTCACGAAGTGATGATAACGGTGAAACGTCATAATCAACACTTTGTTCAACATTAAGTATTGTTGTTTTATTTGGGTGAACAACTCTACCTAAAAATATATTTTGTCTTCTTTCTTGTGGTGTTGGGTATGTATTTGTTTGATATAGTGTACCACCACTATTAACTAATAAATAAGTATCAAATGAACTAGTTAAACCTGAAACAGGTAAATTTGTACCACCACTATAATAGATATTTAAAACCAATGGGCTTGTTGCATATATTGGACCTGTATTATAAACAATCCAACCTCTCATTGGTGATACATTTATGGTTGTTGTGGATGCGGTTGTTGCACCAGTATAAAAATAAGCACCAGTTGATATCGTGTTACCCAGTAATACATTAATCTCTTGTTGAGTTAAACTTTGTAGCGGGTTTTCGTTTGTGATAACAACAAGTATTTTACCAGTTGTTGCGTTTGATTCCAAACAATAACCCACTGTTGAGATTCTTGATGTGAACGCAATATTATTTGGGTCATTTGTTAAACCACCATCAACAGTATCAGATAAAAACACTTCTTGACCAACAGTAAATGCGGTTGTATTTAAATCTCTAACGACACCAAAATTGGTCATAAACCCATATTCACCACTTGGTATGTCATGAGTCGCAACACCAGAACTTTGGGCTAAACTATCAGTAAATACCACACCTAAATTAGATGCGTTAGCTAATGCAACCGTAGGTACCCCACTAGTTGCACCAGTTATATGTAAAACCTGTCCGTTAAGTATTGTTGTTGATAAATCATTATATATCCTTATCAATGATTCTTGACCCAAGTTAACTGTAACGTCATTTTGATTTGTTATTGGTTTATATGATAATGCGTTTTCGTTAGAGTCAAAATATAATGTACCACCAGTTGGTGATGGTACGGTTGGAGTTGTATTAAAATCAATATAATCAGTATATATTGTATTAGCCGTTAGACCACTTTGAAATACCGTTGCACCACTTACCGTTCCACCACTTAATGGTAAGTATTCACCACTAAACGATGGTAAGTTATAATAAGTTGTTGCCGAAACAAAACCATTTATAATCACATCGCCATTAACGGTTCCTCCGGATAATGTTGATAATCTGTCCCAACCAATTGGTAATATTTGATTTGCTGTTGATCCTGATGTATATAATATCGCATCAGCTGTATTAAGTGCTAATTCACCAGAAGTAAGACCACTTGCGGGTGGTACCTTACCTGGGACATTAGACCTTTTAATAAGGAATTTCGTTTGTCTATTTGCCATATATATGACTTAAATTATATGTAATGGTTATATAACCTATAAATAAATATGATATAAATAAAAAAAGGAAGGTAAATCCTTCCTTTTATTTCCATTTCCAAATAAAACCATAAGAAGATTTAAATTTGTTATTAGCACAATACATAACATTACTTGGGTTATAACCTAACTCTTTAACTTGATTTAAAAATTCAAACTCTCTAATTAATTCACCACTTTTTGTAAATTGTAATATTTGTTTTCTATTTTTATTTGGTTTACCAAACATTGGGTTTTTTTCGCCTCTTTGTCTATCTCCTTTACCGTACGCTGGGTTTTTTTCACCAATATTAGCTTGTCTAATTTTTTCTTTAACTTCTTCTGGGTGTTTTCTACCCTTTTGTGATTTTGACATTTTTTCTTTTACTAATTTAGATTTTTCAACACCAATAATATCCTCAAGAGTTTTGCCTTTTTTTGTTTTAGACAATTTTTCTTTTTGTTCTTCTGACCACCTATTACCATAATTTGGATTATTTTCACCCAAAATACTTTTACTTCGCTTAACTTTTGTATATTCAGACCATTCTTTAGTTTTTGGATTTTTAAGATTATATATATTCTTAGAATTTAGCCCACCATTTTTATTTATCCAATGTAATTCCCTTTCGTCTAAATTTTCTGTAAGCTCAACAATTTCAAATTTAAAAACCTCTTTACCGTATTTATTGTATGATTTTTGTAAATGTTCGTTGTGATGTTCATTTCTTTCTAAACGATAAAAATGTTCTCTTTTACGATCATTTAATCTATCTGTTTGTCCGATGTAAACTTTATTGTTCACTTGGTTTATTATTTTGTAAATCCCTTTCATAATATTACTTTTTAAAAAAATTAAGGAGAGATAATTCCCTCCTTAATAAATATATCATAATCTTAAAAAGTAGTATCTTCCTCGGTCTAAAAATTGCCCCCATCTAATGTATCCCATTCGGCCAAGACTCTAACACCGTTAATGTCTCCGGCTGATCCACCATCTGTAGGATCAGTACTTCTAATTACAATATCGTTTAACTGTGTGATCCAACCCCTGTTTGCATAACCAGTAAGAGCTGTATATTCAGTAACATCCGGAATTTCATTTACTGTTAAACCAGTAAGGTTTTGCATTCTTACAATATCAAAATTAACATCGCCAGCCGCTATACCATTACCATCTTGGATGGTAAGACCGGCATTTACAGAAGTAATTGTTGTACTACCAGTTGGGTTATAGTTTAATGTAATGTTTGGATCCTCAACGTATAAGTTTGAAGTAAATGCTGAGATTGCTTGACCAAACACCGTAAGATCACCTTGAACTACAACATTACCGCTAGCTTCAATATTTTGCACACTTAAAGTATTTCCAGACTGATCATATGTAAATCCAGCTTCATCAGTTAATAGACCACCAGTTCCAACATAAACAACTCGTCCTTGTGTAAGGTTTGAGAAACTTAATCCAGAAACAGAATTAATTGATGCTGTTAAATCTGGCTGTCCTTGATTTTGAGAAACTGTAAATGTGTTTGTTGATGGGTTGTAAGTGAAGCCAGTAACAAATGTGTCTAATGATGTGAAAGCACTTAACGGAGTATATTCAACTTGACCTGTTCCTGTGTTTCTACTTAATATTTCTGTATTTGAATTATTAAGTGTTGGTACATAATTAAGGTTTAAGTAAGGAACATAAACTGTATCGTCTGTTGCACCTGTAATAGATTGACCTCCTAATACAACACTTCTTTGTCCTGTGACAAGTGAGTTTTGTGAATGTATAAATGTACTATTTGTTTGTGCTATTGAATTAACCCCAGATGCGAATGAGTAAGTTCCTAATGATTTTGAACCACTTCCTTGTGCGTGTGAATAATCACCAGAAGCTGTTGTACCTCTACCCTCAGCGTGAGCTCCTTTTCCGGATGCAACGGCTAAACCACCTTCAGAGTGTGAGTAATATCCAGAAGCTGTAGTATTAACACCTTCAGCGTGGGAACCATACCCAGATGCTGTTGTGAAAAATCCTAATTTTGATACACCTTCGGCGTGTGAATAGTCCCCTGATGCTCTTGTTATACGACCTTCGGCGTGTGAACCTTGTCCAGAAGCTAAAGTTTGGTAACCACCTGAATGCGAATAATTACCAAAAGCTGTTGTTTGCAAACCTTCAGAGTGAGAACCTTGTCCACTGGCTGTTGTTGACTCACCTTCAGCGTGAGAATATACACCAAAAGCTGTTGTTTGCAAACCTTCAGAGTGAGAACCTTGTCCACTGGCTGTTGTTGACTCACCTTCAGCATGAGAATAAACCCCTGAGGCTAACGTTTGATAACCCTCAGAATTTGAATAATTACCACTTGATGTTGTGTAACCACCGGACGCTGACGATGCGTAACCAGAAGCAATTGTATAATAACCACTCGTTGTTGAATAATCACCGGACGCGGTTGTTATATACCCCTCAGAGTGTGAGTAGTACCCACTAGCCGTTGTCCTAAAACCTTCAGCATGAG
>Ga0181352_1000866_pt1 | contig 12342 bp, 30 predicted proteins | sample Fa13VDMLBSN_FD_130103 | JGI IMG/M metagenome (GOLD analysis project Ga0181352, IMG submission 130103) | Freshwater viral communities from Lake Michigan, USA - Fa13.VD.MLB.S.N | ecosystem: Environmental > Aquatic > Freshwater > Lake | place: USA: Michigan | collected 2013-09-23 | reverse complement strand
TCAATCTAACGGAAGAAGAAAAATTGGCGCGTGACTTTTCAGCTAAAGAGATCGATATGACATCGTTTTTGACCACTAAAAGAGATTTGACTTATGGCGTGCCTTCCTTGGATAAAATAATCACCCCACTATCTCGCGGTACATATTCCGTATTAGTCGGTGAAACTGGGGCGGGTAAAACAGTTTTTGCCTTCCAGATGGCTCTTAAGAATGCACGACTAGGACACCGTGTGCTTTACCTCTCGCTTGAAATGGGGAATGATAGCCTAGTAGCACGGTACATCTTGCGCTCCATGAACGTCTCTAAGTTGGAATGGAAGGACAATAAATTTGACCTTGAGAAGTTCGAGCTTATTAAAAGAAACTTGCCTGACACTTTATTTTTTAAGAATTTCGATGGGGTTGAGAAGCTGACGACTTCCGTACTCACTAAAATAATCAAACAAGGAAGTTATGACATGGTCATGATCGACAACTTCGGATTCATTGAAGCAGACGACACCGAGGAAGCCAGCCAGCACATTAAAACGCTCTCAAGGGAGATGGTGAAACTTAAAAAGGCGGTGAAGACTTGCATCATTGCCCTGCACCACTTCCGCAAAGGGAAAGGCGGTCAAAAGGGTGTGGATGACATCATGGACAGCGCGAAAATAGCCCACGATGCGGACTTTCTTTTCTTCCTTTACCGTGATTTGGAATTAGACGAAGCCTCACACCCAGAAGAGAAAGCAAAGTTGCTCGTGACAACCAAAAAAGATCGAGCCTTCGGGGATAATTGCACCGTGCCCGTTTTCTTTGTCAACGGTGAATTTAGGGAAAAGTTCTAATTCCTCTTGACTATCCTTTGGTTAAGATATAAAGTAACAAAGCATTTAACCAATACAATATGCAAGATTTACAAGTTATTATTAAGGAGCACGGTCTTGAGCCCTCCAAGGCGAAAACGCTTTTAGAGAAGTTTCAAGATGTGTTCACGTTAGCCTCTGAATGGGAGCAGAAAGCTAAAACCCTCACGGTGTCCGCGTCCAGCCAAGTAGCGGAGATGAAAATGGCTAGAGAGGGGCGTTTATTCTTACGCTCAAAACGTATTGAAATTGAGAACACACGCAAAGCCCTCAAGGAAGAATACTTGAGGGGCGGTAAGGCAGTGGATGGAATCGCCAACGTGCTTAAAGCAATTATTGAACCGATTGAGGAATATTTGGAGCAGCAAGAAACTTTTGCAGAACATGAAAAGGAAGCGCAAATTCTGGCTCTTTGCGATGATAGAAAGCGCAAACTGGCTATTTATACAGACCAGTACGCCTTCCAAGACTCAATGCTTAAAATGTTGACCGAGGAAGCGTTCACGAATCTTTTGAATGGAGAGAAGCAAGCCTTTGATAAGCGAGAGCAGGAGAAGGCAGAGGCGGAAGCCGTTAGGATTGCAGCGGAAAATGCACGAATTGCAGAAGAAAAGCGCATTAGAGAAGAGAATGAACGACTAAAAGCTGAAGCTGCTAAAAAGGCTGCTGAGCTTAAAGCCGCTCAAGAAGAAGCTACTAAGCGTGAAGCGGCAGAGCGTGAGAAAACTCGCCTTGCGGAAGAGGCGGCAACCAAAGCAAGGCAGGCACTTGCGGAGAAGGAAAAAGAAGAGCAAAAAGCAAAAGCTGAAGTTGCTAAAAAGGCTAAATCAGCAGCGTTAGCCCCTGACAAAGAGAAGCTAGAGGCACTCGCCGTACAAGTCGAAAGCCTTGTTTTGCCTTCACTAAACAACGCAGAAAGCGCAGCTATCCTTGAAGGGGTCAAGCAATGCCTAAATAAAACGGCAATTTATATCCGCGAAAAAGCTAACCAACTATAGTATGCAAATCTTTAATTTCAACCAAAGGAGCCCCGAATGGCTCGCAGCCCGAAAAGGAAAGGTCACAGGGTCTAGGCTTAGTGGTTTATATATTGCGCCCACAAAAACAGAGCTTTGTTTGAGATATCTGAAGCAAGGGTTGAATGACGAACAGATTATAAAGTTAGCCGATTGTTCAAGTGCCACATTAACGGCTGCAAAGAAAGTCATCCTAAGCGCACCAACACCCCAAAAACGCAAGCTAGGCTTTTACGAGATCTTAGCAGAACGTCTAGGGATTGCAGACGAAGACCCATTTTTAGAGGAGATCGGAGCAATGCAGCGCGGAAATGTTTTAGAGCAAGAGGGGCTCGACTTGTGGGCTGAGAAAAACAAGATGCAACTCGTACAAGTAGGGCTTTGCGTGAGCGATGAGAACCCCGCAGTTGCATTTAGCCCAGACAGTTTAATAGCGGACAAAGACGGTGTATTTACCGCAAGCGTAGAGGAGAAATGCCTCAAACCGTCTAAGCACCTTCAAGCATACTTTGAACAGAAAATGCCCGATGAGTATTTTGAGCAAACAATCCAACCGTTTATTGTGTCTGATGAAATTCAGAAGGTATACTGTGTTTTCTACAATCCACGAGTTTTAGACTTACCTATATTCCATGTTACAATTAACCGAGCGGACGTACTAAACGACATCCAAAACCTCAAGGCTTATCAGGTCGAAGCTTTGATTGAAATGGACAACCTAATTAAAACTCTTAAATCATCTATCTAAAAAATATCTACTATGAAAAACCAATCACTTCAAACTACTACTTCTACTGAATTATCTACTGTTGACCCTGAAAAGTTAGCAAAATGGCGTGCCCTATCTGGACAACGCGCTAAGTCTCGCGTTTCTGAAATAAAACTTGACCAGCAAAAGTTAGACAAAGAAGGAAACCTCAACCAAAACTTTGGTAAGCTTTACGCAATCCGTTACTTTGAAGATCCAGAGGCAGAAGGTGGACTTCGCGCCGACAAGCAAGAGGTCGACTTCAAAACGGCACGATTCTTTTCCGCACTTCAAAGAGTGCAGCCCAAGTCCAAGAAACTAGACGCGGACAATAAACCTAAGTTCTGGTGTCGTGAAATTTCAGACGCTAACGAGTTAATAGAACTCCATTCTACGGAAGACAAGGAATTTTTAGTCACTGGGCTTTATCGTGAGCTTAAGGAGGAATATATGCTTAGCTGGAATGAAGTCCTTTACGTTTTGTTTGAAGGAAATGTTTATAGATGGCTGCTTTCACCTTCCCAACGTGAAGGGGTGTGGAAGCTCAAGAAAGACTTGAATAAAATCGGTGCGCCTATGTGGTTCAAGCTTGGCAAGACGGAAGTTGTCAAAAGCGAAGCGAATGTATTTTATAACGTGCTTTCCTTCGAAGTGGCTGAGCCTATCGATATTGACCTTGCAATCAATACTTGTGAGGCGGTAAATGCTGCAATTAGCAGCCTATTTAAGGTGCTTAAAGAAAAAGTAGAGGTGAAAGAGGCTAAGATTGAAGATGTGCCATTTGAAGATATGGGGAAAGTAAATGAAGAGGCTTTACCTTGGGAAGCATAACCTAGCTTTAATGATCGAACCTAAAATCCTCAAAACGTATGAAGCCCTACTCAAAAAGGCTTCCAAGAAGTACCCTATCAGTTATGGGGGCTACGTTAAGAAAGGTCGAGTAGTAGATCCTTTAGAGGGTTTGCTACTCGACATCCCAAAGGGGAAAGACTGGAAACAGCAAGCACAAGCTAAAAAGCTAATCCACTTTAAAAATGATAAACCCTGATCTTCACCACGCCATCAATGAGTATAATCTAGCTAAAGGACTCAAAGCAGAATTATACTTTGCAACTTCAGGAGCACCGCCTACTGAGGAGCAAGCGGCTCGTATCGCAGTCGCTACCGAGTTTTTCAAGCAAGCTGAAAAGAATTTATTTAACTTACTAGACCAAAAAGCAAATGACTGAATTTTATTTAACAATCCCGATGGAGCCCGTTGCCAAGGGAAGACCACGGCTAGGAAGGGGGCACACCTACACCCCACAAAAAACTGTGGACGCTGAGGAGTTCATCCAGACGGTATTCTTGGAGAAATACCCTCGAAGCTCTCCTCTTTTAGGCGTTAATACAGCTATCCATTTAGAAGTTGTGTTCCATAAGACATTCCCCAAAAGCATGTCAAAGAGCGCGCGAAAGACGGCATGGGCTACGTCCCGCCCAGACTTGGACAATTACATTAAACTTCTAACGGATGCCCTAAACGGTCTTGCTTGGGGTGATGATTCGCAAATTGTTTCAATGTATATCGCGAAAAAGTATGCGGACGCTCCATTAATCGAACTTAAAGCTAAAACTATAAATCACCTAAGATCACAAACTGCCCTTTAACCCACTACTTTATGAAAATCAGAATCTCCACCCAAGAACTCAAGCTCTTAATGCGCAAAAAGGCTTACGAGCCACAGCACATGATCGCTTTAGGCGTCAAACATTCCACTATTTACCGCCTGTTAAGAGATAACGAGCCACTCGTACAAGTGAGAGTCCTGCTTGCCCTAACGGAGGCTTTGAACTGCTATCCCCACGAGCTTTACCCCAGAGCTAAAGAGGAGACAAAGACTGACCGCATAGACTTTGCTTTTCTCGCGCTCCATAGCGGTGTGATAGCTGGGGCTGTTGCTGTGGTTTTATATTTACTGACTAAATAAGCATGAAAATCCTCTGTAAAGAGTGCGGTGAACCTTGCATCAAGCCAAAGACTCAAAGCCTTGCGGAATTTAAACGCAAGCGCAAATTTTGCAGCGTAGAATGCAAGAACAAATATCGAGTGAAGATGAACCGCGAGAAATACGCCATCAAGAAATGCGGCAAATGCGGGAAGGGATTAGATAAGTATTATCTGAAAACCTATTGTTCCGTAAAGTGCTATCGAGTGACTATTTCAGATCAGGAGCTGATGGATGCCATGAGCGTAGAAGGTGGACGAGCCGAATTAGCCCGCAAATACAATCTAAGTCCAGCCGCCATCACGCATAGATGCCAAAAGCTCTTGACTAAGATTCAATGAGGGTATAAATTGGGGGTGCATTTAACAATACCACGCATGACAACTAAACTCTACAAGAACACCAAGTGCGACGAGGTAACAGAGGCTTTGCGCATTGGCAGAAGGCTACACGCAATTAGGTCTGCTACTGGGCTAACTGGGCATCAATTTGGAAGGTTGATTGATCCCAGTAACCAAGATCGGGCTTTACGGATTGAGCACGGTCTAGTCATGCCAATTAACGAAGAGGAGTTCTTCGCTAGCGTTCAAAAAATAATAATCAAAACGCTAAAAGATTCTACCCTATTGCTTCGTAATGCTCGGAAAGCTGCTCACCTTAAATACCCTGATCTTTTACCAAAGAACTAACCCAGATTGAATTATGACCACAACAGACCCAACATGGCAGGAGGAACTTGAGGAAACTTTTTCATGTGACTCTAATGGGAGCTTGATATCACGCTATGGGGCAGACGCTCCTTTCAGTTCTGATAAAGATAATGTTATAGCCTTTGTCGCCAAAGTCGCAGCCGCCGAATACGAGAGAGGCAAGCAGGATGGGCTCAAAGAATGCCTCGCACTAGAAGGTCTGATTAAAGCTGTAGCAGAAGCCCCTACTGAAGATCCCGAGGATCTAGAGAAACTTAGAAAGATTGGTGAGGATCGTTTAGCCGCCGAGCGTGAGGCTGGACGTAGGGTGGGGATTGAGGAGTGCATTGAGATGATTGAGGCAGGTGCAGGGCGTATTGGGCGTATTGCTGGAAGAAATTTTAAATTAGTGGAGAATTGCTTGCGACGTATGGCGCAACGCCTACATTGGGAGTTTTTAAGAACTGAAGAAGAGAAGGCAAAAGACGAAGAAGAAGATAAACGCGCTCAAGAATTTTTTGAAGCAGTATTAAACTCACTTAAATAACCCACAATATGACCAATCTTGAAAAACTGACAGCCTTTATCCAAAAAAAATGCCCTGAGCTGATGGAGTTGAGCTTTGGGTGCAGATTTATTTCGGAAGCAGAGTGGGGTGGTAGAGACGAATTATTTGTTCTTTCTCTCTACGACGACACTGGACGTACTAAAACGCTTTCTTATATACCTGTAGGCGGAGACATACAATACGAAATAAATAATTTTGAAGAGTTTGACGGAGATTTCCAAATCCTCGGTCATTCAATCACAATAGACTTTTTAGCTGATTTAATTTAATTCTAACTTTTTATTTTTTATGAAACAGACATCAGTTGAAACTATCAGACATCTAAGAAAACAAGGCTTAACATTGCCAGATATTGCTACGCAATTAGCCGTCTCAGAAGAGTACGTTGAGGAGGCATTTAAAATCATCAAATCTGAGCCTCTACAGAAGGGTTATTTTGCAGCGCAAATCGAAAAGAAGAAAGAGCACAATGAGAGCTTGCGAAATATTCAGGACTCATTAACTGGGAACGTCAAATACCTTTGGCGCATGACGAGATTGCTTGAGATGAAAAAGGCTTCTCTCGAAAACACTATCAGGGAAATGGAAAAATATATCAAGAAAGGTAGTGAACTTTCGGATGTATTCGCAGAGAAGGGGGTAATGCTAGACGATGCCCCTTTGGGATTTTAACTAAAAATATTTATGAAGAAAATCCTTAAAAAGACTAAGGAAGAACGCATCAAAGAAACCCTTGTGCTGCCGATCAAAGTAGAAGATACTCGGAACTTCTTTTGGGCGTGTGAGAAGTGTTTGACTGCTTTTTTTGCAGGGGACACCGTGCTCAGATCAGCTAACGGAGAGTTTTACTGCAAGAACTCTATAAAAACTTTCTTCGGCGAAAGAACGTGCAAAGGAAGAATCTACGGTGGAGACGAAAAATGTTTTAATGAATACTATAAGATTGTCGACCCTTTACCCCCTACAAAATGAGCGATCAATCATGTACAATCAAAATCACTTTTGACTATCAGGGTAAAAAATTCAAAACAGACATGAATGTAAATTACTTTGCAGATAGTGAGTGTGAAGGGGTAGATCAAAGGGTAATTGATTTTTTCAGAGAGAGTTATAAAGAAGGGATGAACCGTTATAGGAAAGTGATAGACGAATACCGTGCCAAACAGGATGAACGCCTTGAGCGAGAAACCTTAGAAAGGCTACAGAAAAAATACTCATCTAAGCCACCTACAAAATGACCCCAGTGAAATGCGGCTTTGAAATCGCTTGGTACGGCTCGTGTAAAAATACGAAACCTTGCTCAAGACATGAAGAGCTAAAATGTTGGGAGTGCAAAGCTCCCGCCACGACAGAGTGTGAGGTCGCTGGCTCGCTCACCTGTGGGATGCCTGAGTGCTCAAAACATAGCCACGCTTTTACTCATTACAAGACTACAAAATGACAACCTTCTTAACACTTTTGTTTTTATTTTTATCCATGGGTTCATGTGCGATGCTCTGGGGTAACGCTGAGGAAGCCTATGAGCAGGAAAGATGGGCTGCATTTGTTTTCAATGTTTTCTTTCTTTTTATTATGGGAAGTTTTATGTTTGATTTAATCCACCCTTATTTACCTCAACTATGACAACCTGCGCACAATGTCACGAAGAGATGCAAAGCTATGGAAATACCGACCCACTGAATATTTTAGGGATTTTTGTAACCCCATCAGAATTTCAAGTCGGCGTTTGCACCCAGCCCCAGTGCCCCAATTTTAACCTTTTACAAAGATATTCAGATGAAGATGCCTAAATATGATATCGGCGATGAGGTTCTTATGCTGAACTCTTACACTGAAAGTCGCATCCAACGTAAAATAATTTATGGAATGTTACCAAGACTTGAGATTGGTAGGGTAGTAGGCGATAAAACTATATGGGGATGCGAAAAGGTAGGCGCGGCTGACGAAAAAGCTTGGTTGGCTATTCCACCTGAAAAACGCGAAATTTCTTGGCGAGTAAAAGAATGGGAATATATGGTCGCTAAAGATGGCACTGACATGCACGTTCTTAGCCTTGCGGCTACAAAAGACCCTAGAACAGCTTTAGAACATTTTGTGCATGGAGAGCCTGAGTCTAAATTATTTGCCAACAAAGGTGAATTGATCCAATCCTTAATCCATGAAAAAGATGAAGACTAAAGAGCCCAAAAAATACTACTGGTTCGCCTCATATTTACACAAAAAAGGCTATGGCACTATTTATCTTACTACTGATACGCCCTACTTCCACTTAGAAGAGGCTCAGCGTGCTGTCCAAAGGGATGAGGAGGCTTCCAACGTATGCATAATGAATTTCTTCCAAATAACCAAAAAACAATATGAAAACCTCTAAAGAACCTAACTTTGAAAGCGGAGAATATATCTTTTGCCCCAATCAAAAGACGTATCATTGTCATCGACGTGTTGAATTAAGATTTAGATATAAGAAGAAAGAATCTAATGAGCGCGAAATAGAGATCGATAAAACTCGTGTTGGTGCGGGCTGTTATGGCAGTGGTACGGATGAAGATGAGTATTGTGGCTCTACATTTGATTATACGGTTGAGGAAGCGACAGCCCTTGTCCTTGCAGAGTGGGAAGCTGACGAGAAGGCTCAAGAAGCTCACTCCAATAGGAAGCAAGCCTTAAAGAATGCACAATGCAACACTCCATGTGCCTCTTGTGGGCACGTGTGTGAAGAAATCACAGAAGAAGCTAGACTGTCAGTCCTTGACCAATTCCCTTACCTTTAAAAAACAACCTATGAAACCACTACTTAAACTAGAAAAGGCTTGGAATGAAGTCGCTGACCTTTTCGACAAAACTTACTTCTCCTATGATGATGGCAGCGTGAGCCACGGTGACTGGATTGGAGACGAGCTAGGCGGCACTTATGAGATCAATGACTACTTCTTCAGCGGATCGGATATGGTGACTGCACTCGGAATGAATATCCCAAAGGGGACGCTCCTTGCGTGGTACGAAGAGAATCAAGCGGCTTACGAAGAAAGAAAAGAGTGCTGGTTCTGCAAGGGGCTGAAGCCTTCCAAGAGATTCATTCCTAATCTAAGCTACTATCATTATATGGTGCAGGATAATTTTTCTAAAAAACTATGAATAAACCTTTCTTTTATAACGATCAAACTTCAGGCTGTCCTGAAGCGAAAATATGCCCCGTGGCGAAGCTCTCCTTTTGCGAAAGGGGAAGGGCGGGGCTTTATCAAGACTGCCCCGACTTCCACGGTAAATTTGCAGAGTGTTTGGAGGGTGAACTTACGTCAAGTGCACCTTTGACGGCTACAATTGAAGAGATGATACGATAATAGTGAATAATTTGTATTGACATCCAACACAGCGTGAGTCATACTGTAGTCATGACAAACCTTTGGACTATAGAGGAAAAGCAATTCATTAAGGATAACTACGAAAAAATGACGGACGCTGAAATGGCAAAGTCATTAGGTAGAACTTATCCATCTGTCCATACTATGCGTATGAAACTTGGAATCCGCATACAGGGCGAACTGTTATCAAAAAGACTAGCGACACTGAATGGATTAAGAATGGATAAAGAGCACAATCCTAATTGGAAGGGCGGCATTTCAAAAGACCACGTTCGATACAAAAAACGTTTCAGAGAGAAGTATCCAGAAAAAGCTCGCGCCCATGATCTAGTGGCGCAAGCAATCCGCAGCAATAAATTAGTCAGATTGCCTTGCGAAACATGTGGCGATAAAAATGTACACGCTCATCATAAAGATTACTCAAAACCTTTTCAGGTAACGTGGCTTTGCCCACCTTGTCACAGATCGGTTCACTATTCTAGCTAAACGCATGGGGTGAGAACCGCGTCAACGGAAAGGCTTGGCGAGTTCTGATTTTCTGGGTACAAGCCCTATCTCACCCCAGCCGTTTGGATCAATATGTATAAAATGTGTATAGTTTATGTAAAATTATACACGTCACACTTTAAAACAATGGACGAAACACTAGACGCAATATTCTCGGTAAAACTCCCTTCGAAGACTAAAGAAGCCTTCAAAGCTAAAGCGAAAGCCTCTAGGTCTACGGCTCCAATCATCGCTAGGGAGCTGTTTCAGCTTTATAATCAAGGGGAGTTTGATTATTTATTTAATAAGATTAAATCATAACCATTTTATTTATGTTCAATTCTCGCGAACTTTCAGAAACTAGAATAGCGTTAAACGCTGCAAACCAAAACAATTTAGAGTTAAAGGAGAAAATCAAAGAGTTAGAAGCCAAACTTGCCTCCGAAGCTGAAGAGAAGCGCATCGCCGCTCAGAAGGCTTCTTTAGAAGCGGAGATTTTAGGGAAATATAAAGACGTTGCAGAAAAATCCAACGAGCTGTCTATTGACAATAAAATCGCAGAAGCAATTAAAAAGGCAGATGTTGAAATTGCTTCCCTGAAAGCCACAAATGCAGCTCTTTCAGCAGAAAACACGGTGCTTAAGAAGGCTTTTGAGAATTTAGGTTTTGACGTTCAGGACATGAAGGAGATTCTAAATAAACTTGTGGATGGTGTCGTCGCTAAAAATACTGTCAATATAGTAAAATGATAGACGTCGAAGTATTCTGTAGGGGCGTCTTTTATAGGAAAGAGACTGTAATGTCTGGGGTGTGGTACGCTAATACGAACACTTTTGAATTTGAATGCCCTGTTTGTGGGGGCACTCATGCGGAGGAGATTGTGCTAGATTATGTGTCAGGAACATATCTTACAAAATCTGCATTGGAACACGAGTCTATGAAGGCAAGGAAGATAGAGAGCGAACGACAAAAGAAAAAAGGAGCACTTGAAGGTTTAATTGCTTACTACTACAATAGATAATTTATTTCACCCATGAGACCCCTCCTTTTCCTCACTCTCGCTGCTTGCGCCCCAGACCCTTGCCCCAACGAGCTAATGGAAGCCCAAAAAGCTTGCGCGAGAGCCGAGGTAGTCGGCACGCACGACAATCACGAGCTTTACGAAGCAATCGACGCTTATAAGCAATGTTTTGCAGAGCCCGTGAGGGTTATCTGCTCGAATGTGGGGTTGAGTGGGAATAATTTAACTATTGAAAAATGATAACAAAAGAATTTAACATCACAGGGCACGATGCGAACACTTTATCTCCGCAATGTATCGGTAAAAATGAAAGCGGGTGGGAAATAAGCGGAGAAGTCCACGAAGATTGTTATGAATGGGTAAACGAATTTGAAGCGACACATCCTACCTATGGCAAAGTGTGGGGAGATTTTGAACGTAAAGTATTCGCTGACACCGAAGAAGGTTATAACCACTTTATCAAGAATCATCCACCAGAAAGCTGGGATTACTATGACATTTAATCGTCCTCATTGCGGGAATACTTTAAAAATAACTAAATAACTTTATGAAAATAGGCAATTTCTCTATTGAGGTTTCTGATGACGAGTTGGACGTAATTACAGGTTTATCCATTGCTGCTTTTGTTTTCGCACTTTTCGCCAGCGCATGGTACGCCGCATATAGTATGAAGGCAACCACCGCAAGCTCCATCATTGCTTGCGTCCAGAATACAGACCTCACGGCTGAAGAGTGTAAAGATTTATTTAACGATTAGTGTTTCACATGAAACCTCAAACAATCAAAAACGTCATCATATGCGACCTAGACGGCACGCTCGCTAATATCGATCACCGAAGAGAGTTTCTCATAGGCGAGAAGAAAGATTGGAAGTCCTTTAAGCGTCCTGAGAATATTTACAGGGACGAGGTCAATGTTTGGTGCTTAGATATCCTCAAGGGCATGGAATCTCTAGGGTACTTTGTTATCTTCGTGAGCGGACGATTTGAGGAGTCTCGTGAGATAACCCAGCAATGGCTCAAAGATAAATGTGGAAGAGATGGCAGAGACCCACTCTACATGCGCCCAGATGGTGATTATCGCCCAGACTTAGAGATAAAACGTCAAATATTCAAAGAGTTCCTAGCTCGTGAACGTATTGCATTTGTATTAGATGACCGTGAGCAGTGCGTGGATATGTGGCGAGAGGAAGGATTGATCTGTTTAGCCGTACAAGGTAAAGAATATTAAACTATGAAACTCCAAACCACCATTGACTTTATAATCGATCATAAAACCCAGAAGCTCATTCAAAAAGGAGCGATGGGGGATCTAGTCGTCAATCAGCTAGGAACCTTCATCGTTTGTATGAATGAAGAAACGAAAGGGGCGGTGCTGAAGTGTCTTTATCCTATAATTTCAGAGTAGATGAAGCAAACCCACAAACTATTTAAAATAGGAGGCTCGTACTTCGTTAGCAGTTTCCAATCTGTTATTGAGCATATTCAAGACTTTAAGCTAGAACCTAAGAAGTTCTACATCTTCGAGGTTCACCTAAATACTTTGTGGATTAGTGATCCTTATGATACCATCGAAGCAGCCTTCCAATCAGAGAAACTGCAAGGGAGCGTATACTTAAC
>Ga0181352_1000865_pt1 | contig 12355 bp, 14 predicted proteins | sample Fa13VDMLBSN_FD_130103 | JGI IMG/M metagenome (GOLD analysis project Ga0181352, IMG submission 130103) | Freshwater viral communities from Lake Michigan, USA - Fa13.VD.MLB.S.N | ecosystem: Environmental > Aquatic > Freshwater > Lake | place: USA: Michigan | collected 2013-09-23 | reverse complement strand
AGATGCTAATAACTGGTGCAAAAGCATCGGTCAAGATTTACCTCCAAGAGAAGTTTTACTAATGGCTTTCCTTAATCCAGAGATACGTAGCAAGTTTGCTAATGCTTACTACTGGAGTTCTTCGGAGCTCAATAGCTTCTACGCGTGGAGCCAGAATTTCAACAATGGCTCCCAGAACGACTTCAATAAGGCCAACGCGAATAGAGTTCGTGCGGTTAGGGCTATCATTGCGGAAGCTTCTGAGCAGACTGAGCAAGAGCCTGTGGCTTGGATGTATGACCATCAGATAGAAGTAGATTACGATAAATATACTGGAGTTAATTTTGTTGAAACTTGTGCGAGAAATCTAGAGTCTAATAATTGTATTAATATTCGACCACTATATCTAGCACCCCCAAAACGTGAGCCTTTGAGTGATGAAGCTATCTGCGACATATTAATAAAGAAAGAATGGAAAGGTTTTGTCGAGTTAGTTCGTATTATTGAAAAAGCACACGGCATTGGAGGGTAAGATGAGTAAAGGTAGCAGTAGACGCCCAACAGACCATAAAAAGTATTCTGACAATTGGGATAAAATTTTCAACAAAAATAAAAAGGATAAAAAAGATGAGAAAAATAGCAATAATTAGTCTTTTACTATTATCATTTAGCGTATCTGCTGGATATGATGATGAATTATTAACACCAGAAGACCAAGAAGAATTAAATGATATTGTAAATAATGAAAGAAATAATATAATAGTACAGAATCAACGTACAAATCAATATTATGAAGAACAATTACAACAAGAACAAAGATTATACAACCAACAACAATTAAACAATTATCAAAATAGATTATTGCAATATGATATTCTTGATTCTTTAAACAGGAGATAACAAATGCCAATTAATTTAAAATATACCAAAATTGGCAATATTAGAAATAGTCATGGAATAGGATCAGATGAATATCTGCTTATTACAAATGATGATACTATAACAGATATGGATTTAAAAGAATATGAAGAATATTTAACTGAACAGCATTGTTATCAAAGTGGAGTATTTTGTTGTGAAGGAATTACATTATTTAGAAAAGGTGATTCTGATTATGAACTAATATTGATTGTGCACCATGATGTGTTATGTTAGTAAAAATAGAACACAATATTCCACACTTCATTTGCCTGGAAAAAGAGAATCAGATGATGTGTGGAATATTCAAAAAGAAAAAAGTAATTTTCAATATGGTGAAATATATATTAATTTCATGAGACAATCATTTAAAAAGGATAACAATGTCAATATTACCAGAAAAATCAATATCAGAAAAAATATTATCTGAATTAACTCATACAAAAATATCAGAACATCGTGCGCATATAGGATATTCTTCTGCTGGTGAAGAGTGTAAAAGAAAATTCTGGTATGATCTGCATTGGGCATATGATAAAATTGTTGATGATAGATTACAAAGAATATTTGATACTGGTTTTATTTTTGAAGATTTCATGGAGTGTTCATTATTAAATGCAGGATATTCAATACACTCTAAACAATTAGAAATCATAGGGTGTCACGGTCATGTATTAGGACACATTGATGGAATTATAACTATAAATAATATTGATTATTTAATTGAATTTAAAACAATGAATGATTCAAATTTTACCAAACTTAAAAAGGAGGGTTGTAAAAAAAGTAAAAGGGGATATTATTATCAAATGCAGGCATATATGGGGAAATTAAGCCTATCTAACGGGCTTTTGATGGTATATAATAAGAATACCTCAGAATATTATTTAGAAGTTATTAAAGCTAATAAATTTGTATTTGAAGAAATTGAAAGCATGATGTTTGATGTTTTAACATCTGAATTCATTCCTGACAAAATTGGGGAAAAAACTTGGTTTGCATGCAAGTTATGTAATGCTAAAAGTATATGTCAAGATAAAAAACCAATATCCATTAATTGCAGAACTTGTAATAATGCAGATATTGAAAATGATGGTAAATGGTCCTGTTCTTTAAAATCTGAATTGATAAATACAGAACAGCAAAGATTAGGATGTAAACATTGGATAATAAAGGAATCATTAAAATGAAATTTACACCACGTTGGTATCAGCAAGAAGCACATGATACTGTGATTGACTTTATGTCTAAAAATCCAGGTAAACATCCGCTTATTGCTATGCCAACAGGTTCAGGTAAATCATTAGTAATTTGTATGCTAATTGATTATGTTAGGAAAAATTGGAATGCAAAAACATTAGTATTATGTCACACTGCTGAAATATTACTACAAGATAAAAAAGCAATTGAAAGATTTTCAGGTGAAGAAGTAGGTCTGTATTCAGCATCATGTAAATCTAAAACAATAAGAGATATTACTGTAGCAGGAATACAATCAGTTTACAAAAAACCAGAATTGTTTAAACAGTTTGATTTGATAATTATTGATGAGTGTCATCTTATAAGCAAAAAAGATGATAGTATGTATAATACATTTTTCAAAGAAGTTGGTAAAATATATTGTGGATTAACTGCTACCCCATTTAGATTGGGAGATGGTTATATTTATGGTCAAGATGATTGCCTATTTGATACTTTAGTTTATGACTTAACATCAATGGACAATTTTAATAGATTAATACAAGAAGGTCATTTGTGTAAATTAAAAACACTACAGACAACACTAGAGTTTGATACTGAAATGTTACACACTAGATCAGGAGATTTTATTGAAAAGGAAATGTCATCAATTTATGATACAGAGGAAATTACAAATGCAGCAATCAAAGAAGTCATCAAAGTGGGCACTAATTATAATAAGTGGCTTATATTTGCTATTGATATCAGTCATGCTGAACATATAGCTGAAAAACTTATACAAAGTGGAATACCTACTGGATTAATTCATAGCAAAATGGAATTTTGTAGAGAAAAAACATTAAACCTTCATAGAGATGGAACATATACTGCTTTGGTAAATGTTAATGTTTTGACTACTGGTTATGATGATGAAGAAATAGATTTAATTGTTATATTAAGACCAACTGAATCTCCAGTATTCCACATACAAACAGTAGGTAGAGGGTTGAGAATAAGTGATAAAAAAGATCACTGTTTGATATTAGATTTTGCTGGAAACACAAAAAGACTTGGACCAGTAAATGATGTACATATTAAAAATAAAGTAAATAAAGTTGAAGGAGGTGGAGAAGCAGTAACTAAGACTTGTCCAGAGTGTGATGTTATACTACACCCTACTGTTAAAATATGTGATAGCTGTGGATACATATTTAAATTTGTAACAAAGTTGACAACATATTCTGAAGGAGATGAAATAATAGCAGAAAGGCAAAGATGGTATAATGTGTCTAATATTTTTTATCACCTACAACACAAACCAAATATACCAGATAGCATTAAAGTTTCATATGAATGTGGAATGAAAATATTTACTGAATTATGGTGCTTAGATTACAAAGGTTATGCAAGACAACGTGCAATAGCAATTATAAAAAGACGTTATGATATTACACCAGAAGATGTACATTCATCAGCAGATGCTATGGGTATAGTGCATTTGCTTATTATGCCTATTAAAATATTAGTTGATACAACAAAAAAATATCCTCAAATTTTAAAGTATAAATTTGAAGATAATTAGTATCTTTTTATTTTTATATAGGTTATAATTAAACCCTACTATTTTAAAAGCGTTAGAGCCTCGCTGTTAAGGCTTGATTATTAGGAAATTAAAATGTCACAAGAAGAAACTGTAGTTGAAGAAACATCTGTAATTGATGCTGCTATTAAACAAGCATTTGTATCTGCAATAAATGATGGTAAAGAACCTGATTCAATTAAAATTGCAATGATTGGAGCTGGTGCTTCATTCAAAAATGTAAATAGATTATTTAATGCATTCATGGTTGAAGATGGCCATGTTGTATCAAAAGAAGAAAAAGATTCAATTTTAAATGAATTGCTTGATGGCTTGGATTTAACTGATTCTGATACATTTGAATCTGCTATTGTTGAATTAGCACAACGTTTACAAGTAAGTGAACTTTCATCTGTAGCTAGCATTAGACAGTGGGCTAAAAAGAATGATTTGCCTTTCTATAAAAAAGCAAAAGCTGAATCAAAAGGTGAACGTTCAAGCATAACATCTGATATCTTTAATTGGATTAGTGAAAACCCATCTGCTACTGAAGATCAATTAGTTGAATTCTTAAAAGAAGTTGGCACCGATAATACAATGAAACACGCTTCATTATATAAAGGTATTTTAGGTGTTGCTAACAAAATTGTTGCAAATAACACTTAATAAAAACACCTAGTCAAGTGTAAAACTGACTAACATCCCCACTTCCTGGATATGAAGTAAAACTATCCACAATTATAAATTTGGAGATTAAAATGATAATACTAGGTGCAGGACTAGCTGGATGTTTGGCTGGTGTTCTAAATCAAAATTCAACTATCTTTGAACCTTTTGGTAACAAAGAAACTCACAAAGCAATTCTAAGATTCCGCTCAGATGAAATTGGCAAAGCAGTAGGAATCCCATTCAAAAAAGTCAAAGTATATAAAGGCATTTCACTAGATGGACAAGATGTTCCATTAAGCCCACGATTAATAACAATGTATTCACGTAAAGTGTCTGATACATTATCTGCAAGATCAATCACAAAATTAGAAACTGTTGATAGGTGGGTTGCTCCAGATAATTTTCACGCAATGCTAAAAGATATGCTTGATGATAGAATTTACTATAATATAGATATTGAATCACATTCTGAATTTACAGATATTAAGACTCCCAAAATAAGCACACTACCTTTAAAAGTATTAAGCAATATGCTTGGTACATGTATCAATACTGAAACAAGAAGTTCAGGAATATTTGTAACAAAATATAAATTAGTTGATTGTGATATAAATATGACAGTATATTTTCCATCACCTGAAACAATGGTTTATAGAGCATCTATAAGTGAATCTGAATTAATTATTGAATCAATATATCCTATAACAACAAAAGATGTAAGCACTGTTAGATGGGCTATGGGTATGATGTTAATGCGTCCTGAATGTATCTGCTTTAATGATGAACAACTAAATGGTAAAATATCACCAATGAATGAAGAAATAAGAAAAGAATTCATATACAAAACAACTGTTCAAAATAATATTTACTCTCTTGGCAGATTTGCTACATGGAGAAATTTAATAATGGATGATGTATATAAAGACATACAAGTAATTAAAAAACTAATGAATCAATCAAATTATGATAGGGTGATAAAATGAAAGTAAAATTAATTGGATACCAAGAGCATGCTTTGGAATTATTGCTATATACCAAAGATACAAGATTGCAAGGTAGTAATTCACTAGATGATATAATAGAATGGCCATATGATAAAAAGATGGAACATTATGCTTATATGAAAGATACAATAAAGTCATCTTTTGAATTTGCTAAATATACATTTGAATTGAAAGAAGTTAGCAGAGGATTCATTCAGCAGTTAACAAGAACAAGAACTCAAAATTATGCTCAAGAATCTATGAGAGCTGTAGATGTTAGAGATGCTAATTTTTATAATGAAGGAATGTGTGAAGAGTATGATTTAGCAGTTGAAACTTCTGTTAAAAAATATTCAGAAATGATAGATGGAGGAATACAAATTCAAGATGCTAGAGGTGTTCTACCAATTGATACTCTTACAAGTATAATAGTTGGAACTGATTTAAGAACTATGCATGAAACTGCTAAGGTAAGATTGTGTTACCGTTCACAAGGTGAATATCAAGAAGTATTCAAAAGAATGAGAGATGAAGTTGCTAAAGTTCATCCATGGGCAATTGATATGATTAATGTAGCTTGTGTTGATAGTGGTATATGCTGTTTTCCTAGATATACAGAGTGTCCAATTCAAGATTTTACAGTAAAAGTATCAGCTGATGAAAAATTAGCAATACAAATTGCATGGGATTTAAATACCCACCAAGCCAATCCAGTAGCAATTAATGGAGTAACAATGAAATGAGTGCATTAAAGCAACAAGTAGATGGTAATCATTACAAGGGATTAAAGATACAACCAATTGAATTCTGCTACCATAATGAAATACCTTCTATAGAAGCAAGTGTTATAAAATATGTTGTTAGACATAGAAACAAAAATGGTAAGCTTGATATCGAAAAAGCTATACATTTATTAAACATATTATTGGAGCTTGAGTATGATGAAAAAGATAGTAGCATTTGATACAGAAACAACTGGTTTGCTAAAACCAGGTGCTTGTGGTGTAAATGAGCAACCATATATTATTGAAATATTTTTATTAAAATTTACTGAAGATGCTGAAGTAATGGATACACTTGAAATGTATTTAAAACCACCAATTGAACTTCCTGAAATTATAAAAAAAATTACTGGCATAAAAGATAAAGATTTAATTGGTGCTAAGACATTCCCAGAAGCATATGAGGAAATAGCTGATTTTATGAATGGAGTTGATATATTTACAGCACACAATTTATCATTTGATAAAAATATGTTAGGTAATGAATTGATGAGAATTGATAAAGTATTAAATTTTCCATGGCCAAAAAAAGATATATGCACTGTTAAGAAAAGCAAACACTATGAAGGATATAGATTAAATCTTGGTAAATTATATAAATATTTATTCAACAAAGAACTGTTAAATGCACATAGAGCAAAAAATGATGTTATTGCTCAATCAGAATGTTTTATTGAAATGATGAAACGTGGAGATATTATATTATGATACACTTAGCGGTAAGGTCTGAATTTAGTTTCAAAAAAGCTTTTGCTCCAATTAATGAAATAATTAAATTAGATGGAGATGCAATAGGTATCGCAGATGATAATAATACTTATGGCCATATACCTTTTGTAAAGGCTATGGAAAAAGTAGGAAAGAAAGCTATACTAGGAGTACGATTGACGGTTGTAGAACACCTTAAGGAGCGTTTTGAATATAAAGGTAAAGCGGTTATATTACTTGCTAGGAATAATGATGGATTAAAGGAAATTTACAAACTAACAAGTTTAGCCTGGGAACAATTTTATTATATACCTAGAATATCTGTAAATGATTTTAATAACATATCTGATAATATTATAAAAATTAATGGTAATGATACTTCTGATTTGGAATTCGATTATACTGCTATCAATTTTAATACACCTGATAAAATTAAATCAAGTGAATCTGTGTATATTGATGACAATAGATTTTTGAAACAATCTGATAGAGATGTATATGAATTGATGGCAGGATCATCAAAAAGAGAAGATGGAAGATCATATTCATTTGAAACTGATTGTGACCCATTACATGTATTATCAGAAGAAGAAGTTACTGCGTATTTTGGATATGCTTCTATGCTTAACACCCATATGATTGCAGAAGAGTGCAATGCTAATTTGGAAAAAGCTGATATGGTAAAATATACAGGTAGAGACAATATTGTTTCTATGTGTATAAAAAGTAGTAAGATAGATTTACTAAGTGATAAAAAATACAATGATAGATATAATTATGAAATAGATTTGATCAAATCAAAAGGCTATGAAGATTATTTCATGATAGTATCTGATATGATTAAGTATGCTAAAAGACAAGGCATATTAGTTGGTCCAAGTCGTGGTTCTTCTGCTGGTAGTCTTGTATGCTATTTATTAGATATAACTGAAATTGATCCAATTGAACATGATTTAATTTTTGAAAGATTTATTGATATTAACCGTTTTGATTTGCCTGATATAGATATTGATTTTCCAGATACAAAAAGAGATATTGTTATTAAATATCTTATAAATAAATATGGTGAAAGCAATGTAGCATCATTGGCAAATATTAATAGGTTTAAAGCAAAATATGCTATAGGTGAATTTGCTATGGCACTTAATATACCACCTTTTGAAACTACTGAATTAAAAGATTCAATAATTGAAAGAAGTGGTGGAGATGCTAGAGCAGCACAATGTATATCAGATACACTTGAAGGAACAGATGTTGGAAAAACCTTTATTGAAAAATATCCAGCAATGTCACTTGTATCAGAAATTGAAAATCATGCTAGTCACGCTGGTAAACATGCTGCTGGTATAATTGTAAGCAACAAACCATTAACTGATTACTCTGGAGTAAATGTAAGAGAAGGTGTAATCATGATGGATAAGAAAGATGCTGAGTATATTGATTTACTAAAAATAGATGTTCTTGGATTAAGAACATTATCAATAATTGAAGATGTATGTAATATGATTCATATGCCTATATCAGATGTATATAAAATACCATTAGATGATTTCAAAACATTTAGGTTATTTAATAGCATGAGATTAAATGGTATATTTCAATTTGAGGGTCAGGCTTTAAGAATCATTACAAAACAAATGGGCGTTCATGTATTTGATGATATAGTAGCAATTACTGCTCTTGCTAGACCTGGTGCACTTAACTCTGGTGGTACTGGTAGATATATTAAATACAAAACTGGTAAAGAGCAACCAATATATAGATCAGAAGCACATAGGAAAATAACTGGTAGCACTATGGGTATTGTAATATATCAAGAACAAATGATGAGTATGGCAAAAGAGATTGGAGGAATGTCTTGGGAAGATGTATCCAATCTAAGAAAGGCAGCATCTAAATCTTTAGGTGATGAATTCTTTAGCAAGTTTAAAGAAAAGTTTATTGCTGGAGCATTAGAAAATAAAGTAAGCCAAAGTGATGCAGAATTGCTATGGCATGATATAGCAGCAACTGGTTCTTGGACATTCAATAAATCACATGCAGTATCTTATGGATTAGTTAGTTATTGGACTGCTTGGTTTAAAGCTAATTATCCGCTTGAGTTTGCTGTAGCAAATCTTAATAATGCTAGAAGTGTAGATTCAGCCATTAGACTATTAAGAGATTTTGTTGAGAATGAAGGATTTGAATATATAGCTGTTGATCCTGATGAATCAGATGTTAATTGGACTGTTTCAAATGGTAAACTATTAGGAGGGTTGACAAATATAAAAGGATTAGGAATATCAAAAGCAAAGAAGATTATAGCAGATAGAAATATTGGTAAAACACCAACTAAAGCAGTTATGAATAAACTTGTTGATCCTATTACTGATTTTGATATATTGTTTCCTTGTAAGGAAAAATGGGGAAATTTATACAATGATCCAGTATCATATGGATTAGATAAAAAGCCTGCATTTATAAAAGATATTGAAGGTAAAGGTGAATATATATTAATTGGTAAGATTATAACAAGAGATTTAAGAGATAGGAATGATTACCAAGCTGTAACTAAAAGAGGGAGTAAAGTAGATAAAGATCAATTTTATTTAAAACTTATAGTTGAAGATGATACTGATTCAATTCTATGTATGGTTGGACATACAGATTATGAAACACTAGGTGGTAAACAACTAGCAGAAGAATTAAAAGAAGGAACATGGGTTATAATCAGAGGGAATATAAAATCAGATTGGCGCATGATAACTATTAAACATATTGTTAATTTAGATGATTGGAAATAAAATGAATTCAACTATAACTATGTACATGAAAGATAATACTGGAAAAGTTAGAGTGTGGAGTATTGAGGCAATTGGAAATGATATTGTAATACACCATGGCCAACTAGGAGGATCAATGCAAACAAAAGTAGAAATAATTAATGAAGGTAAAGGTGGTAGAACAACTCAAGATCAAGTACTATCAAGAATTGCATCAAGAGTATCTAAACAAAGAGATAAAGGTTATTCATCTGATATAGAAAATGCTTTTATAAGGCCAACAAATTCACTTGGTCTGCCAAAGCCTATGTTAGCTAAAAGATATGATCAAGTTTCAAATGTAGATTTGAAATATTCATTTGTTCAACATAAATATAATGGACATAGATGTATAATAGGAAATGTTAATGGTAATATAATAGCATATTCAAGAAATGGAAAATTGATAACTTCAATTAAACATATTATTGATAATATAAAACTTGATGAAGGTGAATTTATAGATGGTGAATTATACAAACATGGCATATCACTACAAACAATATCAAGTCTAATTAAACGTGAACAGCAGAATACTGCTAATCTTGATTTTATAGCATATGATATGATAAAAGATGTTCCATATTCTGAAAGATACTTAAGACTGCTTAGTTTGACAGATGCGCCACATAAACCAATTCCAAATATAATACTTGCTAGAACAAAACACATATCACAAATAGTATCTGTAAAAGATGAATTGATGAATAGTATCAATAAAGGATATGAAGGATTAATAATCAGGCAAGGAGATAATGGATATGAAGATGGTAAAAGAAGTCATTCATTAATAAAAGTAAAAAAATGTTTTGATGATGAATTTGAAATTGTATTTGTTCACAGCAGTATTGATAATTGGGCTATACTTGAATGTGTTACAAATGAAGGTAAAAGTTTTAGAGTTAGTGCTCCAGGAACCATAAAAGAAAAAGAGTACATATTGAATAATTATGAAAATTATATTGGAAAATATGTTACTGTTGAATATTTTGAACTAACAAATAATGGCACTCCTTTTCATCCCGTTGCTATAGCTTTTAGAGATAAAATAGCGGAATAAATAGTTAAAATATAGGCTAAAATATACGCTAGATTAAACGATTATATTTTTTTAATACTAGCGTATAGGTTATTAAATTTTAAACCTTAAAACAAATAAAACAAATATGGAAAATAAACCTTATGTAACAGCAAGAAAATTAGGACTATACCTAAGTTGCGATGAATCTTATGTCAGAAGATTTTTAAGATTGCCAAATGCTCCTAAACCAAAAGTACTTGGTGTAAGAGCAATTAAAGGCAGATCACCACATTTGTATGATGAAGATGAATGCATAGAATTTTTAAAACAAGTAATGAATAAGTAATTAATCAGCATATTGATTAGCTAATAAATACCCAAATAGTCCAGGTATTTTATTTAATGTACTATTATTAAATGATTTAAATGCTGAATCACGTTTCCCAACTTTAAACAAGTCTGCAGTCTTTTGTGGGTCAAGCATAATATTACCAAGCATCTCTTGTATTTTTCTATTCTGTCCTGATAGTTTAGAAATCATAGAAGCAGAACCAACTTGGTATGCACCTGGAATACTAGAACCTGCTTGTGCTATTGCTCCAGCACCTCTAGCAGCCATATTGCCTGAACTATCATGTTGAAATCCAGAACCTGAAGTTAATTCTGAAGCAGCTCTACGTCTTTGACTTTCAGACACATTAGACATTAAATCTTTTTGTCTATTGGTAAATGTATTATCATAAGTTGAGCCTTTGAAATCAGTACCTGCTTGAACTAATTTATCTGGGTCTGCTATTATGTCTCCTAATTTTAATGGATCAGTTCTATACAATGCTGCTGGGTCGGCAGTACCATGTGGATAGACTTTATCTATAATTTCTTGCGCAGCATTTCTTCTATTTACTGGTATAGATAACTGTCTATATTTTGATTGTGCTTGTGCATAATCAGGCATATTTTTTGTTCGCCAATCTTGGAATGCACTTCTTATATCTTTAAATGCATCTTGGTTTAAATTAGCTCTTGGGTCTTTGGCATCTTTTATTAAACTATCTATACCAAGTTTTACATGATGTAAAGCATCACCACTAATTTGAGGATTCTTTCTTCCACTTAATACCTGATTAAGCATAGCTCTTGTTGGAGGTGTAATACCATTATTTGCACCTGTTGTAATTGCTCTGTTTAATGCTTTACGCATCTCAGGTCTTTTAAGTAACTGAACTAATTCCTGATCAACTGGAACCATAGTTTGTTTAGCAGCATCATATAATGGTTTTGTTTCAGCAGTTCTAAATCCAATTTTTGCAGCAAGTTTTTTAGGGTCTGCAATAGCATTCATTAGTTTACTTTCTGCACCAATATTTTCCAATTCCCTAGATATATATTGACCAGGATTTATACTAGAAGCATAATCTTGCAAAGTATTCAAACCAGTATGCTGCCCAACTTCAGCAGCAGTTGGTTTATAATTAATTCCTCTTTTTACACTGCTAGGAATTAATTGTTTATAGTTTTCAAGATTAGATATTACAGTACTAATATCACCTTCAGGTACTGCCTGTCTAACATACTCTGCTAGTTTAGACATTCTACCAGAATCACTAAACAAATCATGAACTGCCCTATACCCAGCAACTCCACCTTGAACTATTGGTTTTAATATTTGACCACCTAAGCCAAATATACCAGCACCTGTAGCATCTATAGCACCTGATTTTAATCTATCTTCT
>Ga0181352_1000863_pt1 | contig 12356 bp, 21 predicted proteins | sample Fa13VDMLBSN_FD_130103 | JGI IMG/M metagenome (GOLD analysis project Ga0181352, IMG submission 130103) | Freshwater viral communities from Lake Michigan, USA - Fa13.VD.MLB.S.N | ecosystem: Environmental > Aquatic > Freshwater > Lake | place: USA: Michigan | collected 2013-09-23 | reverse complement strand
TTAAAAAATATTCAGTTATTAAAAGGCGGTATTACAAGTGAAGTTACTATATTTAATCAACTTAAAAAAGCGTTGAAATTAAATGGTAGTTTTTTCTTTTGTCCAGGATCAAAAAGTGATACAAAAAAAGGTGAAGATTTTGTTTTATTTGATGGTAATAAGAAAGCTGTGTTTCAAGTAAAACCAATGTGGTTTATATCAAGATATGGAAATATTACAGAGTTTAAAGTTCGAGATTATCCATTACACGGTTACTCAATTGAAAACATTGATTACATTGTTTTTAATAATCAAAACGAGAATAAGTTTTATATTATGGAAAATGATACGGATGTTAAAGTTGAGAAAAAAATGTAAACAAAAGGTAATGAATACTATAATGTTAAATTTAAAAGTATACCAATTAAACCGGAAGATATTAAATTTAAATGAGAATAATAATAACAGAAAAACAAGCCGATAAATTATTTGGTGAAAAAATAAAATGTAAGTGTGGTCATTCTTGGGTTAAAGAAAAGAAAGACAAACACCCTTATTTATGTCATATGTGTGGGTGGGACCAAAATTTGGAAAAATATAATGATAATGAGTTATTAAATTTCTGGAAAGGTGAGTTAGATAAATAAAAATTGCTATATTTGTAAAAAATAAAAATTATGAAAAAAACACTTTTGGTCCTTTCTTTAATCACAGTATTAATTTCTTGTAAAACTAGTAAATCTAGTTGTGATGCTTACGGTAAAATTAATCACGACAAGAATACATTGAATAATGATAGTGTATCTGAACATCTGAAATCCCGTTGAGGTGTACTTTAAAGAATGTAAAAAACTTATCTTCCAAAGTATTAATACCTGGAAAATAATTACTATTTACACAATTACAATCAATTAGTAATTTACGTTCAAATCTAACAATAGTATTAAAACCAGTACCGTAATGTCCTGTATCTCCTTGAATACTAAATGACTTAATGTTTATTATATTACCACCACTTTGTTTAATTAGAAAGTTTTGAAATGCGGAATGTAATTTTGAATCAAACATAAATAAATATAGGTTTTATTTTTAAAAAAAACAACTATTTATTTAATATGAAATATCTTATAACTGAAAGTCAATTTGATTCTGTTACACAAAAATTAATAAATGATACATTAAATGATTTTAGAAATTTTTGTGAAGTTCCAGATACTGATGCTTGGCTCAGCAATCATTGGTTAAATTTTGATGATTGTGATACTCTAGAATCAATTGAAAAAATTCAAGTAGTCAATAGTGAACAAGTAAAATCAGTTCCAGGGTTAATAAAAATAACAAGTAAATACCCAATAATTAAGGTTGATGTAGACATATATTTTTCAAACATCTTTGCAAGCCAAGACTTTAGTGACTTTCTTATTTCATTAGCTTATAGGATAAAACAAAAATATAAAGTCCAGTTAAGTTTTAATGAAAATGAATTAATTAATACCAACACAAATAGACAGTGGTAATCATTTTAGGTTCTTCAAAATCATTTCCAACATATAGATAGACTCTTTATCTTTTTTTGTTAAAACTTCTTTTGATTTCAAATAATTTAAAGACTCGATAATCTCATCTTTTTTTGATTTAGTTTCCGTAACTTCAATTTTTACAGTACCAAAAACTACTTCAGTACAATACGGACAACAATTTAAATTTCTTTTATAAAAATGACCATTGTTACATTTTATAAATGGATTATTAAAATTTTGTTTTTCAGTTGGAAAAACAATATCCATTACCTGTTTTGTTTTATTATTACAGTTAGTAAGTCTCTTAACAATTAATTCAAATATATCCTTATCCATACCACAAAGATACAAAATTTATTTGAATTTACTAATATTTATAGAAATGAAAAATTTAATTAGGAAAATTTTAAAAGAACACACTTTAATATTAGAGTCTGGAATTAGAGGAATAAAAGAATTAGCAAAAAGATATCCAAAAGCAAAGATATACTTTCACCAGGACTTAGATGGTGTAACAACTGCTCTTGGGATGAAAAACTATTTGGAACAACACGGAATTAAAGTTGTTGATGCTGAAATAATCCAGTACGGAGCAAAAGAGTTTGCAATCAAAAAACCAGATGCGTCCGGAGATGTTATGCCGGTCCTTGTTGATTTTGCACATGGAAAACCAATGTTTGAAATTCATACCGATCACCACGACACACAAGCTGGTGCTGAAGATACAAAGTCAACAAGTTTTAGACCATCAAGGTCAAATGTTGAAACAATATCACAAGTAATGTCACCAAAAGAAATATTTCCATCACAAGACATATTACTTATTTCAACAGTAGATTCTGCAAACTTTGTTGAACACGATATCACACCAGAAATGGTTATGAATTACCTGTTCAAATATGATAAAGATAAAACATTAGAAAGAAATAAAATGTTAATGGGTCTTGTTGTTAATAAATTGTTATTAGCATACAAGAATAAACCTAGTTTTATGGAAGAAATTGTTTTAAATGCACAACCATCGTTAATAAGTATTTTAAATAACATTAGAAAACAAGCGGTTGAAAAAGGTTTTGCAACACCGGAAGATATGATACAAAATCAAGCAAAGTATCTTGAAAGTAGAAAGGATCCGGAAAAAGTAAAAACTATTGGTAATATAATAACTCAATATGGTTTTGGTAGTACAATAAAACCTGGTTCATATGATAGATATACTCCGTTTAGAAATAATCCGAATGCGGACTTTATTGTTACCGGTATGCCAATGGGAATGGTCCAGTCATCTTGTAATCCATTTAAAAAAGAAAGAGCGCTTAAAGGTATTAATTTAGGTGAAGTTAAAGATGAGGTATTAGAACAAATGAGTCCGGAACTAAAAGGTCTTAAAGTTAGTTTTGGTGATATTAAAAAAGTATCAGAATTTGAAGCCGAATATTCGTCAGTTGGTTTTACATTAAAAGATATGGTTGCAATATATAGTTCAGCACCATCATTTAAAGTTAATGGTGGAGAGAGACTGTTTGAAATATTGGATGATATGTCAAAAAAGTTGTATAAAACATTATCACCAAAACAAAAAGAATTGTTTGAAAAAATAACAGTAAATGGTCTTGATATAATTAAAGCAAATTCTGGTGGTCATAAGTGTATAACAAACATATCTGGTATTAATTTCCTTTACAGAAAAAAAGGTAATGATACCGAAATACAAAACATACCAAATGAATTAAAACCAATTGCAAATTATGAAGGGTCTGATAGATTTGTAAATGATATAAAATCAAAGTTATTAAGATTTGGTACTTTATCTGACAAACAAAAAGAAGCTGCGTTTAGACAAATTGCAAAAGAGGGTTTACCAACAACATACGAAAGTAGTGAAAAAACAGAAAAAAGTTATGTTGACCTTGTAAAAGAAATACAAAATTTATTTGTTAATATTTTACAACAAAAAATAAATCAAGAAGGTGGAACAAATGAACTTGGTGAAGAGTGGTCAGAAAAATATAAAAAAAGTATAGATTGCAACAATCCAAAAGGGTTTTCACAAAAAGCACATTGTCAAAGTAGAAAAAAAAGTGACTTGGATGAATATGCCAGAACATTAAAAATGGCAAGAAGACAAGGATCCGGCACCAGATTTTCGGAACCGGCAATAAAGTCAAATCCTATGAGATTTAGACCTTCAACAAGAAAGTAATGGAAAATAAGTTATCACCTGAATTAACAAGAAGAATTGACCTTCATAAATTTGAAAAACTTATGAGAAAAGGTATTCCATATACTTATTATGATTCACCAGATTTAAAAACTTTCAAGTATAAATTATTTTACGTAACATTAGAAAATTATCTTTTTTATGCTTATAATATTAATTTAGAAGAAATGTCGACCAATGATGTTGACAATTTTATTCAATATTTAGACGAAACATTTGGTGATTTAACTAAACATTATTATAATAACTTTAAAAAACAAGGTAGAGTATAATAATAAATCACAAAATATTTAATCCTCCGGTTTTTATAATTGGGGGATTTTTTTTATATTTGTGGTATGGAAGATAAATACGATAAACTTGTTCCTATTATAGAAAAATTAATTAAGTTACATTTTAAAGATAAAATGAAGATGGTTAAGGTTTTTAGGGATAGAAGAGGTAAACAACCAATTCGTATTGTTTTTAAATTATCAAATCAATGTGGTATATATAGTAGTCTTACTATCAATGGTAGAATGAGAACAATATTATATTCAGTTTTAAATTTAAATTCCTGGGAATATGAATTAACTAAAAAATATTGATAATGGATTTAAACTTACAAGCAAACTTATTTATTTACGACGCAAAAGTTGGTGACTTCTATCTTTCCGGAGGAAATAAAATTGAGGTAACAAAAAGAACTGAAAAAAAAATACACTTTTCAAATGGTGTAATTGTTACAATAAAAACATTACCAAATGGAATGTTATACCTAACATCAAAATCTGTTGTAAGAAAGAATAAACCATATCCGGTGGTAGGACAAATGATTAGAGATATTGAGGGTTATTTACTATATTTAATTCATTGTTAGATATATTTATCTAATATGAAAATCATAATTACAGAAGAACAACAAAATAAATTAAATTCTTATTTAAGAAGGATTTATGGTTTTATGATTGAGTATCTTGATGAAAATTTCTCACAACAAGATATTTGTGATTCACCATACTCGGATGAAGAATGGGACAAAGAAACTTTTGGTAATGCTGAAGATCATTTTGTAAAACAAAATTTAAAATCAATCATTTATCATATCGCAATGAAAATAACAGATTTAGAAGATGGTTACCCTTATTATAAATCAGTTTATGAACACGTAAAAACAATCGAAAAATTAATAAATGAAGGTGGTTATGAACAACACATAAGAGACTACTTCAATGAAGCTTTAGAGAATTGTTAATATGAACCTACAAGAAAAAATAAAAAACATATTAAAAGAAGAAACAAACCAGGTTTCAGATTTTAAAATAAAATCAATTAAAGTTATTGATGGTAAAAATGAATGGAGTGACTCTAAAACAAAATTAATTCATATGGTTTTAGATATTGGTAAGTACGAACAAAAACCATCAAATAAGATACCAGAGTTTTACGAAAGGATAAAAAAATATATACCATCACTTAAAACACATAGATGTTCGGAAGGAAAACCGGGTGGGTTTCTAAATAGAATTAAAGAAGGAACCTGGATGGGACATATAATAGAACACGTAGCTTTAGAATTACAAACACTTGCCGGAATGAATACAGGTTGGGGAAGAACAAGAATGGTTAAAGGTGAGAAGGGGATATATAATGTTGTATTTAACTATACAAACGAAGAATGTGGTAAACTAGCAGCAAAAGAAGCTGTGAATGTTATAAAAGACATTATAAATGGTAATAATCCACAAATAGAAAAGATTATTAAAAAGTTAAAACCAATGACCAAAAAACTTAACGAATCAAAAGAAAAAAAAGAATTACCACCTTTTATTAAAAGAAGATTTACAGAAAATCAACTTGATTTTGAGTTTTACGATGCTATAGAATACGCAAAAAAAATTATTAGTCGTAATGAAATAACTTTAGACCATTATATTAATATAACAATATCGGTATTAATGGACAACCTCCACTCTACTTTAATGGACACACTACCACAAGATGTTCAGTGGTATGATATGGTTGAAAACGTATTAAAAGATTATTATAGAGATGAAATCAAAAAAGAATATAAATCAATGATGAAATAGTTATATTATAATGAATCTACAAGAACAAATAAGAAAAGTATTAAAGGAAGAGGTCAATAAGAAATTTCCTAGACCAAATGAAAAATTGGACAAAGGAATTTATACTTTGTTAAATAGTTACTTTGTTAATAGTCAAATTTATCAAAATGAACACTGGAAAGACTACGGTTTTAGTTTTGAGTTTTGTAAAAATGGTAGAGAAATAGGTGATTTAAGAGTCGAATTGGACGATAGAAGTCCAGACTGGGGACCAAGAGACCCAAGACCACAGAGTGAAAGAAGTGTCAAGAAAGTAATGTTATATATTTACCCAAATATGGTTGATATGGTAAAAAAAGTTTTACCAGTTAGAGAAAACTATTTAATGTATCTTATTGAAGAATGGTTTGAAGATACATATATGGATAAAATCCAACAGATGCTTAATAGAAATGATTTGTCTTTAGATTATGTTACCAAATCAAACAACAAAAAAGGTAATTTATGTGTTCCACCAATTACAAAACCGGAAGACGTGGAAACACAAGAAATGATGGATTACATTAAGGACAATACTCTTTTTTCTTATAGAGATATGGAACGACACGAAGAAGAAGAACCAGGATGGATTGAAAAAACATATTTAGAAAAACTCCGTAATAGAGAACGAGATAGAATTAATAAAGAAGATAGGGAGAATAACCCAGAACCAATTGATAATGATGGTTATTAAATAATATGAACCTACGAGAACAAATAAAAAGAATACTAAAGGAAGAGTTATACTCACCAGGTGGAACTGAAATGACACCCAATAAATTTGTGGTTCATCAATCAAGTCCGGTATGGAGAGAAAATATAAAACTTACTGGGTTACTAACATCGGTGGGGGAATGTTACCAAAATCATCTTGGTGGTGATGTGGAATGTCAACCAGCAATTTTTGCCACAGATTCCTTAAAAAAGGAAGATATGTTTGACGATGGTTATGATGATGATATATGGTTAATAAACACAGAATGTGCCGGAGTTACTTGGTATAGAGACGCACATTTTGAAGATGGGGATTATGAACATCATATAGTAACATTTGAAAATATACCAACCAACTGTATAAAATTAATCCATAAAGGAACAGGTAAAAGTATTTGGTAAAATGAACTCACAAGAAAAAAATAGAATTAGGAACTATCTAATAAGAAGAGTAGATTACCCAACACTTATGTCTATTATAGATCAAAACTATAGATATGTCGAAAATGAGTTTGACCCTGACTATGATTTCCATAATTTCAATTATGGTCTTGCCACAATAATTGTTGAGGATTTACACATTATGGACCACATAGATTTACATATTGAACATATGTATAATGACCTTATTGACTACTTCTATTATACTCTTAAAAACCGTACCAGAAAGTTATATGACAAATTAACTAATAATACAAACTTACAAGAACACATAAAAAAAATATTAAAAGAAGAAACGTCAGTCCAAAAAAAATTAATGGGTTTGTTTAAAAACCAGGGAATTAAAGCCGCAACTACTGCTGTTGGTGGATTTGATAATTTTAGTAAGATATTAAATCTTGATTTAGATGATATAGAGATACAAGAAATGTTGGTAAAGAATTTTATCTATCATTCTAAATTAAAAGGTATTGATATATTACATTTAGAGATTAATAGAAATAAACCAGATAAAGTGCGTATTAAAATATATTTTGACAGAAATGCTGACGGTTGGAATGTCGAAACTTGGGTTACAAGAACTATGTCCGATGAAATAAATAAATTTTTCCCATTCAAATCAACACCATATTGGGAACCAGTATTTGCCGGTAGAGGCGTAACGGTAGTATTAGATTCCGAACAAATTACAAATGAGGATGAAGAAGAAATAACAGAAGGTGAAATAACGGAAAAGTGTTGGAAAGGTTATACCCAAAAAGGAATGAAGACAATGTTTGGTAAACGATACCCTAACTGTGTTAAAAAGAAAAAGTAATGAACCTACAAGAACAAATATCAAGGATCCAGTCAATGATGGGACTGAATGAAATATCAAACCCATACAAAGTTGATTGGGAATATCCAACTCAGGAATATTTTACACAAGAATTAAGTGAACTACTTGGAAATCCTGGTAGGTTTACAGAACAAGAGTTTTTTAATCCCGACAACTACGATACTGTTTATCGTATTATGCCAAACACATTTAAAACAATTGCCGAATTTGCCAAAGGTGAAGAAGTGGAAAGTAAAGGTGAAATTAAGGACATACTTCTAAATCAAAATATGGTATCTCTTTTAAAACAAGAAGAAAGATGGAATGAACTAAAAGATATATTAATGAATGACCAACAATGTATAAAAGAAGGGTATAAATTCTTTGGTCTTGGTGAAATGAAAGTATGGAAAGGAACAGATCCAGAAACCGGCGAATATATCAACAATGTGGACAACACAGATTATATGGACAAAATAACAGATTTTTTATGGAAAAAATCACCAGAAAAAGGTGTATCATCAAGAGTATCACAAAGATTAAAAGATTCGGGTGAGGAAGATCCAAGAAGATTGGCAACAAACATAGACCAATATAGAGAGTACGCAAGAAAAGGTGAAGAAAGAAAACTACCACCAGCATTTGTTGTAAAATACTTCACACAAAAAGAAGGTAATGATTATGTTTTAATTGGTGGATTCAAAAGAACATCAACAGCATTACAGATGGGAATAGAACCAATAAAAGTTTGGTATATAGATATAACAAAATGAACCTACAAGAACAAATATCAAGGATTCAGTCAATGATGGGGGTTATTAATGAAAACTCGTTAGAAGATAAAATTAATGACTTATCAGAAAAGGAAAGAACATTCCTTAAAGATTTCGGTACGGACCCAGTATTAAGAAAACTAATGTCATCAGAAGAGATTAAGGTGGCAAACAAATTAGTTAAGAAAGGTATGATGGAGAAGGGAATATCTGATGATGGTAAATCAAATGTTATTTACTATGTTGATTCATTTATATATAGAAGATTGTAAAATTACAAGAACAAATAATGGTTCAGTATAAGATTAATTCATTCGCCTCATAGTCCTCCACTACCGTTCCGGAACTCGTCTCATAATTTAATCTTACACTATACAATCTAAAAAAAAAGTATTATAGTTTTAACATAAAAAAATTATAGTATTATGGAATTATTAAAATCGTTAGAGTGGAGATACGCCACAAAGAAAATGAATGGGGAAAAAATCCCACAGGATAAATTAGAAAGAATCCTAGAAGCAACAAGATTAGCACCAAGTTCATATGGATTAACACCATACAATGTTATTGTTGTAGAGGACCAGAAATTAAAAGAAGAACTACAAGGTGCGGCATACGGACAATCACAGTTAGTTGATTCATCAGCGGTACTTGTATTTGCAACCTGGGATGATGTACCAGAAGATAGTGTGGATATCTACATCAATGAGATTGCAAGACAAAGAGAAATCCCGGTAGAGTCACTAAAAGGAATGGGGGATATGATTAAAGGGTCACTCTCCAATATGACACAAGAACAAAAGATTTCCTGGGCACAAAAACAAGCATACATAGCATTAGGGTTTGCATTAACAGCAGCAGCAACAGAAGAAGTAGATTCAACACCAATGGAAGGGTTTAATCCGGTAGCTGTAGATAAAATCTTAGGACTACAAGAATTAGGTTTAATGTCAGTTTGTATGTTACCATTAGGATATAGAGATAGTGAGAATGATTATCTGGCATCAGCAAAGAAAATGAGATGGGATAATAATAAACTCTTTATTAGAAAATAATATAAACTATTCACTCATTACAAAGGGAGACCTCACACGGTCTCCTTTTTCATTCATTCATATTTTATATTATTTTCCCCCATTTATTATGGGTCCCCAATTAAACGGTAAAATCCCCCCATTATACAATGACCGGTAAATTACACGGTAAGAGTAACACAATATGGTATAATGATTAAGTGTTCACCATCAGAGGATGTTCAGTGTCACTGAACAGATTAAATGAATGAACAGTATGGTATTATATTTTGGTGTGGTGATGAGAGGGGTTATTAACTATATCTTTATTGCAAGGTTAAACCTTGCTTAAGTGATATAAAATATAACCCACCTCCTTTTCAGTCGGGGGGTTTTTAGTAACCCCACATTTTACCACCTTTACTTTGTGTTAATTATTGTGTAAATTTGAAGGGTCAAAGGTTGAGTGAACCACTAAAGTGGTGTTGAAGTTGTCTTTTTAGTAGTCTAATAAGTGATTTACTAACGACATAAATGTCTGTCCCTGGCTAATGAACTATAACTTCCTTTTTTTACTGGAAAATGTATATAGTAAAAAAAGTGGTCTTCTAGGTATCAAAAACAAAGGAAAATCGATGTTTTAGATATCATAAGGATATATTATGGTGGTAAAAGGTGGGAATAATATAGTGGTAAAAAGTGGGGAAAACCCGTGAAGGGGATTGTGTGGTCCCCAACACGAGACTGACATTTTGACAAAATCAAGTATTTTAACAAATATTTATTAACAAAAAACATTATTTATGAACACACCATTAGACATCTTCAACCCCCAGGTAACAAAAATAGATGGTACCGTAACTGTGACATATTGTCACCTTAACTATTCTGGCACTTGTACATATGAAGAATGTTCCCTTCAAGGTAAAACAAAAAAGTTCAAGCAAAGAGTATACATTCTAACTCACACAGATATGGATGATGTAATTGAATATCTATACAAGGTTGGGGAAGTAACAGGTCCCCAAGATTTATCAAAGATATCATATGATATTCAAACTCATTCAAGAGCCCAAGTAGAAAGTAAAGATAATTAAAACTATTGACTTATACAAATAAATTTGTAACGGTCTTTGACACTTTTTTAAAAGGTGGGGATATTTATTAATGAATTCATTTTCCCCACAGTAGGGAATTGGTTGTTCAGGATCCTAGGCGGACCGTAAAGTTCAAGATGAATTTAACAACTTAATTTCTTAACTTCCTACCAAACGGTGGGGAGCTTTATTATTTAATAAAGTAGGGTGGAGTCTACCCTCTACAATCCCCACACCGGACTGAACCCGTCTCGGTATTAACCACTGACAATACAAAGATACGAATAACTTTTGACATATACAAATATTTATAATAAAATTAATTATGGGATCAGTATTTGAAAGATTAAGTGATGAACAGTTAAATAAGTATATGAAATACTTTGATAAAATTGTTACAAATAGGTTTAGTGATATGGAAGACTTTTATCAAAATATAATTTGGGATGAAAAACTAAGTAATAAATTAAAAGCCCCACTTGGAATAAGGGATATAGATAGATTGGACCTTGAATATCTTTATTATCTTTTGGAAAATAATCCTGATAATGGACCATATTTAAGAAGACCCAAACTTAATGAAATATCTGTTGACCATGTAACAGAAGAAAGGGTAAGACTAAAATACACAAGAACCGGGGATATTGAAACATATGTTCCAGATAGTATTGACAATTCTTACTTGAGTACCATAAGGAGTGATAACCATATCGATCCTTGGGAATGGGATATAACAGACCGGGATGAATATGATAGTGATATATACGATGATTATTTTGATGTATGAAAAAGTATATAATAACAGAAGAACAAATGGATATGCTTCTTAACGAAAAGGAAAAGAAAGTTAAAAAGGGTTTTGCCATTAAGTATAATCCAGGTAAAGGAAAGGACCCGGTGTATACATCAGAGATAAAAGAATTTTCTTCAATGGAAGAGTTCAATGAATATAAAGATTCCCTGGGTAATAAAAGAGAAATCATTGGGGTAATAGATATTAAATAATGGAATTAACAAGAGAACAGAAGGCCGGCTTTAAGTTATTACTAACACACATCAAAAGGAAATACCCTTTTGTTATTAGTATCATACCAAATTTTGAGGAGCTTAATAAATATGGATCTTTAATGGGGATTGATATTAAGTTTGATTTAAATAAGTTCTATGATATAACAAACACCGAACCCCCAAAACATTATCTTGAAAGTAAGTACTTACTTGAGTTACTTTATGATAAGGGAGGATATCTATTTAGATATGTTGATAGTGAAAGTAAAGATGAGTTTGGTTCTAGTTATAACGATGAGGTTGAAAGACACCTTAATGAATATTATAAAAGACTTCCGAACTATATGAAACTTGAACCATACCACGGTTGGTCAGATGAAAAGATAAGTGAGTATGAAAAGGAACGTGACTTTACTCCTGGTTGGGTAAAGAGAATTTATAAGGATGACTCAATTAAACTATCTCTTACAAATTGGTTACCAGTATTTGACAAGACCAAATATGATACCACAAATAATTAACTGACATTATGACACCTGGGGGCTCCTACCTATAATACCCCTCCCTCCCTATGGGGTACTGACATTATTACCCCCTCCCCCCTCCCGTATCCCCCCCATATATGACATATTGTCGCCCCAAAAGGGGGCTCAATACCAAAAATGAAATATTCGTAAAAAATTTCC
>Ga0181352_1000862_pt1 | contig 12357 bp, 22 predicted proteins | sample Fa13VDMLBSN_FD_130103 | JGI IMG/M metagenome (GOLD analysis project Ga0181352, IMG submission 130103) | Freshwater viral communities from Lake Michigan, USA - Fa13.VD.MLB.S.N | ecosystem: Environmental > Aquatic > Freshwater > Lake | place: USA: Michigan | collected 2013-09-23 | reverse complement strand
TGGGCATCAGGCTTTCCACGGCGTCCGCGAACTCGCTGGTAACGATCTTGGATTGGCCCTCTTCCTCGTCGCCGTAGGGCTCGCGGTCGTAATACTTGAGGGCGGACACGCGACGCGATGACAGATACGAATCCTGCCACTGTTGCGCGGCCTGTTCCTCGCGGCGGAGGACGGAGATCAGGCGCTCTTCTTGGGTCAGATTGCTGCTATCGTCGGCCATTATCTGATGCCTTTTTTGAGCCGGCTAAAATCGACCTTTTGCTCAACGGTCTGCACCGGATAGGCAAAGGTCAGCGCCAGCGCATCGCCGTCATCCGGGGACGCCATGCCGCGCTTCTTCATGTCCTGCTTGCGCTCTAGCTGAATCTCGTTGTTCGAGTTGTAGCCGTACTCGACGGCGGCCAGATCGGTCACAAGCTCGGGATCGTTGTCGATGCAGCCGTGCTTCAGCCACTCGCGCATTGAGCCCCAGATTTCGGCGCGCTTATTGGCGTACTTGGCGGTGGCGTCCGATGAATCGGTGCGGTCGGAGCCTGTCGCGAAGTCCACGGCCACCAGGCCCTTAAGCCCGAGGCTCAGCAGGCGGTCATGCACGCCCCAGCCCATGCCGGTAACGTCGATGAACACGCCCCGGCAGCCATGCTTGGCCGCTTCTTCCTGCACGCGGCTTGCAATCTTCATCAGGTCGGGGATGCGGAGCTTGATGGGCGGGATGCCTCGGGCGTTTCGGCCCTGCCGGAAGCGGATCACCGTCTGGTCGTCGCCATGCCTTGCCACGTCCACGCCCATGATGAGCGGGTCGCTGGTGTCCAGAACGGCCTCGCGTGCGATCGCCTGCTGAACGCGCTCGCTGTCGATGAACTGCATGCTGCCGGCGCGGGGGAACTCGCCCTTGACGCGGACGCGCATGAAGTCGCTGTCCTCGCCGTAGTCCTTGGCCCACTGGTCAAGCTGGCCCTTATTCGTGAAGCTGACCGTGCGGCTGTCGACCTGCTGACGATTCCAGCGGTGGCGGAAGCGGCCGAAGCATTCACGGAAACGGCCGACGTTGCGGGTCGGATTGCCAAAGGCGCACCAGACAATCTCGGTATTGGCGTCCGTCAGGGCGCCCTCAGCGACCTCCCACACCTTGTCAGCGATGGCCGACGCCTCGTCGAATATCAGCACCACGCGCTTGCCGACGTTATGAAGTCCGGCGAAAGCCTCGGTGTTGTTCTCGCTCCAGGTGAGCGCGTCGGCCTTCCATGTCTCCCGGCACTCGGGATCGTCGCGATAGATGCTTGTGGCTGTCGCCTGGAACCACTCGCGGCCAACAACCAGCAGCCGGAACCACTTGAGCAGTTCTGGCCATGTCTTGGTGCGAAGCTGGGGCTCGGTGTTGGCCGTCACGGCAACGCGGGAGTCTGGGCAGGTATAGAGCGCCCAAAGAACAATCCACGACACCAGGGCCGACTTGCCCACGCCGTGCCCGGAGGCGACGGCCTCACGAATCACGTCGTCGCCAGACTTTAGCCCCGCCCCGATCTCCTCCAAAACCTTGCGCTGCCAATCCTCCGGCCCCTTCCTGTCGACCAAAGCCCCCGGCTGCCCCCACGGGAACATCGCCATGACGAAGCCGAACGGATCGTGCGCGTATTCGGCCACAAACGAGGAAGCGGGATCGGCCTGGCTATCAAGAGGCACGGGCAAGCCTCGCGCGCTCGCGGCCAGCAGCCAGCGTCTCGTTGATGGTGTGGTTGATGGTGCCGCTATGCTCGTGCTGCTGCTTGTCGCCGTAAATCTTGGGCAGCGCCTTGCTCAGCAGCCATTTGCGGGTATCGACCTGCAGCCGCGAGCGGTTAGCGTCGGCCGTCTTGTCGTCTGCCAACTCCAACAGTTCATCGGCCAGTTGCGCATAGCCCTTCTCCCTGGCTCGCGCGTACTGTTCAGAAAATGCCTCTTCCTGCGTCCAACTCAGGACCGTAGGGGCTGCGGGCATGTCATCGTCACGGCAAATTCCACGCAAGGTTTCGCCGGCCGCAAGTCTTTCACAGATGCGGTCGGCGAGTGCTTGGGTGAACAAAGAAGGTCTGCCCTTCTTAGCCATGAAGCTCCTGAGTCGTTTAGCGTTCGCAGACGACCCGGACCCAATCCATCTGCAGCGTTTCGGCCGCAGCGGTCGGGCCGGCTTTGATGCCGAACACGAGGTGCATTTCCTCAAGGCCCGTCAGGGCGAGCGGCAGGGTTGCCGAGTACCAGGTCTCGCCGTCGTAGAAGTGCCCCGTCACGTTGCCCGCGCCGTCGTGGTAGATCTGGGCGCGGTTCCATGTGGCGGTGACGGCGGTGGCGATGTCGCTGGCCGTCGACTGGGTGCCGGCGTTGCTCACCTCGAAATTGACCGTCATCGAGGTCTCGGGCGTCTTGTAGATCAGGGCGCCGTCATACGAGGCGAGCGGGCCGGCAGCGTTGGCCTGCATGCCGCCCGTGGTCAGGGTGTCGGTGAAGCCCATCCACCACGTCGACTCGGAGGTGGTGGCCTCGGAACACTTGAACTTGAAGTCGGCCCACAGGCGCTTGCCGGACTCGAACTTGAAGTTCTCAGCGATCGAGGAGAGCGCCTGGTAGTCGTTGTCCGCAGCGGCGGTAACGATGTTGAACACGCCGCCGGTCACGTCCTGGAAGGCGTTGGTTCCGGTGCCGCCGTCGTTGGTCGACGTATAGGCGTGGTAGTCGGAAGCGGTGGCGCTTGCCGGGTTGATGAAGTCATCGAACAGGATGACGTAGCTTTCGTAGTTGTCGCCAATCGTGGGGAAGGTAGCGGGCATGGGTCTGGTCCTTTAGCGGAGCTGGACGGCGCGGATGTAGTCGACCTGCAGCGTCTCGGCTGCGGCCGTTGGTCCGGCCTTCACGCCGAACACGAGATGCATTTCTTCCAGCCCGGAGAGCGTGATCTGCTGCACCGTGCCGGCGACCCAGCCACTGCCCACGTCGATGTAGGGCGTGATGTTGCTCGTGGTCGCGGCGCCGTCGAAGTAGAAGCCCACCTTCGTCCACGTATCGGTGACGAACGTGCCCATGTTGGTCGTGGTGGCCTGCGTGCCGGCGTTGCTGGTCTCGAAGTCGATCAGCATGGTCGCCTCGTCCTTCCAGATGAGGGCGCCGTCGTAGCTCGCCAACGGGCCGGCGGCGTTCGCCTGGAAACCGCCGGTCGTCAGGGTGTCTGACAGGCCAAACCACCACGCGCTCTCGTTGGTGGTGGCTTCCGCCAGCTTGAAACGGGCCTCGAACCACAGGTTCTTGTCGGCCACGAACTTCCAGTTTTCGGCAACGCTGGAATAGGCGGCGTAGTCATTGTCAGCCGCAGCGGTGACGACGTTGAAGATACCGCCCGCCGCATCCTGGAAAGCCGGGGTGCCCGTGCCGCCGTCGTTGAGCGCCGTCCACGCCATGTAGGACGAGGCCGTGGCAGAGGCCGGGCACAGGAAGTCCTCGAAGACCTCGAACGCGCGGGACTTGTCGTTGTCGTGGGCGGCGGGAGCCTGCGCCCAAAGGGTCGGCGGGGGAGCGTTGGCAATGCGGCTGCCCATGCTGATGAGCGAGTCATCGATGCCGCGCTGGAAGAACTTGCCTCCCGCGACGCTGTTTCGGATCTGCGGAGTACCAGCCATTTTTCTCTCCTGCTATTGCTCTTGCTATGGAGACCGTTGAAGGGGTTACGCGACGCTACGCAAATCGTGTTCTTCGATCGCATTGGCCTCTTGCCAGAGGTCTCGGCGGACCTGATGCCGGGCGATAGCCGCCGCCGTGCGAAGCGCGCGCGAATCGGGGCGCGTATGGCGGCCTCGCTTTATCGAATCAGCAGTGTTTGATTTGGGCGACCCGACGTACAGGTGCGCGGGGTTCACGCAAGCGCGGTTGTCGCAGGTGTGGCAGACAGGCCAGCGGCCGATCAGGGTTCCTTGCGTTTCCAGCGCGGCGCGGTGCGCCAACGCACCGGACTTCAGGAGCCCGTATCCGCCTTGGTTGCGCTTTCCGCCCCAAGGCCAGCACGCATCAACGCCACCGCTCTTGTCGGTGTTTTTCTCTAGCGCTTCGCGCGCGGTGCGGATGCGTTCGTGCAGCACATAGTTACATAAACGGAATCCGATATTTGAAAGTCAAGCCCCGCTGCTGTTGCCAACAGCCAATCACGGCGCGTCCACACTGGACGAATCCCGGCGGCCTCGCGGCGCTTCCTCACGGTGATCTCGGCGTGGCCGGTCATGCTGGCAATGCGGGCGTCTGACACCTTGCCGCCCCATTGCTCCAGTGTGGCGCTATCCTCGGCCCCCCAAGGGCGGCCCCTCATGGTTGTGCCTCGCGATTACGCTCGGGGAGTCCTTCAGCAGTCACCTTCCTGCTCCTAATCGACCGAAGACATTTCAAACAGGTAGACGACCACGCGCGGCTCAACGTAGGTCGGCGCGATCTGCTTCGTCGCCGGGTTGAGGCACAACACCCACGTTCCGTCTGCGCTGCTCGGCATGTACAGCCCGTTCGGTTCGGGCTGGTCGGCCTCGTAGGTATGGGCGCCCGTGCTTTGCGTGCCGTCGTACCAGAGCGCCCGTGCGATGCGGATGGCCTTGGGCGCCGTGTACTGCGTCGAGTAGGGAATGCCGAAGCCGACAGAGGTTGTCGGGCAAACCTTGTGCCGCTTGCCGTTCATGTCGATGGTGTAGGTGTAGGTCACGAGGTTGGCGGTGTCGCGCAGTTCGTAGATCGCCTTCAGTTGCCGCTTCTCCGAGAAATTGACGATGGCGGGCATGCCAGAGGCGACCGAAGCCTGTTCCGACAGTTGCTGCGTCGCTCTGCTTTCGCGCGCCGAGCCAGAGGTGTCTTCCTTGCAGGCGGCGAGCGCCAGGATCGGGAGAAGGAAAAGAAAGCGCATCATGTCAGCCTCCGAGTTGAGTGATGAAAAGTTGCAGATCGGCGGGCAGCCGCTGAATGTCGAAAGCCCGCGCTTCATGGAGCGCCATCGCGCGGATGGTCGCCTTCTCGTCCGGTGTTGCGGCCTGCTGCCATTGCAGCTTGAGGCGGTACATCTGCCGCGTCGTCGCCTCGCTATAGGCGCGGGACTCGATCATCACGTCGCGCCGCACCCCTTCGTATTTCGGCGCATAGAACGAGAAGCTGGCAAAGCCCGCGAACTGCAGGGCCGCTATCAGGATCGCGAACGCGCACACACCGCCGATTATTGCTAGTCCCGTTTTCATGTCTTCTCCGTGCTGGTTAAACGTCGGAAGGTTTGGCTGAAGGACTCCGCGAAAGCCTCTTGGCTTGAGCCAGTTCTAATCATGCTGCCACCTGCTGCTGTGCAGTCCACGAGGTGGCTACGCGCTCACGCGCTTCGCGGAGTCCCATTGGTGTCACCTTCCGAATTATGACTGGCGCCTCATCCATGCCGCTCCGGAGAACCAGTCGCGGGCGTCACGGAGCGCCTTCAAGCCACGATGAAAGGTCACATCTTGAGGCTGCCCACGATGCCGCAACGTGGCCTGGATGGTCTCAAGGGCGTCTTGCGCCTCGGCCAGCTCGTTGTCGGAGATCAGCCGCGCCGCCATCAGTTCTCCGATGACTTCCTGCAGCAACGCCAGCGGCACAGCCTGACACTTGCCGCATTTGCAATCGACGCCGTAACGAAGCGTTGTAAGGGCTTGCAGGCGGGCAACCAGATCACTCATGCCGCTGCCCTTTCAGAATTGGTCCACGAGGCTCGGACTTGCTCGATCTGGTCCGTCCATTGTTCGTTCGTGCGGGGGAGAGGGCCGAACATCGCGACACGGCAGGCCGATAAAGCCCGGTCCTCGCAAACCTTGATCTGCTCAGCAGTGAGGATCACCCGGTCGCCGTGGTTTGATAGGCTGGCAGCGGCTAGTACGCAGGCGTTGTAGACCGCAGGCGAGCGGGCGGCCTTGATCTTCGCGCCCTGCCCTTGGACCCAAGCGTAGAAGTTTCGCCGCTTGCGGGCAGCGCGCATGCCAAGTTCTTGGCGGATTGGGGTGTCGTCGGTATCGCTCATAGCCCAAGAGCCTCCAACAAGGCGTTTCGGATCTGGCGTCGGCCGCGCATCCGCTTGTCGCATTCGGCCTTGAGTTCGGCCCACGACGGCCAAAACTCCTCGCGGTCGCTCCAGGCATCGCACGCTGCCACCACCACGTCGGCGGGGTATTCGCCAAGCCGCTGCATGTAGGCCCCGGCCAGAAGCTCCACGTCCACGCTGTCGCGGGCGCGATGGATGGTCAGCACGCGAAGCTCGGCCAGCTTTTGGGCGGCCAGATTCGACGGGCACGGACGACAAATCTCGTTCACCTGCTCGAGCGCGTGCTGGATGATTTCCCGGCCATGGCCGTGCACAACGGCAACGCCCGTGCGCTCGGTGCCGTCGAATTGCCCGTCAGAACCCGTCACTGTCCGTTCCCCCCATACGAGCAGCGGCTCTAGCAAAAGCTCCAGCATCCCCGCCTGTGGAGGCAGGCCGAAGGCGGCCAGCGGGCCGTTTGGTTTCAGCGTCGCGAGTGCACCAGATGCAGAAACGCCGCTCCCAACCGGCAGCAGTTCGCTTTTCTCGCTTGCCTCGCCCTTCGGTGAAGTAATCGACGAACGCCTCGGTGCTGCTTGCGGGATCGAGGCCCTTGTCCGCCGCATGATCTCGGCCATGCTGCGAGGGCTGCCAGTTTCCGGGGAGTTTGAAGGGTCGCTCACTTGGGGCCTCCTGCGTTGCTGGCGCGTCAGCGCCCTCTGTCTTTAAGGTCGCGTCCTGTCCTGTCTCATCCTGTCTCTTCTCATCAGCCGTTCCATGACGCGGCTGTCCCACCCCTTGTCCGCGTCCTGTCCCCGTCTCCGTCCGCGTTCCGTCCTCGTTATGTGGCTGATCTTTTTGCGCCCGATACTTCGCCTTGCGCTCGCGATCCTTGAGGCGGCGCTGCCACGAATCGATGGCGAACGCGGCTAGCGCGCGGTGATAGAGGCGGCCGTCAGTGCAGAGAGCGAAGCCATACAAGGCCCGCGATTTCACCTTGCGCCACGCCTTCACGTCGCGGCCAAAGCCTGCGAGCCGACATAGCGCAACGTCATCATCGGGGAGGCTGGCGGCCGGAACTTGGTTCCAGGCTGCCCACCAAAGTTGAAGCGCGGCGCGCCATTCGGCGTCCGTCGCGTGTGCGTCGAAGTCTGATCCGAACAGTCTGCCGCCATAGAGCGGCATCCATTCGAGGCCGCGAAGATCGCAGCCCTCTGGCGTCAATGGGTTCACGTCATCGTCCTCTGGCTTACCCATTCCCGCCCGCTTTCCAAGACGCGCGAGGATGGTGGTGTCGGATGTTGGAACCGCTCCAGAGGACGCGGCCCCCAGCCTTACGGACAGGGGCATCCGACAACTGGCTTGTAGCCTGCTGGCGGCAAGGACGTGAAGCGTCCCAACTTCCGGCAGGAACATACCATGAAACACGCAACATATGGTAGGGATAAGTCTGTGAATGGTTCAGGACAGCCTCCAGACGTAGCCGGGATAAAGGGCCTGCACGAGCTTCCAACGCAGGCGAAACGCCTCGCCCTTGGAGAAGCCCTTGCGATCCTCGACCACGCACCAGACGCGGTGGTTGATCTCTTCGTTGTACTTCCAGTCGCCCGTGAACTTGCCAATCTTCACGCCATTCACGACAAGCGGGAACACGGGCTGACGCTCCAGGCACTCGATCTTGCCGGCGCGCTCCAATAGCTTCAGCTCGGCATCGCGCTTGGCCTCCGCCTTGCTCGCGAACCTCACGCCGTCCACCACCTGGGGCTTGGCGTTGTACTTGGAGGGGCGCTTCATGGCTTGGCCGTGAAGTCTTCGAGGATGATGCGGACCAGCGAGCCGAGCGAACGCCGCTGCTCTTCAGCCATGCGTTTCAGGTGGTCGTAGGTCTCACGCTCCAGCCGGGCGGCGATGACAGGCTGCTTGGCGTCCTGAGAAAAGGGCTTGGTAATCATTAGGCCCGCACTCCGTTTCGCGGCGTCAGCGCGAGCGCAGCCGTCACAGCATCACGCAGCCGGATCAGAGCCAACACCTTGTCGCCATGACGGCCGCGCTTGGCACGCTTGCGGGCGCGTCGTACTTCCCGCTCGGCTTCGTAGAGGGACAGGGAGTGACGTTGGCGGAGGGTCTGCTTGTTCATGTCACTGCCTCGCTGCGCTCGGGGAGTCCTGCATCACAGACCTTCCTGCTCAGGACGATGGAGGAAATGGATCTGCGCCGGACCTCGCCACCCCTGCTCCCACACGAACCAGGCGAAGGCCTTCTTTCCACCGGTCGGTTCGACAGCGCCGCTCATCAACAGCTCACCGGGCGGCATCGAGACGCGATAGGCAAAGACATGGACTCGGGCGAGCGGCGTCGTTTCCAGCCAGAGCGCACGGGATTGCCCTTCAAGGAACGTGAGCGGAAGCAGGAATGCCACCTTGTGCGTGGCGATCGACAAGGCCCGATCGGCAAACTTGCGGGAGAGGTTGAATGGCGGATTGCTGACGATGTTGGCGACTTCGTCGGGGATGGCCTCGGCCGCAAGGAAATCCATGGGGGCGTACTGTTCGGGGCCGATGTAGCCGCGATATATCAGATCGGTGCCAGCACATCGGAGGCCCGCCGCAATCAACGCTTTGGGAATCGTTCCGACGCCGCACGCCGGGTCCCACGACAAGCCGGAGAAGCGCTCGGCACGAAGCAACGCCTCGGGCGCGTCTGCCTGTTCCATGTACCAATCGTTGGCGGCTCGCGTGGTTTTCACGTCGATGAAACGAGGCGCGCGATCGGCGGCGACAGCCCTCATGCGTTTCTCCTTATGCGTCGGCAGGTAATTGCTGCAGGACTCCGCGAAGCGCCAAAGGCGCGTAGCCACTCCCCCTCTCCAATCTGTCTGCAATGCGCCGTGCTGTTTCCTCGGTGAGGATCATGGGACAAGCTCCAGCTTTTGAAGACGCTCGGCAGGCAGGTCGATCGGCTGCACTTCCTCGAAGTCGATTCCCGAGACGAGGGAGAACGGGCCGTTGTTGCCGTGCGTGAGGAGAGAGGTGATGGCGCGGCCCAGCGTCTCGTGCGGCACGCTGATGGCGTAGAAGCGCCCTGCGTGCTGGAACATGCCGACGACGGACGCGCCTTCACGGACGGGAACGACGGCGCTCACTGCCGGAGCTCCACACCGAAGGCCGCCGCGATCAGGCCCATGTTAACGGTGCGAGCCTGTTCTGCCCCCAAGGCCGTGGCGCACAGGTCGCGGACCACTTCGCTGCAGCTCACGCCCTGAGCCCGCGCACGGCCCCGGATCAGCACGGACAGTTCGTTGCCGAAGGTGATTGAAATGACCTCGGGACGAATGCGCTCGCTGCCTGTGTTCATGGCGTCTTCGCAGCGGCCAGCGCCGCCTCCCTGGAAAGCCCCCGCTTCTTGGCGACTTCGTAAATCTCGCGCTGGCTGGCGGTCATTGGCGGCAGAACGCGCGGCTGCCGAATGGCGAACTGTCTGGCGGCCTCTCGGCGCGCTTCCGACTTCACCGGATCGGCCCACCCAGCAACGACGCCCTCTTTCCACTTCCGGATGAACTCCGGGTTGCGCTTGCTGCGCTTCAGGGCCTCGCTGTTGACGAGCGACTTCCGCTCGCGCTTGTAGCGCCGCACCGTTTCTTCAGCCACGCGCAGGTCGGCCTCGATTTCGGCAAGGCTGCGGCGCTTGACGACGGTGATGCCCGCCGCAGCGAGCTTGCGGCGCAGCATCCCCTGCTCGGTCGTGACAAACGGAGTGCCGGGGCCGCGCCTGTGTGGAATGACGGCGGGCGCAGAGGTTGCAGGACTCCGCGAAGCCGTCTGCGGCTGAGCCACCCCCTCATTCTCGAATATCCCCAGCTTCTCGACTGCGATGCCCATCCCCTGCCTCCTCTATTGTCCGTCTGCGTCTCTTGCCCGCTGCGCCTGATCTCGGTCGAAAAGAGGCATCGGCGGCTTCACGTTCTTGCCGATCAGCCGGTCAGCTTTCGCCGTCAGCGCCTCGGCTTCGGGTCCCATCGCGATCACCCGCGCGTAGATCCGCATGGCTCGCCAGTGTTGAAATTCGCGCCACAGACGCATGGGCGCTTTGATAAGCGCGCTCGATCGCAAGGTATTCATCGGCCCCCAGCCTCAACGGTTCATTGTAGAAAAGCGCGCGAGCGCGCCGGATGGACATGCCGGCGCGGCGTGCGCCACGAGCCAGCCAGCTCTCGCGTGTGTCGTTCCAGCCGCGCGGGCCGGACAGTTCGCAGAGCATCGTTCGTGCTAATTCAGACGCAGGCACGGCAGACTTCTCCTTCAACGCGGAACGCTTTTCCTGAAACTCGGACATGCTTGCTCCTACCTTCGTGGGCATGAGCAAGGCCGACACATGGAACTCTCTCGGCAACATCGCGAGCCGCATCGTCAGCCGCCAAGCAGGGCGACGCGCTCGCGTCGAAATTCAAAAGGCCCCCGCCGCCCCCGCCCGAATCACACGGGTCGAGAACGGCGGGGAAGGTGCCACCCCTCAGGTGGATGGCTGCAAGATTGCTCCAGTCGCAGGGGGAGAAATTGCGACTGGAGCCAGCGAACGCAACCGGGGAGGAACGGCGTCGCTGATCGGCGGGCCGTGGCCTCGCGCCGATTTCGTTATTCAGATTGTGGGCGCTCCCGCTCACACGAGGCAGTCGCGATTGCGCCCCGCTCCAAGCGGCTGCCTCAACCTTTTGGGATCTGGAGGCGGAAGGTGTGGCCTCAGTCTCCCCCGAGCGTAGCGAGGCACCCCTCCTCATGTCTCCATCACCATTTCAGCGAAGAACAGAATCAACGCCGCAATCGCCCAAGGCGCGGTGAAGGAAATGACTTCCCATGTGACCTCAAGGGCGATGTCGAGGATCATGCGGGCACGCGGAGGCGAACGGCATCATCGAGGTCGCGCTTGACCCGCGCGAGTTCATCCCAAATAGGGTCTTGCGGGCCGGGCGCTACGCCGGCGTCTCGTCGGTCGGCTGCCTTGGGCGTCCCCGAGATCGGTTCCGAGGCGTGGTGCTCTCCACCACCGCAAGCATTGGCGGAGGGCACTGGCTTTTCGCCAGCGGCGACGGGCGCACTCCCCTCCATGATGGTGGTGACGCCGAGGCCGTCCGCGCTCGTTTCCGCAGGTGCCTCAGCATCACCCGCCGGTTCCGCCAGCGTTTCTTTTTGCACTTCGCCCCCGTTCAATTTCCGTGATTTTTGAACGTGAACAACGGCCGATACGGCGCCCGTAGAGATGCCTGCAATCTTGGCGGCCTCCTTGGTCGTCGCACCCGCGCGAACCGCCTCCAGCGCCTTGATCTTGCCCGCCACGGCGTCTGTGTAGGCCGCCAGCAACGCATCCTGCTCGGCAAGCTGTCCCTCGTCCTGAGCGCGCCGCTGGATCAGCTTGCGGATCGCCTTTGCGTCGTGGTCGCCCTTCTTGATTTCAAGGAAGATGTCCCGGATGTCGCCGTTCAGCGCGGCGCGCTCGGCCATCAGCGCCTCGATGCGCTCGACCCAGGACTTGATGCGGGGGGCGTCGATCTTCATGCGGCTGCCCGTGCGTGGGTCCAAGAGCGGCCGTTCTTGATCATGAAAACGGTCGTCGGAGAGATTCCGAATCTCTCAGCAATGGCCCGCTGCGTGCCACGCGCTTCCCGGATCGCAACGGCCCGCGCTTCATCGAGTATGGCGCTCCCGTTCAAGGAACCGATATGAGCCTTCGCGCGCGCCCTGCCCTTTCGGACCATGTCGTCTACGTTGTCTCTGGCGGTCCCGAGGAACAGGTGAGCCGGGTTGATGCACGCCGGCACGTCGCACTTGTGGCAGACATTGAGGGCCGCCGGGATGGGCCCGTGCGCCAAGAGGTACGAGGCGCGGTGTGTGGCCATCTGACGGCCCGTCGGCACGCTGACCCGCCCGTAACCATCCTGATCGACGCGGCCCAGCCACAACTGGCAGCCAGAGTTGGGCTCGGGCATCGAGTTTGCCTCAAGCTTGCTCTCCAGCGATCCGAAGCTGCGAGGCGCATAGATGCCACGGGACTTTTTCATGGCTACGCCACCCGACGCTTGCGCTTGGCGAGCTTGGCGGCGCGTTCCTGCCGTACCGCCGTCTCCAGCCGACGCATCTTCTTCAGATCGACGCCAGATTCCTCGGCAAGGCGCTTGAGCGGGTCGATGCGCCAGCCGGGCAGACGGCCGGAACGGACCCAGCTATGGGTCGTTTGTTCACCGATGCCCAAAGCCCGCGCGACGGCCGTTGCGCCGCCAAGGGCTTTGATCGTGGCTACTACCGGAAAGTTCTCCATTCCGGAATATT
>Ga0181352_1000861_pt1 | contig 12358 bp, 21 predicted proteins | sample Fa13VDMLBSN_FD_130103 | JGI IMG/M metagenome (GOLD analysis project Ga0181352, IMG submission 130103) | Freshwater viral communities from Lake Michigan, USA - Fa13.VD.MLB.S.N | ecosystem: Environmental > Aquatic > Freshwater > Lake | place: USA: Michigan | collected 2013-09-23 | reverse complement strand
TGGCTTTGCACTTGGCATTCTTCCCGGCATGATTTACCGGGATCAGTACGAGGACGATAAAAAGCCTGCCGCAGAAGAAGCAAAAATGATTGGCAAGAAAAAAGGCGGCAAGGTCTCTTCAGCATCCTCCCGTGCTGATGGCATTGCCCAGCGTGGCAAAACCAAAGGCAGAATGTGCTGATTATGAAAAGTTTGTCTTCTCGGTTCTGGGATAAGGTTCACCAAGGTGAACCTGATTCTTGCGAAATCAAGGGGTTGTATTTTTCGTCCAAATTTAGCCAATCCGAGTTGGCAAAAATGTACGGAGTTCGACAATCCCACATCAGCCGCATCGTAAACAATAAAATACGCAGAGGTGTGATGTGATGAGTTCTCGTGGCATGGGGGCCATCAATCCCTCCAAAATGCCAAAGAAGAAGGTCATCCATCGCACGGATGACCCGAACGACGTGGACATGTACGCCAAGGGTGGCGTGACCAAATCCAAAGTCAATCAGGCTGGCGTCTACACCAAGCCCGGGATGCGGAAGTCGCTGTTTGAGTCCATCAAAGCGCAAGCCGTGCAGGGTACTGGCGCTGGAAAATGGAGCGCGAGAAAAGCACAACTTTTGGCTAAACAATATAAAGCAAGGGGTGGGAGCTACAAGTGAAAGACCCTCAGCAGTCGCTAAAAGACTGGACGGCGCAAAAGTGGCGTACCAAGTCTGGCAAACCGTCTTCCAAGACGGGTGAGCGATATTTGCCTGAAGCGGCCATCAAATCCCTATCCCCTGCTGAGTACGCCGCCACAACCAAGGCTAAACGTGCTGGCAAAAAGGCTGGTAAACAGTTTGTCGCACAGCCCAAAACGATTGCAAAGAAAACAGCGGGGTTTAGATAATGGCAAACACATCCGGACTCACCTCATTTAACCTCGACCTGTCTGAGTTGGTCGAGGAGGCGTTTGAGCGTGCTGGTTCAGAACTCCGCACGGGTTACGACTTGCGCACAGCCCGGCGCAGTTTAAATATTATGTTTGCTGATTGGGCCAACCGTGGCATCAACATGTGGACGATTGAGCAGGGAACCATTGATCTGGTTCAAGGCCAAAGCACCTACGCCCTGCCCAATGACACGGTTGACTTGCTTGAGCATGTGATCCGTACCGGCGCAAACGTGGCGGCTACGCAGGCTGACCTGACAATCACTCGTATCAGCGTCTCCACATACGCCACCCTGCCAAATAAGCTCCAGCAAGCCAGACCCATTCAGGTCTGGATTCAGCGTTACAACGGACAGCAAAGCCCGACCGGACTGTCTTTGAGCGGATCAATTACCTCAACCGCCACCGAAATCACTCTGGACTCTGTTGTTGGCCTTCCCGCCGCTGGGTTTGTTAAGATTGATAACGAAATCATTAACTACGGATACATATCAGGGAATACCCTATACAACTGTTTCCGTGGGCAAGACAACACAACCGCCGCATCTCATAGTGGTTCTGCGGTGTACTGGATGCAGGTTCCGGCCGTTACCGTGTGGCCCACGCCTGATGGGTCGCAGCCCTACCAATTTGTGTACTGGCGTCTACGCCGCACGCAAGATGCGGGTGGTGGTGTAAATGTAATGGATGTCCCCTTCCGCTTCGTGCCCTGTATGGCGGCTGGTCTGGCTTTCTACCTCGCGGGTAAGCTCCCTTCGGGATATGACCGCCTTCCAATGCTCAAGCAACAGTACGACGAGGCATGGCAATTTGCCGCCGGTGAGGATCAGGAAAAGGCTCCGATTCGGTTTGTACCCCGTCAACAGTTTATCGGGAGTACCTACTAATGGGTAACCGGTTTGCCAGTGGTAAAAATTCAATTGCCCAGTGCGACCGTTGCGACCAGCGGTACAAACTGACTCAATTGAAGCGGGAGGTCATTAAAGGCCGCAACTATGAGTTGCTGGTCTGCCCAGAATGCTGGGACCCTGACCAACCGCAGTTACACCTTGGCGAATTTCCTGTGGATGACCCGCAGGGCGTACGGAACCCCCGGCCTGACCGAAGCTATCTGATCTCTGGTCTTAGCGGTTTACAGACAAACGTCAACGGTGGAACCGGCCCAACGGGCTATGGGTACAACGAAGGCGGCAGTCGAATCTTCCAATGGGGCTGGAATCCTATCGGTGGTTCTTCGCAATTTGATGCCGTTCTTACCCCCAACAACTTGGTAATTACGGTAAATTTGAGTACAGTAACGGTATCAACGACGTAAGGAGTCGAACATGGACAAAAAACAAGTCAAGGCAATCGCTGATAAAGAAGTGAAAGCCCATGAAAAGCGCATGCACAAGGGCATGAAAAAGGGCGGTGTAACTGGCGAAGCCATGCGTAAATATGGCCGCAATATGGCTCGCGTCATGAACCAGAAATCCACCGGTCGCGGAGGCTGAAATGGCAAAATTCTCTATGAAAAAGGGCGGCAAAGAGATCGGCCCTGCGTCGACGTATGCACCGCCCCACACCATGAGTGGTAAGAATGTGAACATTCAGTCTGTTCAAAAATATGCAACTGACCCTAACAGCATGTCCGCTGTTGAGTCTACTCCCGGTGGCATGCCCGCTCGTCGAGTGAGCATGGGGAACCCCGCATCAGATCAGGTGAACAAAAACGGAGAAATTAAAATCCGTGGCACCGGTGCGGCTACTAAAGGCGTCATGGCCCGAGGCCCGATGGCATGAATTACGCCCAGTTGGTCACGGCGATTCAGGATTACGCTGAGAATAGTTTTGACTATTCCAGCAATCCTACTGTCATCAACACATTCATTCAGCAGGCGGAACAGCGCATCTATAACTCGGTGCAATTTCCATCCCTGCGAAAGAACGTGACGGGCCTGACCACGGCTAGTAATAAATATCTGTCATTGCCAGACGACTTCCTTGCGGTCTACTCCATGGCAATCGTGACTGGTATGACTGGCACAAACTTTGATACCGGCACATACGAGTACCTACTGAATAAGGATGTGAACTTCATCCGTCAAGCGTATCCGTCTCCCAGCGATACCGGCGTGCCTAAATACTACGGTCTGTTTGGGCCTACGACCACAAGCGCCAACCCTCCCGTGTTGACCAACGAACTGTCGGCCATTATTGGCCCGACACCTAATGCGGTGTACGGCATTGAGTTGCATTACTATTTTTATCCTGAGTCAATTGTGACTGCGGGTACAACTTGGCTTGGCGACAACTTTGATACCGTGTTGTTGTATGGCTCGTTGGTTGAAGCCTACACCTACATGAAGGGTGAGGCTGACATGATGACGGCCATCAACGCCAAATACCAAGAGGCTCTTGGGCTTGCCAAACGTCTGGGCGATGGTCTGGAGCGCAGTGATGCGTACCGCAACGGGCAGTATAGAACTGCCCCTTTGCCTCAGAATAACGGGGTGTTGTAATGGCATTTACAGGAAATTACTCCTGCAACACTCTGCGGGCTGGGCTGGCCAACGGAACGATCAACCTTTCCACAGATACGTTCTACATGGCGTTGTACACCAACGCGGCTACGCTGGACCAAACCACCACCGAATACACCCCCACCGGTGAAGTAGCGGCAACTGGAACTTACTCCGCTGGGGGTCAAACTGTGACGGCTACGGTGTCCAGCGCGACTACATCAAATGGTAGTGTTACCTACGTAAACTTTTCCTCCCCATCTTGGACTGCGGCAATCACTGCCCGAGGCGCGTTGATCTACAAGTCCGGTGCCAACGGCGCGGTCTGTGTGTTGGACTTCGGTTCTGACAAAACCTCTACCACGACATTTACTGTGCAGATGCCTGCAAACACCAGCACGTCTGCCCTTATTCGTTTGGTATGAAACTGTTGATTGCCACCCCCATGTACGGCGGAATGTGCTCCGGTGAGTACACCCGTTCGTCTCTTGGGATTACGCCGCTCATGCAGGCAAATGGGGTGGAGGTGTCATTTGCGTACATCTACAACAACAGCCTCATCACCAGTGCACGGGACCAGCTGGCTCAGGTTTTTCTGGCGCATGACTTCACTCATCTGATGTTTATCGACGCAGACATAAAGTTTGATGCGAACGACATCCTGTCCATGCTCCGGGCTGACAAAGATGTTATTGCGGGTATTTACCCCAAGAAACAGATCAACTGGGGGCGGGTCGAGATGGCAGTCAAGGCTGGCATTCCAACGCAAGAGCTACAGAATCACACCGGCGATTTAGTCATTAATCTTCTGGACGAAGAGCGCGAACGGGTGGTCAAGGCGTCCGATCCTGTAGAAGTGTCGGCTGCCGGGACTGGCTTTATGCTGATCAAGCGGTCGGTCTTTGAGACATTGGCCCCCCATGTGGACCGTTATGTGGACAGCACCAGCGAGTCTGAGATTAGTAGTTTCTTCTTCCTGATGAAAGACCCGGACACGAAGCGGCAACTGAGCGAAGATTACGCTTTTTGCTATACATGTCGGCAACACGGCATTAAAATTCACGCAGCTCCTTGGGTACGACTTGGTCACGCAGGTACGTATTTGTTTGAGGGTGCTGTTATCCCAGTGAGGTAAAAATGGCATTAGTAACTACAACCAAAGGCGAAATGGAAGACTCTCTGCTGGAGAAGCGTGAGGGTGTTGTTGATAATGACAACGAGTACACGCAATGGGTTGAGTACTGGCACGAAGGCGAGCTGGTGCATCGTTCGGTGCATGTCTTGCTGAAGAGAAATGTTTTTGCAGACGGCGTTGCCGCAATGCTGGCCTAACTTTATAAAGGAGCTTTAAAATGCCAAACACGCAAGCTATGGCCACGTCCTTCAAGGGCGAGCTGTTAAACGCATATCACAACTTTAGCGCCACAAACCCGGCGCGTACCATCAACACCGCAGACTCGTTCAAAGCCGCTCTGTATCTGGCTTCTGCCACGATCAACGCTACTACCACGGCGTACACGGCTACTGGTGAAGTGACGGGCACAAACTACACGGCTGGTGGCATCTCCATCACATCTTGGAACGCGCCGACGACTTCTGGTACCACGGGCTACACGACCCCCACCGCCAGCTTCACGTACACCAACGTGACCTTGAGCACCGCCTTTGACGCAGTGTTGGTCTACAACAACACGCAGGGTAACCGTGCTGTTAGCGTTCACACATTTGGCTCGCAGACTGTGACTGCTGGTACGTTTGCTCTCACGATGCCGACCAACGCTGCTGGTACCGCACTGATCAACATCGCTTAATCGGGGGACGGGGGAAACCCCGTGTTAGCGCATGTTTAGTGACGCCCCGTTTTCAGCCGCGCCGTTTAGCTCGTTAGCGAGCGGGAACGTTACTGTCGCTTTATCCGGAGTCTCTGCAACAGGCTCAGTCGGATCGGTTAAGGCCACCACTACGATTGCCGAGACCGGAGTCACGGCCACTGGCTCGGTCCGTACTGTTGGCAAGTCCACCACAATTGCCGAGACCGGTGTTTCCGCGACTGGATCGGTCCGTACTGTTGGCAAGTCCAACACCAAAGCCCTGACCGGGGTATCTGCAACAGGCTCAGTCGGATCGGTTAAGGCCACCACTACGATTGCCGAGACCGGAGTCACGGCCACTGGTTCTGTTGGCTCTGTCGGCTTTAGTCGGACCGAAGCCCTGACCGGAGTCACGGCCACTGGCTCCGTTGGTACTGTTGGTGTAACACGCACTGTTGCACTTACTGGCGTTTCTGCGACTGGCTCCGTTGGCACGGTGATAGCCAGCCAGCCGTTAACGGGTGTTTCCGCTTCCGGGACAGTTAGTTCCATATCCGTATCTAGTTCTAAAGCATTAACTGGAGTGTCCGCAACCGGAAGTGCCGGTAGCGTTACATTCTTTAAAACTACAGCCATTTCTGGCGTTTCTGCTACTGGGGCAGTTGGTGACGTAACAGCAAGTCAGCGGTTGTCCGGGGTGTCGGCCACCAGCAGTGTTGGGGCGGTTACTCCTTTTACGTCGGAGCAAGATGACGGGGTTTCCGCTACGGGTAACGTTGGTAATGTTGGCTCCTCTCGGACGGTCGCCATTTCTGGCACCTCGGCAACGGGCACTGTTGGCTCTGTTGCTTATACCTATTTGCAGCCAATTACCGGGGTATCAGCTACCGGCACCGCAGGGGATGTTCAGTTCACCAAGATTGTATCTATTTCCGGCGTTTCCGCTCAAGGTGATGTTGGGGTATTTGGAATTTACACCACCCGAGCCATAATCGGGGTTATTGCACAGGGTATCGTTGGGGACCTTTACCAGCAGTGGGTGCCAATTCCAACGCCAGATAACCCGGGTTGGGTTGATGTGAATACGTCGGAGGCAACATCATGGGTTCCAATCAACTCCAACGCGCAGGCCGGCTGGGTCAACGTAGACAGCTCCGAGGGCACGTCATGGGACGTAATTAACTCCCGTAAAGAGACTGATTGGGAGTTGGTGGACACAGCGACATAAGGACATGACATGGCATTTGTAGTCAAAGATAGGGTCAAAGAGACCACCACAACCACCGGTACGGGTACGGTGACGCTCCTTGGCGCGGTTACGGGTTACCAGTCGTTTTCCGCCATTGGCAATGCCAACGACACGTATTACTGTATTGCTGGCCAGACTTCCTCGCAATGGGAGGTTGGGATTGGAACTTATACGTCCGTCGGTACAACCTTGAGCCGTACCACGGTTTTGGCATCCAGCAACTCCGGCAGTTTGGTCACTTTTAGCGCGGGCACAAAAGACGTTTTTGTCGTGTATCCGGCTGGGCGAGCCGTAACTGGTGCCCCCGGACTTGTGGAAAACGACACAACCATTGCGGCAAACTACACCATCACAACGGGTAAGAATGCCATGAGCGCAGGCCCAATCACTGTAAACAGCGGGGTTACCGTCACAGTTCCCACTGGTTCAGTCTGGACGGTTGTCTAAACGATCTATAGAATAACATGAGGTAAATCAAAATGCCATCTTCATACACCACCCTCCTCGGTCTTGTTCTCCCTGTAACGGGCGAACTGACAAACGTTTGGGGCTCAACCGTTAACACTCAGTTAACTCAGCTTGTTGAAGATTCAATTGCCAAAGCGTCTACTGTAGATGTCTCGGCTTCTGATTGGACGCTCACCACGGATGGTAATGGACAACCAAACGAAGCGCGGAATGCAATTCTGATCGCCACTGGTACGCCCGGTGCGGTAATTGTGGGGTCTATTTCTGGCACAACCCTAACGGTAAGCTCCACAAGTAGCGGGGCTATCAGAGCTGGGCAGACATTGAGTGGGTCAGGCGTAACCGACGGCACTACAGTTGTTTCTGGTGCCGGTTCAACTTGGACTGTTAGCGCATCACAGACAGTTACATCAACCACAATTACAGCCACAATCACGCGATATATCAATGCTCCAAAACTGAGCAAGATTTATGTGGTCATTAACCAGACCGACAACCTTCTGTATATCCGTGGGGGCCCAACTACTCCAACCACCGGTGCTGTAATCCGCCCAAGCTCCTCCTCTGTTGTGGCGTGGAACGGGTCGGACTTTGTGCAAATTGCAGGAGGCGGAAGTGGTGGCGGCGCAAGTGGCGGTGGCTTGGATCAAGTGTTCTATAACAACGGGCAAATCGTGACCACAAGTTACAGCATCCCGTCTGGGCAAAACTCTGGTACGTTTGGTCCCATCACAATCAATTCAGGCGTATCCGTCACCGTGCCCACCGGCAGCGTGTGGACCGTCGTTTAAAGGAGCAAGCATGTCTCAAGTAGCAATTTCAGGAAACGCGGCAGGGACTGGTGTTTTTACCATTGCCTCCCCCAACTCAAACAACAGTTACACGCTGACGCTTCCAGCGCAAACAGGTACGATTGCAACAACAGCCGACATCACATCCTCCGCCGCAACAGCGGCTGATATTACCGGCGTCAACACCACGGCGACTGTGACATCTGGAACCACTGCAATGACGGTCGGCAGTGCTACAAACATCGTGGCTGGTATGTACGTTGTTGCGCAGGGCATTACGCCCGGAACCACGGTGAGCACCATCGTAGGAACGGCGGTTACGTTGAGCGCCAACGCCAACGCTACGCTGTCTGCGGCCCCTGTTACTTTCTACACGGTCGCCAAAGTGGTTACGCCGGGCAGTATTGGTGGCCAGACCGCTCGGGCGTGGGTGAACTTTCTTGGTTCAACCGGGGCAATTTACGCCAGTTTTAACGTCAGCAGTGTCACGCGCAATGCGGCTGGGAATTACACTGTAAACTTCACAAACTCACTCCCTGATACAAATTATTCCGTTGCGGCCAATGGTCGGCGACCTTCAAACAACGCAGATTGGGCAGTTACACCAAGAGGGTCAACTGACACTGGGGGGGTTTTGTGGACAACCTCACAATGTGCTTTTATTTCGCACACTTGCACAGGTTATCTGATTGCTGATTCTGATTACACCTGTGTACAAGTTTTCCGTTAATTAGGAACCGACATGAATCAAGTAATCATCTTCACAAATGAAATGGGCGGTGTGTCTATTTGCACGCCGACTGGTGATTTGGACATCGAGTCAACCAAGGCCAAGGACACTCCTGAGCACTCGATCATTGTTGATGCCGACACGCTTCCCGAGGCCGACAACGACTTCTTCGACGCATGGGAACTCCAAGACGGTGTGGTTTCGGTTAACCTTGAAAAAGCCAAGTCGCTGACCAAGGAGCGTCTACGCACCGCACGCACTCCGTTGCTTCAAGCCCAAGACGTGTTGTATATGAAGGCGCTGGAGCAGGGCCAAGACACGGCGGCAATCGTTGCCGAGAAACAGCGACTGCGTGACATCACCAATCTGGCTGACGCCTGTACCACCACGGCAGAGCTTCGCGCTTTGTCTGTATAAGGAGCAAACATGCCAATCAAAGTTGACGGGACCAACGGCGTCCTCCAAGCCTACGACTACCAAACGCCCTCGACGGGCTTCAGCTACACCTTTGCGGCTGGTACACAGATGTTGTTCATGGTTCCTGCGGGAACTTTGGCAACCGGAACGATCACGATGCCCGCCGCTCCGGCGGATGGTATGGTCATTACGTTCAGCTCCAGCCAACAGATTACTGCACTGACTCTTCAGGGCAACACGGGCCAGAGCATTTCAGGTGCAGTTACATTCCTACCTGCACAGGCGGCAGCGGCCTATGTGTACCGACTGGCAAACACAACGTGGTATCCATCTGAAACTGTCCCTGGAACCGGCACTGGGTCTCAGTTGGTGCTTGGAACGTCGCAGGCAACCACTTCTGGTACGTCCAAGGACTTCACTGGCATTCCGTCGTGGGTCAAGCGGATCACTGTGATGGTTGAATCGGTGTCCGAGACTGCGGGGGTCGTCATCTCTGTACAACTTGGAACTTCTGGAGGAATAGAAACTACTGGATACGTTGGGACGACGATGAGTATGGCTTCTACTGGAGTAGCTGGAACCGCACTATCTTCTGGATTTGATTTCCGAAACCCTGTTGGTGCAGCCATCAGTCTTACTGGCACCATGGTAATTACATTGATTTCAGCAAATAAGTGGGTTGCTAACGGGGTGGGAACCAATCCAACATCCACCCTGATTGCCGTCAATACTACTGGCGTAAAAACTCTTAGCGGTACGCTTGATAGGGTAAGACTATCTGTGGCGTCTGGAGCTTTCGACGCTGGCTCGGTCAACATTCTGTACGAATAAGGAGCAATCATGCCAACCACTATTTCTGGATCATCTGGCGTCACGTACCCATCTGGGGGTACAGCAAACACGGCTGGTGCGGGTGTTGGAACGACTGATACTCAGACGCTGACGAACAAGACGATTACCGGCGCGGTTATGAGTTCCATGGCATCGAGCGTTATCACTTCTGGTACTGCCGTAGCAACCACCTCTGGTACGGCGATCAACTTCAACAGCATCCCGTCTTGGGTCAAGCGGATCACGGTGATGTTTCAGGGAGTGAGCACGAACGGAACAAGCAGTTTACAGATTCAACTGGGTACAGGAGCTACACCGACCTATGTTACAAGTGGTTATGTTGGGACGTTTTGGTATTCGGGTGGCGGTGGCGGAACTTTTACAACCGGTATCGGTATCTCGGCGTCATCGGCGGCAAACATTCGCTCCGGTTCCGTGATCATAACCAGCATGGGTTCAAACGTCTGGACCGCAATGGGCGCTGTTGGTTTGAGCGATATCGGTATTACTAGCACTGTTGGGGCCTCAATTTCTTTAGGAGCCACGCTTACAGCCCTGCGCCTTACAACAGTCAACGGCACCGATGCGTTCGACGCCGGATCGATCAACCTTCTTTGGGAGTGAATCATGCAACGCATTGAAGTCAATGTAATGACCGGCGAGCAGACTGTTATCGATCTGACGCCAGAAGAGATCGAGCAGGCTTTGGCACAGCAGGCAGCATGGGAAGCCGAGCAAGCCCAGATTCAAGCTCAGGAGGTCAATCCCGTGGACAAACTGAAAGCCTTTCTGGCCGCAAACCCTGACGTTGCTGCGTTAATGTGATGTGGACCCCGTCACCGCCTTCACAATGGTTTCGGGCGCTATCTCAGGCGTTCGCAAACTTTGTGCTCTGGTCAAGGAGGCTCAGGCGGCGGGGAGAGAAGTAGCCGATCTGACCAGTCAGGTCACCCAGCACGTTGGCAAGGTACTTGAGCACACGCAAACGCTAAAGAAGGCGGAGCTGGAGGTCAAGAAGAACCCACCCAAGGATAAGTCCTTACAGGTTCTGGCGTTTGAAGAGGTGGCTCGTAAGATGGAGCTGAAGCAACAGTACGAACAGTTGCGCAACATGATCATCTACGAGCTTGGTTTGCCGGGAGGATTCTGGGCAGACTTTGAACAAACCTTGTTCCGGTTGGAACAAGAGCATGAAAGGGACATGGAACTGGCCGAGCAGATGCAAAGGGAACTGGAATGGCAACGCAGGGTCAAGTTAGATCAAATGCAAGAGGTGGTTCTGGAGGTGGTAATCGTTCTGGTAATGTTGGCGTATCTGGTCGCTCTAATCTGGTCAGTGATGTTGCACCAGAAGAGTCGATTGGGGGTTTGGTTGGTATGACGATTATGGCGTTTTTGTTCGCAATCATGTTGCCGGTGATGATGTTCATGTACATCGATATGCACAAACTTAGACTGGAGAACGAACGGATCACGCAGAAAATCGGCAAATACCGACACTTGATTGAAAGGTGCGACAGGTGAGTGAGCAGCAGGACAAGGCGTTGGGGGTATTGGACAGGGTGCTGACCTACGTGGACAGCCCGTTCAAGCTGATTGCCCTGCTCATCATGTTCATCTTTGGGTTCTGCGCCTGGTTTGTCTACGCCAACCAAGAGCTGTTGGTCGGGGCCTACAAGGAAAGCCAGAAGCTGCCGAGCATCAATGAAGCCCGGGTCGAGGATGCTGCGGCGGTGCTAATCAAGTACGGCGGTGCCCATACCGTGGCAATCTTCAAGGTTAACCCCCTGTTCGGTACTCGCGTCCTGTACCGGGCATTTACCAAGGATGGACGAGATAAAAGACTGGAGGGCATCGATGTCGGTCTCTTTACCCAAAATCCCAACAATAACGCAGACGTTGTTAAGCTCATGGCAGGAGAGACGCCATGCGGCGATTACCATAAGCCACAAAGCGAAATCGGCCTGTGGTACGTCGAAGTTGGTGTCACCTACGGTTGTCGAATCTCTGTACCACCGGACGCAACACGTTTCATCGGTCAAATTACCATCGGGTTCAAAGATCGACCTGAGAGCATAGAGGACATCCAGTCCCTTATGGCCATCGCTTCATCCATGTTAACCAAAAAGAGTTACTAATGCTGACACTATTCTCCACCCTGATTTCGTTCCTGATGGGCGGCTTACCCAAACTGTTGGACTTCCTGCAAGACCGCAGTGATAAGAAACATGAAATGGCCTTGGCCCAACTACAGATTCAACGCGAGTTGGAGATGCGGAAACTCGGCTTTGAGGCGCAGGAACGGGTTGAGAACATTCATACCCAGCAACTGGAGATTGAGACCAAGTCCAACGAGAAGGTCTCCCTAATCGCCGCCCAGCAGGCCGAAATGCAGGCCATCTATGCCCACGACACCGCTTTAAACGAGGGCACCAGCCAGTGGATGAAAAACTTCCGGGCCAGCGTGCGCCCGGTGATTACCTATGGGTTCTTCTTGCTTTTGGTGGCGATCGATTGCGCCCTGGTCTACCACGGCTTTACGACTAACGTGAGCTTTGAAGACATGGCTGACCAGCTGTGGGATGACGAGACCCAGGCTCTGTTTGCTGCGATAATTTCATTTCATTTTGGTGGCAGG
>Ga0181352_1000860_pt1 | contig 12363 bp, 28 predicted proteins | sample Fa13VDMLBSN_FD_130103 | JGI IMG/M metagenome (GOLD analysis project Ga0181352, IMG submission 130103) | Freshwater viral communities from Lake Michigan, USA - Fa13.VD.MLB.S.N | ecosystem: Environmental > Aquatic > Freshwater > Lake | place: USA: Michigan | collected 2013-09-23 | reverse complement strand
GGCACCAGCTTCGGGGTTGTCCTTGATGGCCAGGGCAACGCCTACTTCCAAGACCCGGACGAAGCCAACACCCCCGAACTCCCGCTGCCATGAACATCGACCACCTCTACGTCGTCGACACCGACTCCGGCACCTTTTTCGGCGCAGCCACTGCATACTTGATGGACTTTCGCAAGCTCGATGATCAAGAGCTCGTGGACTTCGTCCACGGCACCGACTCCGATCGCAGCGAGCTAGGCGAACGCTACGGCACTTCCATCCAGTGGCTTGTCGACACCTATCGACCCTCCGTCTACAACCCAGGCGACACCGACAATGGCTAACAACTACGAATCCGGCGCCACCATCGTCCCCGCCGACTGCTTTGCCCCAGGCGGGGCCGAAGCCGCTGTTCTGATCAACTGCGAACTCCAGAGCATCCTTGAGCAAGATGACCGCCCAGAGGAGTTCGACGATTTCTCAGCCGGCAACCTCGATACCGAGATGCTCGGCAACGGCTCGCTCTACCTTGCCAGCGGCGACGAATACTTCTGCTACCCCAGCTTCGAGTACCTGATCGAGAAGCTCGCAGAACGCAAGTTCCTTATCAAAAGCTTCGGCATCCAAGTCGCCTACTACTGCAGCAAGCTCCGCCCTGACGAGCACGGTGGCATCTACTACCGCGCCCTACCCAGCGGCGAGATTGCCTCCATCAATACCTGCCTCGATGATCTCACCGACGAACAGTTTCTCGACGTCGTCGATGCCCGCAACCGCCCCTGCGGTTAGGCGCCGTAGGCCACCTCGGGCTGCACGCCACCCCTGGCGCTGTAGCCCGGCTCACTGTTCTCCGGCGCCATCGGATTGCCCATCAGCCCCTGGGGCCACAGCGATCCGATCGCCGATGACAGCCGCAGCCCGTTGAGCGATCCATTGCTCAGCCCAGCGCGGATCTGCATCGGCTCAAATCCCAGTCGCTCACCCGCCATCTGCACGGGGAAGTCGTTATCCATAGCGCTTCAGCTTGCAGAGGCGGACCGCTTCATCCGCCATGACGTAGTAACTCGTGCGCGTCTTCCCGGCCGCCTCCAGTGCAGCCTTCACGCGCAACCACAGCGCACACTCCCAGTACGCCGGCCTGTCCACATCAGGCCAGTTCGTTGTTGCGCTCGCTCGAGGTCTCCTGGCCCTGCTGCAGGTAATTCATCAGAGCCACCAGGCCCTGACCTGCTGCCGTCAGACCCGCCGCGGTACCACCGGCCGCCGCGCCATAGAACCCGACCTGACCGGCGCGATCCGCCGCGCTGGTCCCTGACAGCATGCGCTGCAGGTTGTACAGCGGGTTCTGCGCCGCCTCGCGATCGGCGGTTTCGCGCAGCAGCTGCTGTGCACCGCCTGAAGCGAACACCTCCTGCGAGGCAGCACCGGGCCGTCCGGCCAGCATCGCCTCCAGATCTCCCATCCCAGCTTCCGATACGCCGTAGCGCTCGCCCACCCGCTTGGCGGCGCCACCGGGCTGAGCCTTGGCCTGACTGGTCAGATCGCTCAGCACCGCCTGACGACGCGCTGCCAACTGCCCGGCTGCTTGCTGGGCCATGTAACCCCGGATTTTCTCATCCAGGTTCGTGATTCTGTCGAGCATTGCTCAGTCAGCTGTGCTGCGTTGCAGTCATTCTAGTTGGCTCTTTTTATGCCCCCATGCAGCAGTGCATGGATCGGGCTTGCTTCGTTGCTTTCTTCTTTCACCATGCAACTCAACCTCGGCCCTCTCTCTGCCCGCCTTCACTCGGGCAGCAACTGGACCCACGCCGAACTGGCCTGGGTCACCAACCGCAACGGCGGTATGGCCCGCCGTGAGACCGCCATCAACGCCGGCTTCAAGTCCGATCACCTGATCGACGCCGTCGGCAAGGACCTGGCTTCGGATACATTCGAATGCCCCGATAGCGGCACCCTCTACTTCGGCAAGATCGTCCAGACCCCAACCGGCACCTACGTCATCTCCGCTAAGGAGGTCTACACGCGCGCCGTCTACGAGAAGGTCTGCAAGGAGGGACTCCAAGCCGCGGAGTCCGCGACCGCCGAGCTATCCGCTTCTGCCGTCTAAACCGCACGCGCGCCATGGCAAGAGTCCGTGACCCCAGGCGTTGGCTCGCAGGCGAGCCCAGGCGACCCACTCCGACGTACACAAGCTGGCAGGCAATGCGCCAGCGCTGCAATGATCCCAAAGCCGATCGCTACCCCCTCTACGGGGGACGAGGCATTGGCATCTGCGAGCGCTGGAATTCATTTGATGCCTTCTTTGCAGACATGGGGCCACGCCCCAGCGGCTGCACGTTGGAGCGCCTGAACCGCGATCTCCCCTACAGCCCGGACAACTGCGTCTGGGCTGACGGCATAGAGCAAGCCAACAACAAGGGCACGAACCGCCGGCTGACCTACCTCGGCCAGACCAAGTCCATGGCCGAATGGTGCGCCCAGCTCGGCTTGCACTACTCAACCGTGCGCGGTCGATTACGCAGGGGCTGGAGCATCGAGGCGGCCTTCGCGACACCCGTCAAGACGGTCGCCTCCAGACACGGCCGGGCCTTGCGGCTCACACATAACGGCAGGGCGCAAACCCTGTCCGCTTGGTGCCGCGAGCTCGGGCTCAGTCTTTCGACTGTGTCATGCCGCTCAAGCGTGGTTACACAACCGAGCAAGCTCTCAGCCCTCTCGACCGCCGCTTCAGGGCAACCAAGCCGTAAACGTACCCAGCCCCACCATCCGGCCCTGGCATACGTTCTGTGTGCCAGGGCTTTCTTTTTGGCCCAGACTCGCCACAATACGCCAGCTACATCACGCGCCATGACCGATGACCTCGATCAGCGCCTGGGCCCGCTGGTCCGCCTCCGCAATGCCACGGCAGAACTCCTCGCCGACGCCAAAGCCGACCTCCGCCAAGGCACCTCCTCCCCTGCTGAGCGCCGCTCCGTCCGCGCCCTCGCTCGGCAACTGGCGTCCTTTGACCGCCAGCTCGAGACCGCAAGGCAATCGCTATCTCGTGCGCCGCGGCGTCCATTCACCACGTTTCACGCTCCACATCTATGACCTCCGCACCTGTCTCTGCTGGTGCTGCACCTTCACCAGCCAGTACGACCGCAACGCCTACCTCAACCAGCTCCGCGCCGGTGCCACCACCACATGCCCGGACCTCCTCTGCCCAGAGTTCAGCCTCAACGGCCTCTTCTGACCCCAGAGGCCAAGGCGCCTCGTCGCTCTACGCCCTGGCCATCCAGGTGCAGGACATCGACGGCGAGATCGCCCTGGCCGCCGAGCTGCTCGAGTCCGATGACCCGGCCGAGCGCGAGACCGCCGTCGCCCTGATCGAGCAATTCCTTGTGGCCGCCGAGCATTCGCGCGGCCTGCTGCTTGATAAGGCCGACCGCGTCGCCGGCTACATCGATCACCTGCGCGCCGTCGCCCAGTTCCGCAAGACGGAATCCGAGCGCCTGGCAGCCCTGGCCGCTGCCGACGCGCGACGCGCCGAAAGCCTCACCTCCTACCTGATCAACGTCCTCACCAAGCTCAACCCCGGCGCCACCAAGATCTCGCTACCCACCCACGAGATCCGCAGCCGCAAGTCCACTTCCGTCCTGATCGAGGACGAGGACCTGATCCCCGAGGACTTCCGCAAGCAACCCCTACCGCGCCGCGAGATGCCGCCCTCCAAGGCTGACATCAAAGCCGCCATCGCCTCCGGTACCGCCGTACCTGGCGCCTCCCTGCAAACCAACACCAGCTGGTCGATCAAATGACCTTCGAGACCTTCCGCGATAACCGCGGTTACATCTGCGATGCCCTCGCTACCTATGGCGGGGGGTTCTGCCAAGGCTTGGCCGTTGCCCTCTCCCGTGCCGACGGCAGCAATACCCGGCGTATCTACGAGGCCTGGCCCGAACTCTGGGCCGACTACGGGCCGGGCGGGCGCTTCTTCCAGCGCCATGGCTGCTGACTTCTGGCACGCAGCCTCGCCCTTCGGATCTCACCTGCTCACACCCAACAGCAAGCGCGCCGTCCTCCTGCTCCGCGAGTTCTGTGATCCCCCCGACCTTTATCGCCGTCTCGGCCCTGCTCTCCTGCTGGATCCCGAGACGGCGCAGTTCCTGGTCGACGTTCTCCGTTTCTTTCACTACCGCATCCAATGGCTACCTACTTCATCACCAGCGACCCAAAACCAAGCAGCCGTAACCCCAACTACCACGGCGTCTACTACGGCAAGCCCGCCAAAAACGGCGGTGAGTGCTACGCCATCTTCCCCAGCTACCTCGCCAAGCACGTCAAGAAAGGCGACGTCATCGACGACGAGCACACGTCCTTCGACACCGCCCTCAACGCCACGGTCCTGGCGCTCGACTTTGAGCAGCCAAACGGCAGCGAACTTTCGCTCCCTCCTGGAGAGAACGGCTGGTCCGATCCTGACGCTCTCACTGCCCTCGCACCCGCCGACGCCGCCGTCGTCGCCGCGGTCGCCGAAAACGTGAAGCCCAATCCCGTGCCAGGCCGGGCCTTCTCGCCCAAGGCGCAGCGCCGCGCCGATGCCGCCGCCCGCGCTGCCGAGCACAACCTCGACCTCGAGCTGCTCACCATCCTCGATCAGGCCTGCAGCGCCTTCAACTACGCCTGCCGCCGCATCGGCACCGCCGAGAAGCCGCGCGCCATGGAGGCCCAGAAGCTCGCCACCACCGCGCTCATCCCCTGGCTCAAGAGCCGCGGTGTCGCCCTGAGCGAAGACGACGAAAAGGCCATGTCTTTCTGATGGCCAACCTCTCTCCTCTCTTCCGCAAGGACCCTTGCCTTCGTCTGGCGCTCGAGCTCGGCTTCTCCATCAAGCCGGGCCGGCGCCACTGGCACCTCAGCCACCCAACCGGCGGCCACACCATCTGCTCCTTCGGGCGCAAGCGCTCCGTGCGCAGCGAGCGCAACACCATCGCCGCCATCAAGCGGGCGGCCTGCTGCCCAACGCCTACTGCGACGTGAACCATCCCTACCTCTACCCCGATCAGGCCCCCTGGACGGAGGACTACCAGGAACTCCGCCAGATCCTGCGCTTCAAGTACGGCATCCCACGCGATGACGACGACACACCTGAACCTGACACCGATGACTGACAGCAGAGACAAGCCCATTGCCAGCTTCATTGTCAGCGGCGCTGATCCGCTGACCTCGATGACCGTCAGCGGCGAAACCGTCACCCGCGCCGCAGAAGACCCCGTCGCCATCGGACGACTGATGGTCGACATGGCCATCGCAGAAGGCGACCACGACCTCGATGGCTACAGCCTGACCTACGAGCGCAACGACGCGCCGGTCCGCCGCCTCACCCGGTTCGAGAGCGGCATGGAAGACCTCCTCACCGGCGGCTGGGTGCGCGTGCTCAGCGCCTCAGTCAAGGATCGCCGGGAGGAGCAGGCCATTGCCGCCCTCGTCGCCGACCACAAGCTCGCCGATCACGGCATCTACCGCGGCGTCCGCCTTCTCCAATTCATCTGACCTCAATCGTCATGTCCGAAGTCCTAACCAAAGGCGACCAGATCGCCACCATCCGCTGGCAGCGCGGCTGGACCGTAGAAGACGGTCACTGGGTCGCGCCCGACGGCACCGACGCACGACAGTGGCAGGCCAAGGGGCGCCCCTTGCCGGAACACCCGGGCTACGACGGCTTTGTCGCCAGCTACTGGCAGCACGACGCCGGCCGCGTTGACCTCTGAGCCCTGATGCGAGACCCACGCAACGACAACGACTACGACACCTGGACCTACGGCACCGAGCCCATTCCCGGTGACGGTAGCTGGCGTCCTTGCACCGAAATGACCATCACGTCCATCTCTCCCATGCTGGATCCCATCAATCAGCGCCTCGCGCGCATTGGCCTGCGCATTGACCCAAGCGAGGCGGCACCCACGATCTACCAAATCATCGACCTAGAAGGCGACTTAGTGCAGTTCGGCCCCGACTTCCAGCACCTGCACGACGCTGTCGACTTCCTGCAGGACACCCTGAACCTGGAGATCACCGAGTGATTGCGCGCTTCAGCAGTCGCGCAGGGTTGCCTTAACGAACCAACTGGCCTTGAAGGCCGCACCCACCAGATCCGCCATCGCATTGGCGACATCCGGTGCACCCGCTTCCTGCGCCAGCGGTTCAATCCGCTTGGCCAGATACCCCATGGCCTCAAGGTTGCTGTAGTACGTCACCAGCATCTCGCGGCCGTCATGGCTGCAGATGTGCTGGAACCCCGCCAGCGCATCCTTGAGTCCGCAGCTGCACAGCGGCATCCAGTAATCCATCGAGCGCACCAACTCCGCGACGCGGTCGAACTGCTCGAGGTGCTCCCCATAGCGATCCTTCAGGAACGCATGCACCGCCAAGAAGTTCTCGCCCTCGTAGTTGAGATGCACCAGATGGCTTTGCGTCTCGAGCTCCTTCAGCATCGAGGCCAGCAGGATCAGCTGCTCAATCAGGCGGCGCAAATCCGGCGATGGGGCCTCCTGCGGCTGCAACGATTCCTGGGCATCTGACTCAGGAACCACCATCAGGCCAGGGCCCATGGCCTTCAGTATCTCCATCAATCAGGCGCCATGCTCGCCTGGTCAGTCTATTCAATCCGCCCAGGCCGCTCTGGTCTGGGCTTTTCATGCACTGCATCAGCGGTGCATTCACGCATCTGTTTTTCGCATGAGCGCTCTCGTTCCCCAGCCCACATCTGCTATCAACCTGCCCGCCGAAACCGATGACCCCTGCATCTGCAAACGACCGCCCAGCCTTGAGCGCCGCCTGTACGGCATCAATCAGATCGGCGAGCTCTACGAATACGGCGAGACAGCCGCTAAACCCAAGCGCGTCCTTGCCGCAGACGACGGCCTGATCTACGTCCAACTGCTCGGTGCAGCCATCGCTCAACGCGCAGGTCGCGACTACCTCGAACTCACCCTGCAGTCTCCCGTGCCCCTGCTACTGCTCTCCCTTAACCTGCCTTGCTATTCCAATCCAACCCAATGGCATGTGCGCAGCCTGCTGGGCGCCATGCTCCAGGCATCCGCTTGCATTGACTTGAGCGCCACGGCAGGCAAACTGTTGGCAAAGCTCGGCACCGGTGGCAAGTCCGGTCGCACCGCCAATTTCATGGAACTCTTCCTTGACGCTGGCGACCACTACGACCCTGAGATCCGCTGGCGACGCATTGACGCCAAAGCCATCGAGGGCGATCGCGATTCCCTAGAGATCGCCGTCAACCACCTCCGCCGCGCCCTTGGTCATGAACCTCAATTCCTGTGAGCGACTCTTCAGTCCCTGACTCCGTCTCCTCCGAGGCACTGCGCTCCTTCCTGAGCCGGGGCGCCAACTTACCCGAGAGCGAGCTCGTCCCTGAGCTCAACCTCGGCGGCTCGATGGGCGCACCCTGCGACCTGCAGTTCGTGATCTCCCAGGTCATCGCACGCTCCAGCACCGGCACCAACATCGTGCAAATGCTGTGCGCTGGCATGCACCTGCTCACCGAAGTGGAATCACACTTCGAGGATCAGCTGGAGCGCCTGGCCTTGGAAGAAGAGCCTTTCGAGGGTCTCACTGGCAGCGAGCAGAAGTCCTGTGGCGCCCTGCTTCGCCGCAATCTCGTCGCCTTGCGCACCAGCCTGCACGCCCTCGAGGAGCTGCTTTCGGGTCTAACCATGGCCTTCTACCAGGCCCGAGCTCACGACCTGCAGCACGGCGCTCTGCAAGGCAAACGCTTCAGCCTCGAAGAGTTCCGCAGTCACATGCTGATCTCTGACGAGCTGCTCGCATCGCTACAGCTGGAGCGTCAGGCCGTGACGGCCTACCTCAACGCCTCCCTCCCCTCCGAGCCCTGAACGCTGCCATGCGCCGTCGCATCTCCGTCCAACGCGAAGACCGCATCTGGGACCTCCGCTGCCAGGGCTACACCTATGACGCCATCGGCTCGATCGTGGACGTCAACCCCTACGGCCTGACTGAGGTTCTGCGTCGCATCCGCCGGCGCCCGCCGCGGGAGCAGGACCCAATTCGCTGTGGTCGCCACAGCGGCTTTCTTTCAGACGAGCAGGTCAGCACCATCCGCCGCAGGCGGCGGAACGGCGAGACGCTGGAGAGCATCGCCAAGGACTACAACATCACCGGTGGCGCGGTGTCGCTGATTGCCCGCGGCATCAGCTACGCCGAGCCCGAACGGGTCGGGGGCTACCCGCGATCGTTCGCCAATCGACTCACCGCCTGAGTCATCAGACACTGACACGACAATCGGCGCACTGTTACAGGCTTGTTGCGATCACCGCGCGTGCCATGGCAGGCGCCATGATTGCCGCGCTCGCTCCTCTTCCATGCCCGAACAGTTTCCCAAGCGCATCGCCACCGATGCCGACATCGATCGCTACTCCACCTATGTCAGCAAGCTTGCCGCCATTACCTCCTCGGGCGATCCGGCGCCCGTCACCTTCCGCACCTGGTTCCTCTGGACCTACGAGGCGATTCCCGTACTGGAGAAAATCACGGAGGCATCAACCGTTAACGCGGCTTGAACTCGGCCTCGACCTGCTGGTCTTCGCCGTTTTCCTGCTCGCCGTTCTGACCATCCCTCAACCCACCCACGGACCAGACTCGCGCCCACTGCGGCACGCCGATGGCCTGGACACCGGCCCCTAACGCATGCCTCCCACTGTGCTCCGACTCAAGCCACTCCTCACCGCCAAGCGCCGCCTCGATCGCCTCAGTACCCTCTCGAGACAGGTGCTTCTGCTCTCCTATCGAGCGCCTTTGCTAGCGCTTCCGCTGATCCCGCTTCAGCTGCTGTTGCGTTTTCTCTCGTTCTCGATTTACGCCAACCTGCACCGCCAGGGCTACCCACTGCCCCAGTCCATATGCCAAAAACTCCGCGTCTCCGAGAAGAACACATCCGTCTGATCCTCACAAGCAACCAGCCACCGAGTCAACTGGCGCCGCTGATGGGCGTCTCGCCCGATTCCATCTGCGCCGTGCGCATGGGCAGGACCTATCGCGACGTCCTGCCGGAATTACCCAGGCGTCGCCAGACCTTCCGCAAGCTGCGCCTCGATGAGATCCGCCTGATCCTGGTCTCACGGGAGAACAGCCGCTTACTCAGCGAACAGCTGGGCGTCTCCCGTGAAGCCATCAATGCCATACGGCGCGGCAAGGCCTACGCCAATGTTCTGCCCGAGCTGGCACGGCACCCGATCGAGGCGCGCCGCTTCTCCGCCACGGAGATCACAGCCATTCGCGCTTCCAGCGAGACCAACTACGCCCTCGCCAAGCGCTACGGCATCAATCACAAAACCGTCGCCCAAATCCGCAATCGCATTCTCTACGCCGATATCGACACAATCCCACAAGTGCATTGCCTGCGCTGTCGACACTGGAATGACGGCTGCGGATTCGGACTGCCAGAGGCACAGGAAAACGGCGCATTCGCGGCGGAGTGCCTCCACTACACCAGCTGACTCATGCAGATCGACCTCCTGCCCAAGCAGCGCATCACAGTCCTCCTACCCGACGGGTCGGAGCTGATCCTCGATGACACCACTGCCGTACTGCGCCTTGAGCGCTGGCGCCAGGGGCGGCTGGAGACCTTCCTCAATCTCACGACCCCACCATGCTCCGCACCATCGCCGTCAACGAAGCCAGTGGCGACGACCTGATCCTGCTGCGCGATGCCCTTGCGCACTACGCCAATCTGCAGGAGCAGCCCTCAGCACGGCTTGTCGCCCTCCAACGCGAAGTGGACACCGCACTTGAGCATCGCCAACGGCAGCGCCTGCCCAAGGTCTTCTTTTAGTTGAGCCGGTGATTGGGTTGATGTGGTGTTCCTTTTCAGCAGTGCATTCAGTTACTGCTGGTTGTTGGTATGTCACTCTCTCCCTCTCCCAGGCCCAGGCTGCCGCTTGGTACTCAGCGGGTCACCATCTCCATCCCCGGCTGGCTCTACACCGCCCTGATCGCCCGCTCCGATAGCGAGGGGCGGGCCCTCTCTAATCTCTGCGCGTTTCTACTGGAGCGCACCATGGATCACAACCGCCCCCATTGACTCCACGCCGCTCGCCGTCAGGTTGAGCGGCTTTTTTTGCGTGCACTTGTTCTCTGTGCACATGTACCCGCGTCGCAGCAGCATTCGCCTGCAACTCAGTCCGCAACAAGCGGAGTTCCTCTACTGGGAACTCCTTGGTTTGCTGGACCACTACCAGCAAACCGGCATTCACCGCCTCGAGCCTCACGAAGAGGCCGCCCTGCGCATCGCCGCTGCCGAATTGGAACTGGGCCTGGCCCGCGCCACAGCTGTCGCCGAACTGCAATTGGAGCAGCTGCGCGCCATGACCAACCGCTCATCGGGTGCGTCCGCATGAGCCTCTCCGATCAACTGCTCAAGTTCGGACACGGCAACGCCAAGCTGCCAACTAGCACCATGACCTTCGCGCTGCCGGCTGGACACACCTGCCCAGCAGCCCTTCATTGCCTGGCCATGGCGAACCCCGAGACCGGCCGCATTACCGACGGTCCGCACACCTTATTTCGCTGCAGTTCCGCCAGCGAGGAGACCAGGCCCAGCGTCCGCCAGTCACGCCACCACAACTGGCGCCTGCTGCGGGGGCTAAACACTGGCGGCATGGTCGACCTACTGGATCTCTCCCTGCGCGCGCAACGCCGCAGCTACACCGAACGGGTGCGCTGGTTCACCTCCGGCGATTGCTACAGCGCCCCGCTGCGGGATGCCCTCATCGAAGTGGCCCGCCGCCACGGCGACCTGCTGTTCTACCTCTACAGCAAGAACCTACCGCTTTGGTTGGATCATCTCTGGCCCCTCGCACTGCCCGACAACCTGCGCCTGACCGCTAGCTGGGGCGGCCGCTACGACTTCCTTCTGGAGGACGACCTCTTTCCACGCACCGCCAGGGTCGTCAATACGCCAGAAGAGGCTTACGCTCTAGGCCTGGCCATCGACTTCACCGATGCGCCTGCCTACGCCCAGCAGCCGTCGCACTTTGCGCACCTGGTCCACGGCAGCCAGCCCAAGGGTTCAGCACCCGGCCGCGCCATCGCCGCCCGCCGCAAAGCAGGCCTGTTTTCGGGCTACTCCAAGCAAACCTCTACCCGGCTTCACGATGCTGATCCACTACCCAGCCCAACCGCTCCCGGACGCGCACTTTGAACTCGGCAATGGCAGCACCCTGCGCGAGCTCATCAAAACCGCCGCGGCAAATGGCATCTCCTATCGCCTCTCCTACAACGACGGCAAGCAGTTCCACTACACACCCGACATCCGCCGGCGCGTGCGTTGAACTGCGACTGCATCGCAGTGAAATTCTGGCCTATGGCGCTCTCCTGGTTCACGAAACCAGGGGGCTACGCCTGGGCCACCTCTCCCCGACAGCCCGGCTCAACAGCCGCACCGGCCGCTGCTGGAGCTCGACCCAGTGGCGCGCTTGGATTGAACCTTACTACGCACGCATCGTTGGCCCAGACCGTGAATCGCTACTTTCAACAGCATCCTTGCGATGATGCCTATTACCGCAGCCTGGCAAACCGCCCCCTGCCCAAAAACAAGACATCACGATTCCGCGGTGTCCAAAAGAATGGCGACCCGCTAAACCCTTCCGCGTTGCCTTCACCTACAACCGCAAGCGCTACTACATCGGCGCCTACGACAATGAACTCGAGGCCGCGCGTGTTTACAACCAGAAAGTCCTCGAGGTCATTGGCCCTGGTGCCGTCCTCAACGAGCTCCCCGAAGCGTGAGGGCGACGCCATGCCACCGGTGATTATCTTTGGCCTGACCTGGATGCTCGGCATGCTTGCCGTCACCATCTACCTGACTCGTTTTTCCTGAGCTCAGAGCGGGCAACCGCAGTTGCGTGGATCGCGATCCGCGCCATCGACCCCGGCCAGCGAGCACCCCGCCGTTGCCGGGGTCTGTTGTTGTGCATCCAGTGCATCATTGCCCTCCAGCATTGCAACCTCCATCTCCTCACCGCAAAGCGCCTCGAGCATCTTTTTGGCAAACTGCTCGAACACGCCTGACTCCTCTAGCTGATCCCAGGTACCGCCTGGTTCCCAGTCAAAATCCAGGATGAGCTGACCATCGATGTCATACGCCTCGACGCGAAGCCCGTCTCGCTCCTCGCGCCACTGCGGCTCGTACTGGGATAGGTCGTATTCGCAGCCAAGGCTCATCGTTAACGGTTCCATCAGCGATCCTCTGCTTGGCGGCTCAATGAAATCAATGTAGTCAGCAATGCCATGAGCGCGGCTGTGGATCGGGCGCCAATGTCTTCGCAACCCACCGGCGGTAGTGCCACCTTTTCCGCAACCGCCGTGCCCTTG
>Ga0181352_1000859_pt1 | contig 12374 bp, 12 predicted proteins | sample Fa13VDMLBSN_FD_130103 | JGI IMG/M metagenome (GOLD analysis project Ga0181352, IMG submission 130103) | Freshwater viral communities from Lake Michigan, USA - Fa13.VD.MLB.S.N | ecosystem: Environmental > Aquatic > Freshwater > Lake | place: USA: Michigan | collected 2013-09-23 | reverse complement strand
CAGATGCTCAATTAGCTTATGGATATGCTACTAGTGGAACTACAACCTCTATTACAGATACAACTAAAAACTGGATTAGAGGAACATGGGTAGGTCACGTTGTAAGAATTACAGCCGGTACAGGACTTGGAAATGAGTTAACTATTACCGCTAACAATAATAACACAATTACATTTACTGCAGCAACATTTACCCCAGATACCACTACTCGTTATGAAATAATGGATAGTTTTGGAACAGCAACTTCTGGAAGTACAACTACTCTTGTTGATACAGCTAAAAACTGGGTCACTAACCAATGGGTTAACAAACGTCTAAGATTTGTTGGAGGAGCAGCAGTTACAAATGAAGTTACTATTACAAGTAACACTTCTAATACCTTAACTTTTGCTACAACTACTGCTGTAGATAATTCAACTAACTATGTTATTTATGGTAAAAGTCCTGACGGTGCAGGTATGACTCTAAAATGGATGTGGGGAAATGGTAATCATAAGTATCTATTTAATGCAAGGGGTAGTGCAACGACACTCGTAAATTTGTTTAATATTACTACTGGTACGTATGATTTTAATATGGGGATATCAGGTCAAGGTGAAGTATTTACCACAGGATCTATGTGGGCATATGACGGTGCAGATAGAATCTATGTTCAGAAAGATGCTACAGGACGTATATTCTACTTTGATATGGTTAAAAGAGAGATGGTTAACTCAGGAACTGTTCCTTTTGGTATGTCTACAGCATTTGTAGGAAACAGAATGGAGATAATTAAAACTGAAGATGGTTTGAAGTATCTTTATGTGGCAAGACATAATGCTACAGAAATGTGGAGAACTTTGGTATTTTGGTAAACTGTTGCATAATTACCTAATCCTTTGTATATTAGTATATAAATATTTATAACACAAAACTTTAAAGAAATGGATATCCTAAACTGGTTATTTACCCAAGATCAGAACTTGATCAGAACTAACATTAACAACAAGAACACGGACTTGATTGCTATGGCAGCTGACGTATCATTTGCTAAACGCGAAGATAAGTGGCAAACTTATGCAATGACTCCTGTAAAATTTGCTCCTGCATTGTATGATACCGGAGTTGTTACACAAGGTACTAGTAATACTACTGGTGTTACTCTTAACAACCATACAGGTGTAGTTACATTATTTGGTACTATTGCTGCAGGAGGTAATGCTACATTCACTATTACTAATAACCAAGTAACTGCGAGCTCTAAGATTTTCTTACAAGTTCAGCATACTGGTGGTGCTACTGTTACTCCAACTGTTGCAATTTCTGCACTTACTGGTGGTTCATTCCAGGTTATTATATTGAACTCAGGAGCTGGTAACATGACTGTTCCTAGACTTCACTTTACAGTAATTGACTAATACTAGTTACCATGTCAGTAGGTAACTTAAAAGACGAAGGTAATAAAGGCAACAACTTCCCTTGGCAGCTCAGAATGCTCCAAGGGATTTCTGCTGTCTATGATGGTATAATGAGTCTTGTTACCAATGGTGTAACTACAACCCCTAATCCTGCTGCTGAAGACGCATCTTACAGAGCTCGCGTATCTCAGATTACTACAACCGGTGATCTTAAATCTATTAATAGATATCGCACAGACCTTTGGTTGCAAAACTCTACGGGCAGCGGTAGCGTAGCTTGGGCTAATAATACCTTTTCTCTTGGTGTTTCAGCAAATAATGATACTGCAATACTTCAGTCTAAAGTATCTTACCCTTATTTTTCAGGTAAGTCTCAGCTAGTAGAATGTACATTTTCTAATTTTGAACCAATACCTAATGTAACTAAACGAGTTGGTTACTATGACTATTTTCCAGGTGGTGGTAAAGCGGACGGCTTTTTGTTAGAGTCTGGACCAGATGATACAGTTACTTTTAGATTTATTAATGGTTTAGGAGGTGTTAGTTATGCATACCCTGTTGCTGATTGGACCAATAAAGATTTTATTACCTATGACTGGAGTCAATTTACAGTAGTATTATTTGACTTCTTATGGTTAGGGGGTTTAAGACTACGCTTATTTGTATCAGGACCTAATGGATTTGCATTAGCTCATGAGGTGGATTATGCTGGTCAGTTTGGAGAACAAGAAACTTTTATAGGTTATCCGTCTCACCCTATAACATATGAGATGGTTGCCACAGCTAATCCATTAGGTACATATAACTTTAATCCTATCTGTGCTCAAGTAGCATCAGAAGGAGCTATAGATAACACAGGTATTTTAAGAGCTTGTGGTACAGGTACTACAGCTTTAACATTAACTAGTTCTGCTAATAGCTATCCTGTGTTAGCTATCCGCAAGGGGTATGCTAACTCACCAGTAAAACTTTTAAGCTTTGAGCTATCAGTAGCTACAAATAATGATAGATTGTATTGGGAGGTTCAAATCAATCCTACTCTTAGTGCGACTATTAGTTATGCTCAAATTGATTCTCAATCTACTACTCTATTTGGAGTAGGTAATGGTACTATAACAGTTACTACTCCTGGACGTGTAATAGCGTCTGGATATTTATCTACAGGTCAAACAATTAGAGCTGTAAACTTTGAAGACAATTTCTTAGCTACTTTAGGAGGAACTAGTCCAGGTGCTACATTTGTATCTGACAGTTATGTCCTTGTAGTTAGACCAATAACAACACCTATAAACGTACTTGCTACTATGCAAGTTAAAGAATTATAATAAAATGGGATCAGCAGAAGCATGGATGTTTAGCACCAAAGATGTAATCTGGATAGTGATGACTATAGGCTCAGGATTGTCAGCGTATTTTGCGCTTAAACAGGACCTGGGAAAGTTAAGAGGAAAGGTAGATAAGCTTACAGATGATATGGTATCTCTAGAGACTGACCTCATGGCCAAAGAAACAAGCATCTATAATAGAATGGAAATACTTAAAGAGGATCAAAAAGCTGCTCATGAGAAGCTTGATCTAAAGATGGACAACCTTACTACGCACATGACTCAGTTGAGTACTAACATTGCGGAGCTTACAGGATATATAAAAGCTAAGAGAGAAGAAGACGGCAAACGTGCTTAATTCTCATATAGTTAATTTGATTTAGGTTAAGTACCTGGGCAAACGTGCCTGGGTATTTTTTTGCCTAAACATTTGGAGTTTAAACTTTTTATCATATATTTGTTTAAACCTAAATATTTAAAATTATGGAAAACCAACAAACAATTACTCCTGAAATGATCGAGGAGAGAAAAGCTGAGATGATTAATTACTTTAATTCTCAGATGGAATTACTTGAAGCACAAAAGCGTTATGAGACTATTGTTACTGAGTTAGAAGAGCTTAGAGCAAGACGTTTGTATGCTGCTATGAAAATAGCTCAGATTGAAGCTGGTCCTGATACACACGCTGCTGAATCTAAAGAACAACCTATTCCACAGCAAGGACGTAAACTAAAAGCTGAAAAGTAAAATCATGGCTGTAGTAAATCAAGTACAAAAGAAAGTGAGGATGGACTTATGGGAGATAGTCAAGCTCCAGTTCATCACTCACTGCTTTATAAAAAACATTAAGGTTTCTGATCTGGACTTGAGCTGCTTGTCAATGCTTGCTATTTCTGGTGAAACAGAACTTACTGATTTTTGTAATACAGCTGCTGATAATAACATCTTTGGTTGCAGTCAATCTGTTAGAAATGCTGTGGCCAAAGCTGAGCGCAAGGGACTTATTGATTTTGTAAAGGTTGGAAAAAACCGTAAGAGAATCAAAATATCTAAGGAGATTGTTGTTCAGACTACAGGTAATATTTTATTGGACTATAAATTTATAAGAATTGAACCCCAAGAAAGCAAAGGATCTGAGTAATGCTACAGCAAAAGCTCTAGGAAAAAGTCCAGATCTTGTAAAAGATGTTATTGATTTCTACTGGGTACATGTAAGGAAAACATTAGGATCAATAGAACATCCTTTTATAAGATTACCAAATTTTGGTACTTTTAGTTTGCGATACAACATACTAAAAAAGAAAATTGAAACCGCAAATAAAGAGTTAGCTCAAGATCCTCCTAAAAGTTTTGTCAAGTATAACATATATAACAGTTATGTTGAAAAGCTTAAGAGATATTTAAGAGCAAAAGAAATTATGGATCAGTACATTGAAAAGAAAAACCAACACACAGATGCTAAAAAAAATAAAAAACATTTGGAAGAATAAGCGGCTTATCCTTGAGGGGATGTTTAACTACTATTTCACACGCAAGAAAATTGAGAAGATAGCAAGCTATAGGTATGATATCTGTAGCACATGTCCTCTCATTGATCTTAAGGGTGATAAGTGCGAGGTACCTGGGACCCAACCTTGCTGTAGTAGTTGCGGTTGTTCTCTTAAATATAAAACTCGCAGCATGTCTTCAGCATGTCCAGAAGGTAGATGGTTTGCTGTAATGACTGAAGAAGAGGAAGATAACCTAAATGCTAAACTAGAAAATCATGGCAATAGTATTTAAACCCGAGACGCATAGTTATACTAGCATAGATCCTAGTGAGAATATTGCATGGACTAGTGTAACTAGTGTTATATCTAAGTTGAAAAAACCATTTGACGCTGATACTATAGCTCTCAAATCCTCTAAAAATAAAAAGAGTAAATGGTATAACATGTCACCTGATGACATCAAAGAAGCTTGGAAAAATGAGTCACAGAAAGCTATGAATCTTGGTACATGGTACCATAATCAAAGAGAGCGTGACTTATTAGCTTGTGATACAATTAGCCGAGAAGACATTGTTATACCTATTTTCAAACCTCTTGAAATTGATGGGATTAAAAAAGCACCTGATCAAAAACTAGTAGATGGGATATATCCTGAGCATATGGTGTATCTTAAGAGTGCAGGGATATGTGGACAAGCTGATAGAGTGGAGATAGTAAATGGAAAGGTAAATATTTATGATTACAAAACTAATAAAGAAATTAAGACTGAGTCTTATGTTAATTGGGAAGGACTTAGTGATAGAATGCTTGCTCCACTCAATCATTTGGATGATTGTAATCTTAACCATTATGCGTTACAGCTAAGTCTGTATATGTATATTATTATTAAGCACAATCCAAAGCTAAAGCCTGGAAAGATGATTATAGAGCATATTGTATTTGAAGAGGCTGGTAAAGATGCTTATGATAATAGAGTTGTTTTATATGATCAATTTGGTGAGCCTGTTGTAAAAGAAATAGTAGAGTATGATGTACCCTATTTAAAAAATGAAGTCATAAGTATCATAAATACAATGAAAAATGTTAGTTAAGTTATTTGATATGCAAAATGGGGTAGTTGTTCCTAGTGAGCACTGCTATACTATAAGCACCTTAAAGAAAATCATGGACGAATATCCAGAGGATCATTTAAAGATATACCTATACCTTTTTTATATGAGCTGCCCTAATCCAGATCTAAATCCTTTTTTTAATCTTGCAGAAGATGATAAAGAAGAAATTATATTAGCTGAAATTAAAGCAGAATTTAGTCCTGAAGACGATGGTATTCCAGGAGCTCTGCAGCTTTGTAAGAAACTTTATGAAACACCAACTATGAGAGCTTATAACGGTATTAAACAAATGCTTGATAGATTAGCTAACTACATGGGTACAACAAGTATTACAGACGGCAGGGATGGTAATCTTACAGCTCTTACAAATACAGCTGCTAAATTTCAGCAAATTAGAGAGGCTTATAAAGGTGCCTATAAAGATCTTCAAGAAGAACAAGCGGGTCGCGCGCGCGGGGGTGCAGGACTAGCTTATGACCAAATGACTTAATATGCTACAACAAACTGATATAGAAATCCCTACATGGGAAAATGGAGATTGGTCAATTACAACTTTTGCTACTCGTGATGAGTTTAGAGATTTTGTATTAAGTATATTTAAGGAGCCTGGTGAATATCAGTTTGATGAAACTAGTTTAGTATTTAATGCTGAGGCTAGACAGTTTAACTCTAAGGGTTTTTATTGTCAGTTCCCACAAGGTACTAAAGATTATATCCAATACTGGAATGATCAAAAAAATAAGTGTAGAGTAGGGGCCATTTATAAGAACAACGGTAACACATGGTTTATTCCACGTGACTATTATATGTGGTTAAACTTCTTACCTATCTTTAATAAGGAGATCCAGAAGTTTGGTTTTGCTGATGTTCGGGATGCTCAATATCATCTTGCATTATATGAGATGCTAGCGGAACTATTTTATAAACATGCTGCTATCTTAAAGAAACGTCAGATTGCATCATCATACTACCATGCTGGTAAATTTATTAATCAGATCTGGTTTGAAGAAGGGGTTACTCTTAAGATGGGTGCTAGTCTTAAAGACTATATTAACGAGAAAGGTACATGGAAATTCTTAAATGAGTATGAGGCTTTCTTAAATCAACATACAGCATGGTACCGCCCAATGAACCCTAATAAGGTTATGATGTGGCAGCAGAAGATTGAAATCACAACAGGTATTCAAAAACGTAAAACAGAAGTAGGTCTTAAAGGTGTATTACAAGGAATGTCCTTTGAGAAAGATCCAACTAACGGGGTAGGGGGACCGTGTAAGTACTTCTTCCATGAGGAAGCGGGTATTGCTCCTAAGATGGATACAACATTTGAGTACATCCGCCCTGCTATGAAATCAGGTTTTATGACTACAGGGATGTTTATTGCTGCAGGATCTGTCGGTGACTTGTCTCAATGTGAGCCTTTGCGTAAAATGATTATTAGACCTGAAGCAAATGATATATATCCTGTAGAAACTAGACTTATTGATGAAACAGGTGTGCAGGGTAAAACAGGTTTGTTTATTCCTGAGCAATGGTCGATGCCTCCATATATAGATCAATTTGGTAATTCTAAAGTAGAGGAAGCCCTTAAAGCTTTAGATGAACAATTTGCACAATGGAAAAAAGAACTGGATCCTCAAGAATATCAACTTCGTATTTCTCAGCATCCTAGGAATATTAAAGAAGCATTTGACTTTAGAACTGTTTCAGCATTTCCACAACATCTAGTTGTAGCACAGATGCGTAGAATTGAAGAAAAACAATATGCCTACGAGCATCTTGATATTTATAAAGATGAAAATGGTAAAATTGCTGCAAAAGAAACTAATAAGCTACCTATTAAAGATTTCCCTATAACAAAAGATACAGAAGATAAAACAGGTTGTGTTGTTGTTTGGGAAAGACCTTGCAAGGATCCTGAGTTTGGAATGTACTATGCTAGTGTCGATCCCGTGGGTGAGGGTAAAACTACAACCTCAGAATCATTATGCGCAATATACGTATATAAAACATCAGTGGAAGTAACTCGCCGTGATGGTGATGAAGTTGAAACAGCTATTGAGCAAGATAAACTTGTAGCTGCATGGTGTGGTCGCTTTGATGATATTAATAAAACACATGAGCGATTAGAGCTTATCATAGAGTGGTATAATGCATGGACTATTGTAGAAAACAACATTCCTCAGTTTATTACTCACATGATTAACCGCAAGAAGCAAAAGTATCTAGTACCTAGACAACAGATTCTATTCTTAAAAGATATAGGAGCTAATGCTAATGTATTCCAGGAATACGGCTGGCGTAATACAGGGACTTTATTTAAAAGTCATATGATAAGTTATGCTATTGAGTTCTTGAGAGAGGAGTTACATGAGGAGACAACGACAGATGGTAAAGTAGTTAAGACTACCTATGGTATTGAGCGTATTCCAGACATCATGTTGCTTAAAGAAATGCAAGCTTATAGAGAAGGTGTCAACGTCGATAGACTTGTGGCATTTGCTGCTTTAGTAGCTTTTGCAAAAGTTCAACAGGCTAATAGAGGTTATAAAAAGAGATTTGAAGATACAGGTAAACCAAAAAGCTTGGATAACCGCGATAAATTCAGTAAATTGAATATGAGCCCTTTCCGTCATATGGGAGGTGGTGATAATAGATTTGGTGGTGCGCGTTTACCAAGAAATCCATTTAAAAATTTTAGATAAAAGATATGCAGATATTTAATGCAATGCAGGTTAAGTCTGGTGCCAAAGTAGAGTACAACAAAATGGGTACTCTTAACCAGCCTATTCAATTTTTACCACGTTCCAAAAAAGATGAAGCTTGGGCTGCCTGGAATCTTGACTGGCTTGAGTGGGAAGGATTAAAGCAGATCCGCCGTAATGCCCGCCGCCTTATGAAAAATTATAAGTTGGCAAAAGGTATTATAGATAAAACAGATTACATTGTTGAGCAAGACAATGAGTATGCTGATATGATTGAGGTGCTTACTAAAGAAGATACATCAGCATTAGAGCTTAAATTTTATCCTATTATCCCAAGTGTTATTAATACACTTGTATCTGAATTTTCTAAAAGAAGCACTAAAGTTATATTTAAAGCTGTTGATGATATTTCATATAATGAGGAATTAGAGGCTAAAAGAACTGAGGTAGAACAATTATTATTAAAGCAAGCAGAACTGAAGGTTAAAACTAATCTTCAGAATATGGGATATGAAATTGATGAGAAACAATATCAAGAAGTAGTATCTCCAGAAAAACTTAAAACTTTACCTGAGATTCAGAACTTTTTTCAAAAGAGTTACACAGGTATGGTTGAGCAATGGGCTACTCACCAGCACTTAAATGATATTGAGAGATTTCACATGGAAGAACTTGAAGAAAGAGCTTTCCGTGATATGCTTATTACAGACCGTGAGTTTTGGCACTTTAAGATGATGGAGGATGACTATAATATTGAATTATGGAATCCAGTATTAACCTTCTACCATAAGTCACCAGATACCCGCTATATATCAGAGGGAAGTTGGGCCGGTAAGTTTGATATGATGTCAGTTGCTGATGTAGTTGACAAATATGGTTGGTTGATGAATGAGGACCAGCTTAGATCATTAGAGCTTATTTATCCTGTACGCTCTGCCGGTTATCCAATTCAGGGTTATCAAAATGATGGTAGCTACTATGACGGTACCAAATCATATGAGTGGAATACTGAAATGCCATCTTTAGGTTATCGCCAGTATACATCTATGTGGCAAAACTCTACCGTTGGTGGTGATATTGTTAAATGGATTATGAGTGAATCTGAAGATTTCTTTGACATGGGATTGACAGATATGCTTCGTGTTACTACTGTATATTGGAAGTCACAACGTAAAGTTGGACATTTAACTAAGATTGATGATCTTGGTAATGCATCACATGAGGTTATTACAGAAGACTATCAAGTAGTGGATAAACCTATTTATGATACCAACCTTATTAAAAACAAAACCAAAAACAACTTAATTTTTGGTGAGCATATTGACTGGATCTGGATCAATGAGGTATGGGGCGGTGTTAAAATCGGACCTCATCAGCCAACATTCTGGGGAACAAAATCTCCAGGTGGTATCAATCCTATTTATTTGGGGATAAACCAAAATGCAATTAAGCCTTTAAAGTTTCAGTTTAAGGGTGACAACTCTTTATATGGATGTAAACTTCCTATTGAGGGTTCTGTATTCTCAGATAGAAATACAAGATCTACATCATTAATTGACTTGATGAAGCCATTCCAAATCGGCTACAATATTGTAAATAATCAGATTGCAGATATATTAATAGATGAACTGGGCACAGTTATCTTATTGGATCAGAATGCTTTACCTAAACATTCACTTGGTGAAGACTGGGGCAAGAATCCATTAGGAAAAGCTTATGTGGCAATGAAGAACTTCCAGATGTTACCGTTGGATACTTCTATTACCAATACAGAAAACCCGCTATCTTTTCAGCATTACCAGAAACTGGATCTTGAGCAAACTAACCGCTTGATGTCTCGTATTCAACTTGCAAACTATTTTAAGATGCAAGCATTTGAGACAATTGGTATTACTCCACAGCGTATGGGACAACAGCTGTCACAAGAAACAGCTACCGGTGTAGAGCAAGCAGTGAACTCATCCTATGCTCAGACTGAAACCTACTTTATACAACACTGTGATTATCTAATGCCTCGTATTCACTCTATGCGTACAGACTTGTCTCAGTATTATCACAGCACTAAGCCATCAGTACGCTTACAGTATATTACAACGGCAGAAGAGAAAGCTACCTTTGAGATAAATGGTACTGATCTTATGTTAAGAGATTTTAATGTATACTGCACAACTCGCTCTAATCAGCGTGCCCTACTTGATCAGTTAAAACAATTAGCTGTTCAAAACAACACGACTAATGCATCTATCTACGATCTTGGTAATATTATCAAGTCTGAATCTATAGCTGAAGTTACTAATGTTCTTAAAGCTACTGAGATTAAAGCTGAACAAAGACGTAAAGAGGAAATGCAACAGCAACAACAAATGCAAGAGCAAGCTCTTAAGGCTAAGCAAGATGAAGCTAAGATGAAAATGCAGTTTGAGTCAAGCGAGAATGAGAAAGATCGTCAAGCTGATATTCTACAAGCTCAGATTAAATCTGCAGGTTACGGCTCTATGCAAGATATCAATGAGAATAAGCAAAGTGACTATGTTGATGCAATGGACAAACTTCAGAATACTGAGCTGTATAGACAAAACACTCAGATTCAGCAAAATAAGGAAGTGTCAAGAGCCTCAGAAGCATCTACTAAGTTAGATCTTGAAAAAGAGAAACTTGCTACTCAAAAAGATATTGCAATGACTAAGTTGCAGATAGCCAGAGAGAACAAAAATAGATTCGATGCTGGAGCTGAGGAATAGCCAATAGCTATATAATCAACTTTAATTTTTGAGATTTTAAAATCTTAAAAGTTTAAATGGATACTTTTGCATATATTGATACTATAAACCAACAAACAATGAGCTTAGATAACACAAATACTGATGTTACGGAAGTAGCACAAGTAGAAATGAACCTAGATGAAATTCTAGGAACACCGGGTGCAGAAAGCGTTGTGCTCCCAGAGAAAGAAGTAAAGCCTAATATTTTTAGTGCTAAGAATGAAGATCTTTCTTTTATTGACAATCCTGAGGATGAAGAAGAATCTCAGGGACAGAAAGAACCAGAATCTATTGATGATGTCTTAAAAGACATTGATCCAATTATTCAAGATGAGGAAGAGCCTGAAACTAAAAAAGCAGGAGGTCGTCCTAAAATTGATAAGAGTGGGATGGCAGAGGTAATGAATAAGCTTATTGAAAAAGGACAGATTGTTCCTTTTGAAGATGACAAGCCTATTGATGAGTACTCCATCAAAGATTTTGAAGAGCTTCTAGAAGCCAATTTTGCTGAAAGAGAAAATAGAATCCGTCAGGAAACACCTGTAGAATTCTTTGAAGCTCTTCCAGAGGAACTTCAAGCTGCTGCTAAATATGTAGCAGATGGTGGTGATGACTTGAAAGGATTATTCAAAGTACTTGCTCAAGTTGAGGAAGTAAGAGAGTTAAACCCTAAGAAGGCAGATGACCAAGAGCAGATTGTACGTGAGTACTTGAGAGCTACAAACTTTGGTACTACCGCTGATATTGAAGAAGAGATTGAAGATTGGAGAGATCGTGGTGATCTAGAAGCAAAAGCATTAAAGTTCAAGCCAAAATTGGACAAAATGCAAGAATCTGTTGTTGCACAAAAATTAGCTCAACAAGAGCAAATTAAAGCTCAACAACAAGAAGCTGCTAAAGCATATGTACATAATGTATATACAACTTTACAGCCTGGTGAACTTAATGGTATTAAGTTAGATAAGAAGACACAGGGTATGTTATATGCTGGTCTTGTACAACCTAACTATCCATCTATGTCAGGTAAACCTACTAATATGTTAGGTCACCTACTAGAGAAACACCAATATGTAGAACCAAACTACCCATTGATTGCCGAAGCACTTTGGTTATTAGCTGATCCAGTAGGATACAGAAATAAGATAAAGGATACTGGTAAAAATGAGCAGGTAGAAAAAACAGTGCGTCAGTTGAAAAGTGAAGAAGCTCGTAAAACATCTAGTACTCCGGTAGTAGAAAGAGAAGAGAAAGTTCAGCGCCGCATACCTAGAAATGACAACTTTTTTAAACGATAATTAACTTAACCCTTAAATAAATAAATAAAAATGCCAACTCCAGTTTTAAACAATGGTATATTTCTGCGGGATACCAGCTACACCGCTAGCTCACACGTAGATTCTTACCACTTAGTTAACATGCTAAAGAATGCTGAGCCTATGGATTTAGGACCAGTAGATCTTTGGGCAATGGCTCAAAAGGTAGAAATGCCTTTGTACCAAATGTCTAGCTTTGGTGGAAAGAATGTAATTAATGTAGACAATGCTCGTGGAGAGTACAAGTGGCAAACACCAGTTGTATTAGAT
>Ga0181352_1000857_pt1 | contig 12379 bp, 24 predicted proteins | sample Fa13VDMLBSN_FD_130103 | JGI IMG/M metagenome (GOLD analysis project Ga0181352, IMG submission 130103) | Freshwater viral communities from Lake Michigan, USA - Fa13.VD.MLB.S.N | ecosystem: Environmental > Aquatic > Freshwater > Lake | place: USA: Michigan | collected 2013-09-23 | reverse complement strand
GTTATTTGACCGCTCAAAAGGGCGATTCCGCTACAAAAGAGCCTCAAAAGCGGGAAAAGCATGAGCGAATGAGTACGCGCCCGCCAGGCAGTCGCAATGGAGTTCACAAATACGACAACAAATGCCATGTTTCCTACCCGACGGAGCTATATTTGAGGATACGAAACTGGTCTCAAAAGAAAAACAAGTCAGTTCAGGATATGCAACGAGCTGCTATGGAGTTTTATATCAATCACCTTGAGCGTGAAGAGATCGAAAGAACGATCTTTGCCAGCCGCAAAGAATTTAAGGGCATATGAGCGTTGCGACATAAAAAAAGCCGGCACCACACCTTCGCATAGCACCGGCCTTGACCGTTTTCGTATTTCTGTTTATTTCTGTTTGGGATAACTCCCGATTTTTTCCCGTCTATCTGCTTTGATGCTCTTGACGTCTTAACCGCGCTTGCACCTGGGTAGCGGGCTGCATTTGCAGCGAAGGCCGCGACCGGCAGACGAGCTTTGGTTGACTTTCAGGCCGCGACCGAAAGAAGAGCAGTTGCCCGCTCTGACTGCCTTTGCCGCTGCTTTGGCCACTGTCCTGCCGGTGCTGGACGTGCGGCCGCGCACAGATGAAGCGTAAGCCGCTTTTGTGGAGAACTTGTTGGTACTGGTATTCCAGTAGTACGCTCCCCCTGCCTTGTTCGTTCTTTTGACGATGCTCATGGTAATGAATTTTAAGTGCTGTTTATTGTTGAGTCAACTGTTTCTGCTTTGAAACGTACAAAAATACCAACAATCCAGCACACTACCACAAAATTTTATCGGCGTACCATCCGGGGCTACCCATCTTGTGCCTGTCTCGTTCGTGCCTGATCTTGTAAAGTCGGCGACGTTCGGCCGCAAACCCCGGCCCGCGCTCTGCCAGCCAGGCATCATAATCTTTGTATCCTCTTGCCCCGATAGACGCCACTTTCCGGCCGTACCTATACACGTCGAGTTTCTTTGCCTTACTCTTTGCCGGCTCAATTCGGACGCCCAGGGCCTTTGCGTTGCGCTCCTGCCTTTCGGTAGGTATGTACTTTTTCATGGTGAGCTTTGAAGTGATAAAAAAAAAGCCCGGAACATATTTCTACGTCCAGGCCACCTCCATAAACATGCTGGATAGTCCTTTTGACAACCTAACTATCGCAATTCAATGACAACCGAGTTAAACCAAGCTACACCCGGCCCGGCGGCAGATACGCTGACGTGCTGGCCCCGTTGAGGGCGAGCAGTATGGTAGAGAGCCCGCTCAGGATTTCAGAGGCCCACTGCGGAATGGCAAAAACGCCCAGCAGCGTGCCCTGATTGGCCGTGTAGATCACCACCATCAAGATCAGGGCGATGATACCGGCCACTGCCGGATTTTTTTGCTTGAATTTCGCGAAAATTGACGCGAAAATGGTAACGAGAAAATCAAGTTTCATTTTTCAGCTTTTTTGTGCTTTTAATGCCTTTTGTGTCTTAACGCTTTTTGTCGCTGGATTCAGCCTCTTTTGTGCGGTCAATAACCGTGCCGGAGGGCGAAACCGTTATGGACGTAACGGATGAACTGCGGGTGAAATAAACTGGAGCTTCGGTCATTGTGCTGGACGTTTGCTCATCACTTAGCGGCGTGTACGTTTCCCAGACTGCTTCATGCTCCATGTTTTCTACTTTCAGACTTAGTTTCATGCGTTCGTTTTTGTTTGACTAATGCGAATGTCTCTGCAAATGTAGCGCAAAATGCTGAATAATTCGTCAATTTAGTATGATCGGACTATAATTCCCGCCCTTGTCTTTTTCGTTATTCAGGTCGGGCAGCTTGACGCCTTCGGCTTCCGCTGAGCCGATGATTTTGTCAATTCGCATCTCAAGCATGCTTCGGCCGGTTATGGTTATCCAGATATTATTCGTATCTGAAATGAAGCCCAAGATCGCCTGGCCTGTTTTCATATCTACGCCGCTATATTGCAAGAGGCGCGTAATTTCGGAAAAAGCCTTTTTGAGCAGGTCTTGTAAGATCGCAAGCTGCTTTTCCTGCATGAATTTTATCCGCTCTCGGTCGCCCGTTTTTATCATCTCGTTGAGATCCTTGTCCATTCCGTCAAGTATCGCACTTAGCATGCGCATTTCTGGCCTTACTGGTTCATCACTTTCTGAGTGTCTCATCGCTTATTTTGTTTTGTTGTGAAATTGATTGATTGTGTCAAAAATTCGATACGCAATTTGTGGTACTATGGCGTTTCCTGCGGCTTTGATGCTTTCGTTTCGCCATTTTGAAAAGGTAATTCCGTCCAGTCCGGCGGAAAACCCATCATTTCGAGAACAAACCGGGGGTTGAGTTGGGAAGTTGTGCCAGTCTGTGCAAAAAAGTCGCTCAGGCTGTTTGTTTCGTTCCGGCCCGTTGGCAGTAAACCTCTCATTGCTATGTCCGCAAGGTTCATCGAGTGCGTGTTGCCGTTTTTCGCTAATCTCCGACCCGTGTCCGTTATTTGAGCACCGGGGTGTGGTGTTTCTTGTGTTGTCGGCGTTGGTAGCAGTCCGGCCTTCGCCATCTGAGTTAAACATACACCGTACTGTTGCCCCGTTTTTAATGATACATTTTTCCCGTCCGTTAATACCCGGTTGGATTCCTGGGCCTTTATAGTGGGCAACAATCCAGACTCTATCTCTCCGGTGCGGAGCGTCTGCGGCGCAAGCTGGAAGTACATACGCTTGTACTTCGTACCCTTGAGCCTCCAAATCAGTCTGCACCTCGTCGAATACCAGTCCGTCCGACCAATTAACAAGTCCGAAAACATTTTCCCCCACAATCCAGGTCGGTTGAATTTCCCGAATGACTCTAAGCATTTCGGGCCACAAATGGCGTTCATCCTCTTTTCCGAGTCGTTTTCCGGCGAGTGAGTAGGGCTGGCACGGAAATCCGCCTGACAGAACAACTCCGTCTGCCCTCCAGTCGTGGCCGTATCTTTTTTGTGCTTCATGTTCAATTTTTTCTCCAGTGAGTGTTTTTATATCGTCGTGATGATAGGCACGCGGCCAGTAGTATGCCAGGTGCCGGCGGCCGAAAGGATTAATTTCACACGAGGCTACGTTAGTCCATCCGGCCCACTCGGCAGCCAGGTCAAAACCGCCAATGCCCGAAAAAAGCGATATATGCTTCATGCCCTATCACCAGCGGCGGTTATTAATGAACTCGTCTGCATCGCGGTACGTCGTCACAATCCCGCGAACGACGATATACAAAAACAGCAGGGTAAAAAGCAGTTGCACGGTTTGAAATATTACTTGCATGGTCGTTCCCTTTTGCTGCTTTAGTTGTTGTCTCTATTTTCGTACGACTTGCCGGCTGAAGGGCCGAAAGACTTGTTTCCTTTGTGCGCTCCACTGTGCGGCCTGTTCAATCCCGCAGTTACCCAGGAGTTCTTTACATGCCCCCTGAGCGTCAAAATAAGCTCTTCGCCGGGGATTCGCTCGATTTTCAGATACTTTGCCTTGTGGAACATGTATCTGGTAAGCAAGTCTTTAGACTCTCCTGTCACGACAAACGCCTCCACCCAGAGCGGGTGCGCATTTATCGTCTTGAGAACTCCCCAGTACCATTGCCCCTCGTGGTAAAATGTGACAGGAACCCCCGGCACGAAAACACGCGCCACCTCTTCGGCATCCTTACGGTAGAGGTCAATCTTGTCGTCAAGGGTCAGCGAATCTTCCAGCTCCTGCCGGTGCGTTCTCATTGTTTCATCAAAGGTCTTTTCGGTTTCTTGCATTTCGTTTGCCATTGTTTGTTTGTTTTGAAAGTGAAAGTGAAAGTAAAAATTCGTTATTTCCCCTGAGCCGCGAGCATGAGAAATTTCTTTATCTCGCTGCCGTTGTTGGTCTGACTGAATTGATAAACTTTATGCTCCCCGTTCTTTATCATACTGATCGTGTAAAGGCCGGACTTTGAGCGTTTGAGTTCAAAATCGGTCACGTTCTCATATTTGAACCGGTAGCCCCGATCGGCCAGTATCTCTTCCGCCCGCGCTACCAAGTGCCTCGGCGTATCGCGGGAAAAGAATACACCATCTACCCAATGGAAGTAGTAGTGGCGGCCAAGCTCCCAGGCGATTGACTGCATGACTAAATTTACCTCTTCGATCAGGTAAAAGAAAATCTGGTGCGTGTCCTGTCTGGATACCTTTATGTCCGTGCAAACGCCGTTCTCATAATCGAACACTACCGCACTTTTGGCCAGCATACCAATGGCGGGCAGACGCTCTTCTTTTCGGAGTGACTGAAGGTATTTATACGTGCCCTCAGAGATCATACCGGAGAGCCACAGTGTAGTGGCGTACGCGGATGAAATATCAATATTCAGGACATCCTTTGCTGCGAAAGGTTTGATCTGTTCTCTATGCCCGAAATTCATTTTGGAGTGCTGTCCGGCCATTATTTCAGCCGCGACGTCTGACTGAAGTACATCTCGCCGTATCATTTTAGCAGCGATGAATACCCGCTCGGCAAAGTTGTGGGTCATAAACTTCCGCTTGCCGGCTTCTGTTTCCAGGGTAGTTGTGTAGGTTCCATGCCTGACCGTGAATTTCTTTCCTGAATCCCGCAGCAGCGTAGTTAGCTGTTTCATGGAAGTGCTTTCTCGTTGAAATTGCATTTTAAAAATTGGTTGTCGTTTGATGTGAATTGTTTATCAGCAAGTGGGCTTTTATCTTTTATCTACGGCGAATACTGAACGGCCTCCGCTTCCCTTGACTCTGACAAGTCTATCGTGAAAGTGGCCTCCTCTACGTCAATTATACCGGAGTGCGGGAATTTTATGTAGGCCGGATTATTTCCCGCTGCGATAATTTCTTGTACCCTCCTCTCTTCCCATTCCCTTATTACCTCCATCGCCGGTATATTGCCCTCCGTCAGCTTTCCATCCTCATCAATTACGCGAAGGCAAAGGCGGCCCACTGGCGGGTCAATCACCCGTTCGGCAATGTCTATGATATTGAAATACGTCTCCCGTCTGCGCTTTTCATTCGGCAGGGCCCATTCGGTTGGCTTGAGGGTGAGCGTTGAAACCAGGCCTTGCGCCGTCCTGAGCAGATCACCATAGTCGCGGATATTCGGGAATACCTTTGTGAGCTCCTTTTCTCCCCTTCCGACCAGCTCCATCACAGTGACGTCAAGAACATCTTGCAGGTACTTGGGTATCAAGCGGCCGCGAAAGCGAAAGCGACTTGCTGCCTCCTGCCTTAATTTATCTGCGTTCTTTTCTGCTGAAGCCTTCGACCTGAATGACCTTCTTTCCCCCTCTGTCAGGGCTGCAAATGTTTCGGGCGAGAGCGTTTTAATCTGCTCAAAAAATCGGGCTACATACTTTTTTGCCCCCGTTTTGGCATTTATCCGCTTTCCGTTCTCAAAATAGTACGTTTGCCCGCTTCTTGTCTCTACCCGTTTCAGGCCCTTCTTGTCGTCGCTTTTGCCCTTTGCGGAACCCTTTGCGGAACCCTTTGCGGAACCCTTCACAGCACCCAAAGCACCCGCCCAGACGTCGCTGAAGCCGGATTTTTCCTGCTGGCTCTTTCTTTTTTTTGGCGAGTGCTTTTTCATAGTGCTGATTTTCAGATCAAACGGGTGCGATTTTCAAGGAACTACTTAGAACTACTTACCGCCCAACAAAGATACACTGTAAATCTTCACGCGGTTCTCCTGACGCTCAAACCTGATTTCTACCGGAGTGCCAGGGCGCACTTTTGACTTGTTGATCTCGTTGACCAAGACCGTTCCGCCGTTGATTCTCATCTGCCGGTTGACGATGAACTGAGCGGCTGGCAGTATCTTCTGCTCTCCCGTGTTCATGTCGTTGACGGTTATTTCCGTCATACCATAGTAGATACCCCTGAAGCTATCGCCCGGAGCTATGAGCTGAATGTACTCCGCCGTCAGGTTCAGTACCACTTCCTTGTCGTTCAGGTCGGCAGACTGTTCCACCAGGGCCGCAAAATCAAGCTCCTCGGCTCCGTCCGGTGAAACGATTACCCGGCTTTCCTGCGGCGTCTCAGGTTCAAAGTCGTGATGCTCACGTGCCGGTATTACGGCCTGTTGCGGGTTGTTCTTTTTGCTGTTTGGCGTTGTTGTTGACAGAACTTCCATGTTTTAAAGTTTGCTTAAAGGTTGTGAAAAAAATGGTGAAAAATCGGTAAAGGTTGGTGAAAAGGAAAGGCGACTGCAAATGTATGCGTATTTGGCGGTTCGACCGGATTAAGGTTGTGGAGTTATACAGAGCGAATGTAAAAATCCCGCATAGCGATGATTATAAAATTGGTGAGCTGCCGGACAAACAGAATTTTTCCCGGAACGGTAAAAGTTAGGTTAACATTCACCATTCCGTCGGCCTCGCTTATCCTCCCGATCTCTGCCGTGAAGTCCGGCCGGGCCCTCGCTGCCCGCTTAAATGCGTCATACACGTCGTATGATACCCACTGCTTTGTAGAAAATCTCCTGCTGCCTCCATTGGATTCGCTTGCCTCCATTACCCTGTTTGCGCGTGTTTCGTCAAACTGGTGTTGCGTCTCTTGCATAGTTGCTTTTTTTTGTGAAGTGATTGTTTATTTTGGTTTCAAACGGTTTGCGTTCGTTGCTCCCTTGCATCTCGTTTGTTTTTCCAGGCAGTTATTCGGCAAACATCGGAGCAATAGACCTGCCTTGAGTGTCCATATACGTACTCATCCTGGCAACAAGCGCACTTTCTGAGCGCATTGGCACTTTTGCCCTGCTGAATATCCGGCACCAAAGAACGGTTTTCGTTAGTTACCGAACTTTCGACGTGTGTACCATACCGGAACCCGATCTGCGGCCGTTCGCTGACCTCCTGTCTCATCTGTCTCATCTGGTTGGCCATATCGAGGCTCTCCTCGTAATGGTTGCGGCCCTCTCCGTTCATCCTTCTAAAGCCATTTGATGCCCTGCCGCTGGCCTCTTTAGCGGCATCTCTGGCCGAGACGTGTGCATACTCCGCAAAGGAACGGAAGTCGTAATACTGGCAATAAAACAGGCAGAGCAGGAGAGCGAGTTCTGAAAAGGCCGTAAAGAAGGCAAAGGCAGAAGCGTTCATTGCCGTAGTCTCCTCATGCTCGTAGGTCGCCTCATCGTTTATCTCATCCGTTCGCTGCCTTACCCTTACCAGTTCATCCGTCAGAGCTGCCTTTGATGCACTGAGCCGGTCAACCGTTCGTTGTGCCCTTGGAGTCATTTTTCCCTGCCAGGTAGTTTGTGCGGCTGACTTAATCTGATCGTCAATTTCCTTAATTTGCCCTTCCAGCGGTGCGATCTGATCCGACATATCGGTGAGCTGAACGGGCCGTGTAAATTGCATGACAGTGGCCTCTGCGCCGAAATATGATGCTGTTGTTGAGATACCGGAAAGAAGTACCACCGTAGCGATCAATCCGGACGGGGCGCTTTTGAACTGAAGCGCCCCGTGAAATAACTTGCCAGCGGTCTCTCGCTTCATATACTCCAGCGAAAGCAGGGCGGCGGCTGTTATAACGGCGCTAATAGTGGCGCTATTGGTCAGGCCCATCACGAACATGAACACAAGGGCGGCGGCCGTCAGGGCAGAGAGGATATTGAACAGGTAGGACGTAGAAAGAACGGCCAGATACATTTTCCGGTTGCTCTTCCAGTACGGTTTTGGTTGGTGCTTTTCCTTTAGACGTTTGAACAACCGGGAGTTGTTGAAATCCTTATGCAGGCCGTCGTACGGGTTGCTGGTTTGCAGGGTAGTGGCGGGCTCCTCGTTTGGGAACTGCTGCGCTTTTGTGAAATTGGAGAAAAAATACATACTTTTGTGTTTGTTTTTTTATGTGAAAAGGATTCCAGTTAAGGCAGTGAGGCTCCCAGGCTTCGCTGCCTTTTTGTTTTTACTTCTGCTTTCGCTTGCATGCGTAGTCTAAATAGATTGCGCAAATAATGAGGATGCAAACAATAATCCAGGTGTCATTCGGTTCGTTCATCTGGCTGACTTGTTAGTGAATTTTTAGTGAACTTGTAAAGAAAGACGTGCGTGCCCTTCATAAAGTATTTTTCGATGTGGGTGATCTTGAAGCCCCGGCTATTGGCGTAATTGGTAGCCTCTTCGGAGCTGTTGAGAATCTTGTCGAAAATGATATGAACGGGCTGTTTTTTCATGGTATTTTTTCCCGCAAAAGTAGCCGCTTTCCGTTGAAAACGGCCCTTTGCGGTTTGTAGCGTCATTCATAAAACGACAAGCTACTCCCAAATCATAATGAAAAGACTGCTTTTCCGTTCTCTGTGCGTTATTCTGTTTTCGGGGCATCAAGTATGCCGGACACGTCAAGCAGGGCCTCCGACCTATCAACCAGGGCGCAAAACCGCTTTACGTCCTCCGGCAATACCATCATTTTCTCTTTAATTTCGTACTTAAGGAAAATCAGCTCGTTTCTTGTGGCAGTGAAAGCGGCAGATATGAGCGGGTCGCTCTTCTTTTCCAGGGCATCCTGAGCGTAAGCGGCGACCTTTTCCGTGTATTGGTCGAGGCTGCTCATGGAAAAGCCGTTTTTCGGCGTGGTTGGCTGGGTTGTTGTTTCGGTTGTCATTGTTTTGAATTTTGAATGTTTTGAATATTCAGTGAATGTCCAGTAATTTGTTTTTTTCTTTGGCCAGGGCGATCATTCTAACCGTCGCTTCCCGGAACATGTTGGCCGGCGTCGTGACAAAGGCCATACCGGCCGCAGGAAACACCTTGTAAAGGTCTATCATTCCCGTGTGTACGTATTGACCGCTTGCCAGTCGGATTACAAAGGAGACGGCAATGACGCAGTCTATATGCGCAAGGGCCGGAGCGTCACCCTCCGCCAGTTGCTGCACGGCGTCAGAATCATCTTTACAAAGATTATCCAAAGTCTCATAAGAGTACATAAACGTCTCTTCTTTGAACTCCCCGTCCGGTGCGATATACCGAACTGCCGATACTCCCAGCAAATCAAAGCCGAGCCTTGAAAGGTGATCTTTGTACATGCGATGAGACACGATACAGGCTGAGCGTGTTTTATTGTAAATCTCTATTGTCATTGTTCGTGTTCTTTTTGCGTTTCTTTTTGCGTTTCTTTTTGCGTTTCTTTTTCGAAAAGCTGAAAATCCCTGCGTTTATTTTCGCTACTGAAGTCAGACGGCCTGCTTTTCGGCTGAAAATCGCGTCCAAAATTGCGGCCGTTTAGCTCATGTATGGCGTTTAGCCAGTATTCTGTTCCTTCCGGCGTCAATCTCATAGAAAAAGACGTGGTTAATAGCTGGTACAGTGACGTGAAGCGCACGAGCTGCGCCCCCGGATTCTGCGTGAAATACGCATTTTCGGCAGCCTGAGCCCAGGTAAAACCCTGGGCCCTCGCTTCTTTAAACAGTGTTTTAGCTGTTTTCATGCTTTTTTAGCTGTTTTTTGGCCGTTTTCAGGCTCCAATTAGGTCCAAACTGGTTATTTCTGGCGCAAAATAAGAAATCAATTTAGGCCTTTTTTGCCAAAACATTCTAAACCCGTTTATTTCGGCAATACAGTTGTAATACATATTGTACACCCCTGGCAGATACTTTGCCGGCTTGAATGTTACCTGGGCAATAATCCCGGCCGGTATTCTTTTCTGAATTAATAACCGGGAAACTCGGAGCCGGGCCCGTCTCTTGTCCTTTCGGGTGAAAAGGTCGGGGAATTTATACTTTGTCATGGTGCTGTTTTGTTTTCAGTGAAAAGTGATGCTGCAAAAGTATGTAGATACAGATCACATCTGCAAAGTTTTTCAAAAGTTTTTTAAAAGTTTTTTTTGACTAAATTTTTGGCCCTTATAAATGATTGATTTTTAATTATTTATATATTATGGATATAAAGTTTTGAGAAAGTTTTGAGAAAGTTTTGAGAAGTGAAACCAATATATATATCTTTGCAGCATCAAGTTTTGACAACCGACAAATTTTTCAATTATGACAACCGAAATGCAAATCAACAATGTAGCAGAGATTCAGTTGATGTACTCTGCAAAGTACAAAGTATCTGAGATGCCCAAAATTTGCAGCTCATTGGATGCTTTTAAAGTGCTCCAAAATTTCTGGCCCGTTCAAAGAATTGAGTATCAGGAAGATTTTTTCTTTATGCTATTAAACAGAGCAAACAAAGTTATAGGTATATGCAACCTGAGCACCGGCGGAACATCCGCCACCGTGGTTGATCTTAAAATTATGTTTGCAGTTGCTCTTAAAGCGGGGGCGGCCGCTCTAATTATGGCCCACAACCACCCAACCGGGGAACTTAATCCCTCAAATGCTGATATACAGCTAACAAATAGGGCCGTAGAAGTCGGTAAATTTCTTGATCTGTCAGTTTTAGATCATGTAATTATCTCAAAATACAGTTATTACAGTATGGCAGATGAGGGCCGGATGTAAAACAATAACCCCAAAAAACTGACTTCCTTTTCTCTCACAAACAAAACAGACAAACAATGAATGTAGTACAAACATTTGAATTTTGCTTCCCCTCTCAAGCTGATGCAAAAGTAAAAGTTCAAATCAGCACCTACAGAAAGCTGAGTAAACAGCAAGTTAAAACGGCCTATGTATTACTGGCAAAATACCGCTTTCCCTCTGAAAACATAACAGATTCAGTACAAAAAATGGCCACCGCTTACGGCCAATACTTACTATGTCTGCACAGTGAAAAAAACGGTTTCCAATTTTTCCCGGTATAACCAAAACCCCAAAAAACTATCTTTTCACAACAAACAAAACAGACAAACAATGACAACCGAACAACTCACAGACAGTCAGAAAAAAGAGCTGGAAAAGTTCTTTTATATGTGGCTATATGACAAAGAAGAGACAAGATTTTTTGATCTTCTCGAAAAATACAACCTTGATGCTTTTGATGTATCAGGTATCACAGAACCGATTGCAGAGCAATACAAAAAAGAAAAACTAATTGCAGCATGAAAGACCTACAAACAACCGAACCGACCTACAGAAAGGCAGCAAAAGCCGCACGGGTAGAACTGGCTGAAACTTTGCGGGGCATGGGCATAGATCCCGAAAGAGCCAACTTTGAGACCACTAAAATATTTGTCCGCTGTTTTTGTGGGCAAAAAAGAGAAGCCGCAAAAGCATCAGCCATGTTTTTAGGGCAAAATGGAACTTCTTTAATGCTGGGGTACAAAGTAGCATGCACCTGCAAAGCAGAAAGTAAATAATTTTCCTTCATTCACTCACAAACAAAATTTTTTCAAACATGACAACCGAACAAAGAAAGTACTTCCCGACATCAACAAAAATTGTATCACAGAACTACCCATACGGTTACACTCTGAGAACGGATAAAACCGATTTCCTGGAATTTTCCGCAAAACATGGTTTCCGGCATTGTTCCTTCACAGTGAACCCGAAAAACGGCCGGGTAAATGCTACCAAAAAGAGTACTTATTCTCCTGGAATGGTGCTTTATCAGGATGCAAACGGGCATGTAAAAGTTCATCACATGTCTTTCTATGACAAAAAAGAAAAACAGGCAGATATTAAATTTCTGGCTGACAACTTTGATCTTTTCACCTCCGACCAAATTACCTATTTTTACAATGAACTCTTTTTAAGGAGCAAAGCAGGGGCCTATAGTTTAGTAGTTTACTGCGGGGCTGATTTCGAGAAGATCAAACCGATTACAGAAAAGTATATCCACATTATTACGGCCGGCATCAAAAGCAAAGGAAGCCAAAATCTATTTGCAGAGATTCTGCAAAACTGGGATTTCGAGGCCCTGGAAAACACAAAGGTTCCCGGTTTTGATCCCTTTGTCAGTACTGGCCCGATTGACATTTTAACAATGGGCAAATAAACGGCCGGCCAAAAATAACCCCAAAGAACCTTTTTTTCACTCACAGACAAACAGAACAATGACAACCACAACCACCACCACCGACAAAACAAAAATAAAAAGGGTAAAAAAGCCACTGAAAACAGGGTATCAGATACTGACAGAGCATCAGAAGAGATACCCGGAAAAAGAAGAGCTTGTGACCGAAATCCGCCAGGCAATAAAGGAAACAAAACATAATTTCGGGCCCGAATTTAAGCCACTAGAAGCGCCTATTTTCTTAGGTATGAGATCACTGTTATTGGGCTCTTTTCATTGGACAGACAGCAAACAAGGTTTTGAGTATTGGGAAAAGATATTCAACCGGATAGATGATTAAAACAGGCCATACTAAACCGATACCCGGCCCCGCTTTTAAAGTGGGGCTTTTTTATTACCCGCCCCCGCGCGCGCCCTTACCCATATACCTACTACCGCGCGCACAACTACAACCAGGTCTATGCCCACTTTTGAGGACCGCCCC